>Ga0105239_10001341_pt1 | contig 33185 bp, 30 predicted proteins | sample KBSC44metaG_FD_92761 | JGI IMG/M metagenome (GOLD analysis project Ga0105239, IMG submission 92761) | Corn rhizosphere microbial communities from Kellogg Biological Station, Michigan, USA - KBS C4-4 metaG | ecosystem: Host-associated > Plants > Roots > Rhizosphere > Soil | place: Michigan, USA... | reverse complement strand
GGCACGCCGGCCCGGCAGACCAACCGGGGATCGGCGTCAAGGCTGAGGCCCGCCCAGCGGGGCGGCACGCCGGCCCGGCCGACTGCGTGGCCCGGTCGGGCCGTCGATGTGAGGAGAAGGGGTCGGGGTAGTTAAGATCGCCCAAGTTTTTCATCTCGGAAGGGGGCGCGCGTGAGGTTCGCTGCGCGCAGGCGCCGACGGGAGCCGGGGACACCGGCGGCCGCGCGTGAACGGCACGCGATCGGTCACCTCGGCGTCGCCGTCGCCGGGTACGCACGCATCCTCGACGGCGAGCACCTGTGGCTCGCGTTACCCGTCGACGCGGGTCGGCCCTCGCTGTGGGACGAGTCGGCCGGGGCCGCCGTACCGGCCGAGAACGACCTGCCGGCCGACCATGTGGAACACGATCCTGCCTGGACCTCCGTGCGCTGGCGTCTCTCGGACGCTCTCCCGTTGGAGGACCGTGCGGAGCTGGCAGTCGTCGCGGTGCCCGAGGGCGCCCCACCGGTGCCGGTGCGGACGGCCGAGACGGAGCCGGAGAGCAACCTGCGCACCCCGACGACGGTCGACGGCCGCTGGTTCTTCGGGCTCCGGCTCGGCAGGGGCGGGGTCCTACGCGTGGTCCGGAAGCGGGCCAAGGACGTCGCCCGGCTGACCGGGGTCCGGCTCGACGGCTGCACCGTCGAGATCGCCTGCCGCGTGGACCTGCCCACGGCCGACCACCTCCTGTTCGTCGACGGCGACGGTGCCGTGGTCGCCAGATCCGCGACCCGCGCGACCGAACCCGGCACCGTCGTCACGCGTCTGTCCCCGCATGAGCTGCCCTCGGCCCCCGGCACGTACCGGGTCGTCCTCGGATCCGTCGAGCGCCACGTCCCGGTCTTCCGCCAGCACGACGACCTTCACCTGGAGACCTGGAGCAGCGTGCTGATGCCCACGGTGCTCCAGCCTGACCTGGACGACGTCGCGGGGCGGTTCCAGCTGAACAGGTACGGCGCCCTCCGCCTGGTGTGCCGCCCGGGCCGCTCTCCGGGGAAGCTCGGAGCAACCGCGTGAAGGTGGCGTTCCTCGTCGTCGATGTCGGTGGCACCGGCGGCACCGAACGCTCCGTGATCACGCAGGCCGGTGCCCTGCACGCGGCAGGTGTCGAGGTCGCCATCGTCAGCCTGGTCCGCAACGTGGAGAGGCCGCACTTCGCGATCGACCCGGGCATCAGGGTGCACTACCTGATCGACCGGACGTCGGGCCGATCGGCGCCCGTGGAGGCCCCGACGCCGGTCGACGACGACGAGGCGGCTCGGCTCGACCGGCTGCCGTCGCTGCTGGTTCCGCACCGGTGGGACGTCCAGTTCACCGCGTTGATGGACGTGGCGGCCGAGCAGTGGCTCCCACACCTGGCCGCCGACGTGCTGGTCACGGTCACACCGCCGCTCCTGGCCGTCGGCGCCCAGCTGGCGCCCGCCGGCGTGGTCCTCGTGCACCAGGAGCACCGCTCCACCCCGCAACGGGTCGCCGCGATGGAGCCGTTGCTCACGTTCGCGCCCCGTGCCGACGTCGTCGCGCTCCTGACGGACGGGGTCCGCGACTGGTTCCTCGAGGCCGTCGGCGACGCCGCTCCGACGACGGTCGTCGTACCGAACCCGCTTCCGCCCGGCTTCAAGCCGCGCTCGACCCTGGACTCGGGGCTGATCGTGGGTGCGGGCCGCCTGGTTCCGGAGAAGCAGTTCCACAAGCTGGTGGCGGCCTTCGCGGAGATCGCCGACCGGATCCCCGACTGGCGGCTGCGCATCCTCGGCGCGGGCCCGCAGCGCGCGGACCTGGTCCGGTTGACCCGCAAGCTCGGGCTCTACGACCGGGTGGAGCTGGCCGGCCAGAGCGCCGACATGGGCAGCGAGTGGGCCATGGCCGCCGTGGCCGCCCTCACCTCGCGCTACGAGGGCCTTCCGCTGGTCGCGCAGGAGGCGATGGCCGCGGGTGTGCCGGTGGCCGCGTTCGACACCCCGTCGGGCGCCCGCGCGCTGGTCGTGCACGACGTCAACGGGCTCCTCGTCGCCCCTGACTCGGTCCCTGGGATGGCTCGTGCCCTGCTGGACCTGGCCACGGACGACGTCCTGCGTCGGCGGCTCGGGGCGGAGGCCCTGCGCTCCTCACGCCGGTACGACGCCGGCGGCATCGCCCGCGAGTGGATCGCGATCTTCGATGCGGCGATCGAACGCCATCGCCGGCGACCCGGACGGCTGCTGCGGCGAGCCGGGGAGATGCCCGACCCGGACGGTGCGATGGCCGAGTCTCCGACGGTCCACGACGTCACGCCCGCCGAGGCCCGCGCGCGAGCGTTGACCTGGGCCGCCCGGAGCGCGGAGCGGTCGTCGGGTCGATGGTTCGTCATCCCTCCCGGTCGCAACGAGCCGGTCACGCTCGTCGTCCCGATGACGGACCGGGCCGCCTTCCTGACCGAGCTGTCCGGTCCGGGGGCGCCGGAGCTGCTCAGCCTGGTCGACACCGCCGGGCACGGCTGGCTGCCCCGCCGTGGCTCGATCGAGGACCTCGCCGAGGTGCTGAAGCGGAGCCGCACCAGCCGGATCACCCTGCAGCCCTGGCCGAGGAGCGAGAGCGACCCCGGCGTGCTGTCGCAGGGGTGCGACGTCGACGTGCAGTTCTGGGAGGAGGCTGCCAACGGCTCGTTGGTCGCGCCGGTCCTGAACCGCTTCACGGCCACGGTGCCCCCGGGCGCCGCTCTGGTGGACGCCGAGATCCACGGGGTCCGGGTCCCGACCCTCCCCCTGATGGCCGAGCCGACCGTGTTCGACTGCGCCTTCCCGATCGACGCCGTCTACACCTGGGTGGACGGCAACGACCCGGCCTGGCGGAAGGCCCGCGAGCTCCGGCTCGCCCAGGAGACCGGCGCCCCGCTCCAGGCGGGGGCCGTTGGGCGCGCACGGTTCGAGAGCCGCGACGAGCTCCGGTTCTCACTGCGCAGCCTCGAGCTGTTCGCGCCCTGGGTCAGGACCATCCATCTGGTCACCGCGGGCCAGGTCCCGGCCTGGCTCGGTGAGCATCCGCGGATCCGGGTGGTGGACCATCGGGAGATCCTCCCGCCCGAGGCACTGCCGACGTTCAACTCGCACGCGATCGAGACCGGTCTGCACCATCTCCCCGACCTGAGTGAGCACTTCATCTACCTCAACGACGACGTGATGCTGGGCCGGCCCTTGGATCCGCAGATGTTCTTCACCCCGGCGGGGCAGACGTCGGTGTTCCTCAGCATCAACGCCCTGGGGCTCGACGACCCGGCGGACGTGCCGCCGTGGCGCGGGGCAGGACTGCACAACCGGAGGATCCTGCGCGAGTCGTTCGGGGTCATCCCGACGTACACCCTGGCCCACACGCCCCATCCGCACCGGCGTTCTGTGCTGGAGGAGATCGAGCAGCGCTTCCCGGAGGAGGTCGGCAGGACGGCGTGCAGGCCCTTCCGCAGCGCGGACGACATCTCGCTGCTGTCGTCGTTCGCCCAGCACTACGGCCTGATCACCGGCAGCGCCGTGCTCGGCTCCGGGTCCGCCGCGTTCGTCAACATCACATCCAACGACGTGGCGCGCAGGCTCCGGCGCCTGACGGCCCGCCAGCACGACTTCATCTGCCTGGGCGACCATCACGAGCACTCCCACGAGCCCGCCGTCCTGGCCAGGCTGCTGACGGACTTTCTCGAGTCCTACTTCCCGGTTCCCGGACCGTGGGAAGCGTCGAGCTGACGGTCGGCCGAAGGATCGTTCGCTCGGACGATGGCCCAGGCACCCGGACCGGGGGATACGTTGGACCCCATGGCGAGCGACCTCACCGTGATCGTGCTGGCAGCGGGCGGAGGTACGCGCATGAGGTCGAAGACGGCGAAGGTCCTGCACGAGATCGGCGGCCGCAGCATGGTCGGCCACGTCCTCGCCGCCGTCCAGGCGCTCGAGCCGGGCCGCGTCGTCGCGGTGATCGGACATCAGCGCGATCAGGTCGGCCCGCACATCCTGTCCCTGATGCCCGACGTGATCCTCGCCGTCCAGGAGGACCAGCAGGGCACCGGGCACGCCGTACGGATCGCGGTCGCGGCGGCCGGTACGACGTCGGGGACCGTGCTGGTGGCGGCCGGAGACACCCCGCTGCTGCGCGGCGAGAGCCTGCGCGACTTCGCTCTCGAGCACGAGGCGGCGCAGTGCGCGGTCAGCGTCCTCAGCGGCGTGGTCGACGACCCCTTCGGCTACGGCCGGATCGTCCGCAACGACGAGGGCGACGTCGAGGCGATCATCGAGGAGAACGACGCCACCGCCGACCAGCGGAGCATCCACGAGATCAGCTCCGGGATCCTCGCCTTCGATGCCGAGTTCCTGACCGAGGCGCTGCCGAAGCTCGACAACGACAACGCCAAGGGCGAGTACTACCTCACCGACACCGTCGGCCTGGCTCGCGACGCCGGCCTCACCGTGGGCGCGTTCCCGATCGACGACTGGATGCAGACCGAGGGTGCCAACGACCGCGTGCAGCTCGCCAACCTCGGCCGCGAGCTCAACCGGCGCATCGTCGAGCAGTGGATGCGCGACGGCGTCACCGTCATGGACCCCGACACCACGTGGATCGAGGCCGGCGTCTCGCTGGCGCCCGACGTGATCCTGCTGCCGAACACCCAGCTCCTCGGTGCCACGGTCGTCGGTGAGGACGCCGTCATCGGTCCGGACACCTCACTCAAGGACTGCGAGATCGGCGCGGGCGCCCGCGTGGTGCGTGCTCATGGTGAGCTGGCCGTCGTCGGCAACGGCGCGAACGTCGGACCGTACGCCTACCTCCGGCCCGGCACCGAGCTGGCCGGCGGCGGCAAGATCGGCACCTTCGTCGAGACCAAGAACGCCCACATCGGCGCCGGAGCGAAGGTGCCGCACCTGTCCTACGTCGGCGACGCGGACATCGGCGAGGGCACCAACATCGGAGCCGGCACGATCTTCGCCAACTACGACGGGGTCGACAAGCACCACACGACCGTCGGCAAGGGCGCCAAGACCGGCGCCAACAACACGTTCGTGGCGCCGGTGACCATCGGCGACGGGGCGATGACCGGTGGCGGCACCGTCGTACGTCGTGATGTGCCGCCCGGTCACCTGGCCGTCTCCGGGGGGCCGCAGCGCAACCTCGACCGCCGCGCCCCACGCGATCAGGAGTCCACCTCGATGGGTGACGCCGGGCCCGATGAGGGAGAATCCTGACTCGTGAGCTCCAAGACGAAGAGGACCACCAAGAAGCACCTGATGGTCTTCTCCGGACGGGCTCATCCGGCGCTCGCCGAAGAGGTCGCCGAGGGCCTCGGCATCGAGCTCGTGCCGACCCAGGCCTACGAGTTCGCCAACTCCGAGACCTACGTCCGCTACGAGGAGTCGGTGCGCGGCTCCGACGCCTTCGTGATCCAGAGCCACACCGCGCCCATCAACGAGTGGCTGATGGAGCACCTGATCATGGTCGACGCGCTGAAGCGGGCCAGCGCCAAGCGGATCACCGTGGTGATGCCGTTCTACGGCTACGCCCGCCAGGACAAGAAGCACCGTGGTCGCGAGCCGATCTCGGCCCGTCTGGTGGCCGACATGTTCAAGACCGCCGGCGCCGACCGGCTGATCACCGTCGACCTGCACGCCGACCAGATCCAGGGCTTCTTCGACGGGCCGGTCGACCACCTGTTCGCGCAGCCGATCCTGGCGAGGTACGTCAAGGAGAAGTACGGCGACCAGGATCTCGCCGTGGTCAGTCCCGATGCCGGCCGGATCAAGGTCGCCGAGCGATGGTCGTCGCGCCTGAACGGCGCACCTCTGGCGTTCATCCACAAGACCCGTCGCATCGACCTCCCCAACGAGACCGTCGCCAACCGCGTCGTCGGTGACGTCCGCAACCGCATCTGTGTCCTGGTCGACGACATGATCGACACCGGCGGCACGATCGTCCATGCGGCCGAGGCGCTCGCGCGTGACGGCGCTGCCGGCGTCGTGATCGCCGCCACCCACCCGATCCTGTCCGGACCGGCCGTCGACCGCCTGAAGAACAGCGCGGTGACCGAGATCGTGGTCTCCAACACGCTGCCGATCCCGGACGAGAAGCGGTTCGACAAGCTCACCTGTCTGTCCATCGCCCCGCTGCTGTCGCAGGCGATCAAGGAGGTCTTCGAGGACGGCTCGGTCACCAAGATGTTCGACGGGCAGGCCTGAGCGAGGACGGAGCGCTTATCCCGCCTGCCGCACGCGCAGGGTGACGCCGAGGTCGTCGAACGCGTCGTCCCACGACCGGCGGAGCACGGTGTTGTCGAGGTTCTCCGCCGCCGTGGCCAGCGCCTGCCGGTAGGACTCCAGCCGCGGCAGCGCCATCGGGAAACGCGGGGTCGCGTCGCCGACGTCGAGTGAGAACGACTGGCCCCGGGCCGCGATCGCCGGTGCCTCATCGAGGTACCGGTCGAGGTAGGGCACGGTCAGGTCCTCCTGGCCCGGCGTCCAGAGCCCGAACACCACCGCGCCGAAGTCGCGGTTGGAGATCCGCGGGTCGTGCAGCTTGGTCCAGGCTTCGGCCTTCGCGGCCGCGTCCGGCCTGCTCGCCCGAGCGGCCAGCGCCGCCTCACGGCCGCTCGCGGAGCGGTCGGCGGCCTCCTCGCGGTCGATCAGGTCGTCGCCCGCCTCGCCGAGGACCACCAGGCGACGGACGACCATCCACCGCGTGTCCCGGTCGACGGCCAGGCCCGGCCGCGCCTCTCCCGACGAGAGCCAGCGTCGCAGCAGGTCGACGTCGTGGCTGGTCGCCGCGATCCGGCGCATCGCCGCCAACGCCCGGTCGGCGTCGCCGGCCGCCAAGACCTCCTGCGCCACGGCACACACCGAGCGCTCGGCCGTCGCCAGCGCCTCGGGCGCGGTCCACTGGGCCAGCACCTGCCGGACCAGCCGTCGCGACACGGAGTCGAAGACGACCGCGTCGGTCTCCTTGCCGAGGTGCCGCTCGACCACGTCGAGGTACTCGCGGACCGACACCAGGCCGTTGCGGAGCCGCGTGGTCGCGTTGGTCCAGGTCACGGCGCGCAACAGCGGGTCGGGCACGATGCCGAGGTCGTCGACGGCGGCCCGCCACGAGAGGTCGTCCAGCAGCACCGCGGCGTACGCCTCGTCGTGCGCGTTGGGGATCACCGCGGAACCGGCGTACTCGGGGAGCGCGACCGGCTCCGCGCCGAGGTCGACGAGCCGACTGTCGCGTACGGCGCCGCCCTCGAGCGCGGCGACGGTGAACCGGTGCGGTCGGGAGCCGTCGCGCTCCAGCACCGGCACGTCGCCGTCTCGCGTCACCCGGATCGTGTCGAACCCCGTGGTGCGCAGATAGGCCTCGGCCCAGCCGCGTACGTCGCGGTCGGTCACGGAGTCCAGCGCCTCGAGATAGTCGGAGAGCTCGGCGTTCCCGAAGCGGTGTCGGGTCAGGTAGACGTTGGTGCCCGCGACGAAGGTGTCCCAGCCGAGCCAGGTCACCAGCTGCCTCAGCACCGACGCCCCCTTGGCGTAGGTGATCATGTCGAAGTTGGTGAACGCGGTGTCGACGTCCACGAGGCGCTCGGCGTCCTCGGCGATCCGGTGGGTCGAACGCCGAGCGTCAGCGGCGTACCCGGTCGGCTTCCGGTTCAGCGAGAAGTCCGGCCACGACCCGGCGACACCGGCCGCGTCGGCGACGTGGTAGCCCATGAAGTCGGCGAACGACTCGTTGAGCCAGGTGTCCTGCCACCACTTCATGGTCACCAGGTCGCCGAACCACATGTGCGCCATCTCGTGCGCGATCACGGTCGCCCGGTCGACGACCTCGCCGGCATCCGGCTCGTTGCGCGGCACGTACTCGTCCCGGAACGTCACACACCCGGCCGTCTCCAGCGCTCCCCAGTTGTGGCCGGGCTGCATCACCTGGTCGTAGGAGTCGAACGGGTACGGCTCGTCGAAGGCGGAGGTGTAGAAGTCGAAGCACGCCTCGGTGACCCGCTTCATGTCCTCGAAGTCGCGGTCGAGCTCGCGTCCCAGCGACCGGCGGATGTGCCAGCCGAACGGCAGCCCGGCGTGCTCCCAGGTGCGGGAGTGCCACGGGCCGGCGCACACCACGAACAGGTACGTCGAGATCGGCGGCGTCGTCGTGAAGGACCTGACGTCACCCTCGCGCCCCGCGGCCCGGCCGTTCGCGACCACGGTCCACGCCGACGGTGCCTCGACGGTCAGGGAGATCGGCGCCTTGAGGTCGGGCTGGTCGAAGCACGCGAAGACCTTCTGCGCGATGTCCATCCCCAGCAGCGCCGAGACGTAGGTCTCGTCGTCGGCCGGGTCGGTGAACGTGTGCATGCCGTCGCCGTCGTTCACGTAGGGCACTCGCGCCTCGACGACCACCTCGTTGTGCGGCCGGAGATCGTGCAGCGTGATCCGGCGACCGTCGTAGGCCGGGGACTGCACGGGCGTGTCGTTGACTGTCAGCCGGAGCTCCTGCGCGTCCTTGAGCTCGAGGAACGTCGTGGCCCGCGGGTCGGCGAGCGCGAACGTCACGGTCGTCCGGCACCCGAACGTCTCGCGTGAGCTGAGGTCGAGGTCGATGCGGTAGGTGACGTCGGAGACCTGCTCGGCGCGGGTGCGGGCCTCGTCGTAGGTGAGGGACACGCTCTCGACCCTAGGCGAGCCGCGAGCCCGGCTGCCATCGGGTTCGGCGGTGATGAGTCCGGTGATGGGTCTGGCGATGAGTCTGGTGATGGGTCCGGTGATTGGTCGTCGGCGCCCGCCCCTGTCTAGACTCGGACAGTTGCCTCGGCGAGGGAGCCGGACCTGCACCGCGACGGTGCCGGCACGGTGTCCGTGATCGACAGGGCGGCCGCCTTCACGCCGCGCCGACCCGATCGCGCGGCGTTCCTCGTCCCGTGGCCCGCAGACGCAGACGAGACCCACGAGGAGTGGACGGCATGGCCGAGAAGATCACCGCAGAGAAGCGCACCGAGTTCGGCAAGGGCGCCGCGCGCCGCATCCGCCGCGAGGACAAGATCCCCGCCGTGGTGTACGGCCACGGGAACGACCCGATCCACCTGACCCTCCCCGGTCACGACACGATGATGGCGCTCAAGCACGGCGGCGCGAACGCCCTGCTCGAGCTCGACATCGACGGCGACACCCAGCTGGCCCTGACCAAGCAGGTGCAGGTCGACCCGATCCGCCGGGTCCTCGAGCACGTCGACTTCGTCGCCGTACGTCGCGGTGAGAAGGTCACCGTCGACGTCCCGATCCACGTCTCCGGCGACGCAGCCCCCGAGACGCTGGTCGTCACCGAGAACTCGACGGTCCAGGTCGAGGCCGAGGCGACCAACATCCCCGACCGCATCGAGGTGTCGGTCGCCGGCGCCGAGATCGGGACCCAGATCCATGCGTCCGACCTGGTGCTGCCTGAGGGCACCACCCTGCTGACGGACCCGCAGTCCCTGATCGTGAACGTCACGCAGCAGCAGACGGCCGAGCAGCTCGAGTCCGAGCTGGCCGAGGCCGAGGCCGACGCGGGCATCGTCCACGAGGAGAGCGAGGAGGCCGTGTCCGAGGCCGCGGAGGCCGCCGCCGACCAGGGCGAGACGGCGGAGGGCGAGGCTCCGGCCGAGGGCGACTCCGCCGAGTGAGGCTTCTGCACCGCCCGGGTTGGCTGCACCGCGGTCCGGCCCGGGCGCGTGCGTCCTCCGACCCTGAAGAGGTGGGTGAGATGGCGAGCGAGCCCGGTGACGTCTGGCTCGTGGTCGGGCTGGGCAACCCCGGTCCGTCGTACGCCGGCCACCGTCACAACGTCGGATATCTCGTCGCGGCCGAGCTGGCCGACCGGATGGGCTCGTCCTTCCGCGCCCACAAGTCCGGCCGTGCCGACGTCGTCGAGGGTCGGCTCACGCCTCCGGGCACCGAGGGTCCGCGGGTCGTGCTGGTGCGCACGCGCTCGTACATGAACGAGAGCGGCGGGCCGGTCAAGCAGCTCGCGACGTTCTACAAGGTGCCGCCCGAGCGGATCGTGGCCGTCCACGACGAGCTGGACCTGCCGTTCGACACGATGCGGGTCAAGCTCGGCGGGGGCGACAACGGCCACAACGGGCTCCGGTCGCTCCGGGGGTCGCTCGGCACGGGCGACTTCTACCGGGTGCGGATCGGCATCGGCCGGCCACCGGGTCGCCAGGACGTCTCGGACTTCGTGCTGTCGAGCTACTCCGCGGCCGAGCGCAAGCTGCTGCCGCTCCAGGTCAGCGCCGCGGCGGATGCCGTCGAGTCGCTGCTGACCGAGGGTCTGGAGCGCACCCAGGCCCGCTACAACTCCTGAGCCGACCGGGTCCCGGTGTCGCCCCGGTAATTTTGCCGTGGAACGCCTCTCGCGCTCTTCCCCGGGCGCACGGTCGGCCGTCACAATGGACCCCGGTCGCGTTCGACTCGGGGGAGTCGGTCACAGGTGCGGCCAGGGTCTTCGGGCCCGAGGGGGGAATGTGTCGTGGGGCTCAGCTCCAGGTGTTCGTCGTGGGCTCATCCGGCATGCCAGCCGGGCGCGGCGGCTGCATGGGTCGAGTCGAGCCGAGGACACACGTCGCAGCCTCCCCGCAGCACCCGGGTCGGGGGACCCGGTGCATCCGAGATCGGGGGGGATCTCATGACCAGACCGAGCAGGCGCGCCGTGGTGCGCACCGGGGTGTGGGCGACGCCGAAGGCGGCAGTGCCCACGGCAGGCGACGATCGGCGGGGCGGCTCGAAGCTGCCGACGGTCACGGACGCGGCGATGGACGCGTTCCTGGCCTCGCGCGCCGCGTTGCAGGCGGGCGGGCACCAGGCCTGAGCAGGGCCGCGGCCGGCTCGGCGGTATGCGGCGACCCGCCGCTAGGGTGGCGACCGTGAGTGCCTCGGAGGACCCTGCCCAGCTCGACGACCACGCGCTGTCCGCGTGGCTGGCCACGACCGCGGGCGAGCGGCTCCTGGCCGTGCGCGAGTCGGGGCCGACCGGGCGCGAGCTCAAGGACGCCGGCGACCGGGCCGCCCACGAGCTGCTCATGGAGCTCCTGGCCGAGCACCGGCCCGGCGACTCCGTGCTCTCCGAGGAGGGCAAGGACGACAAGCGCCGCCTGCACGCGTCCCGTGTCTGGATCGTGGACCCGCTCGACGGCACGCGTGAGTTCTCCGAGCCCCCGCGCGACGACTGGGCGGTCCATGTCGCGCTCTGGGAGAACGGCGAGCTGACGGCGGGTGCGGTCGCCCAGCCCGCGCTGCACGAGACGTTCCACACCGGGCGCCCCCCCGTCGTACCGCCGCGCACCGGCACCCGTCCGCGGATCGCGGTGTCGCGCACGCGGCCACCGGCCTTCGTGGAGGCCCTCGCCGAGGAGATGGACGCCGAGCTGGTCCCGATGGGATCCGCAGGGGTCAAGGTGATCTCGGTGGTGCGCGACGTCAGCGACGCCTACGTGCACGCCGGGGGGCAGTACGAGTGGGACAACGCCGCACCGGTCGCGGTGGCCCGGGCGGCTGGTCTGTTCTGCTCGCGCGTGGACGGGTCGGAGCTGCGGTACAACCAGGACGACGTCTCCCTCCCCGACCTGATCGTGTGCCGGCCCGAGCTGTCCGGGCAGATCCTCGACTTCGTACGGCGCCACGGCACCGACTGAGCCACCCACGAACCCCGCAGCCGGTATCAGCGCCGGTGTGGCGGCCTCCTCATCCCGAGCACCAGAGCAGGAGGGCCCGGCCATGTGGGACACCGTCGTGGAGATCTCGACGCACGTCACCCACGACCTGCCCTGCCCGCGCTGCGGCCACACCGGACATCGGTTCCTGCCGTGCGACCAGTGCGCCTGCGCGGGCGCCAGCGGGCCGTCGTACGAAGCCCGACCGGAACCGGTGCGCGCCCGCTAGCGTCAGAGGGTCATGCTGACCCGTCGCCAGACCCTACGGACCCTCGGCGCACTGGGGGTCGCCGCTCCCGTGCTGAGCGCGTGCACGAGCACGGACTCCGTCCAGGACCATCCGGCCGACTCCGACCTGCGACTGGTCAAGGCGGACGTCGCGCAGAGCGCCGGCGACCCGGCCGCGGTGCCGGGGGTCGTCGACGCGATGAGCGCCTTCGCCGTCGACCTGTGGCCGCAGCTCGGTCCGCCGAGCGACAACCTCGCGATGTCGCCGTACTCGATCGCCGTGGCGCTGGCGATGACGGACAACGGTGCCCGCGGCCGGACCGCACGCGCGATGAGCAGCGTGCTGCACGTCGATTCGCTGGCGAGGTACAACGCCGGGATGGCCGCGCTCACCCAGGAGCTGGCCGGTCTGGCCGGCCCGGTCGAGGTGAACGGCAAGAAGTCGGAGATCGACCTCTCCCCGGCCAACCAGCTGTTCGGTGACGCGTCGATCCACTGGCAGGAGGCATTCCTGACCGTGCTGGCCAAGCAGTACGGCGCCGGCATGCGGACCGTGGACTTCCGTGCCGTCGAGGCCGCCCGGGCCCTGGTGAACAGCTGGACCGCCCAGCAGACCCATGACCGGATCCCCGAGATCCTTCCCCGGGGCAGCGTCGACGCGGCCACCCGGCTGGTGCTGGTCAACGCCCTGTACTTCAAGGCGCCGTGGGCCTCGCCGTTCGAGAAGGCCGCCACGACGCCCGGTCGGTTCCACCGTGCCGACGGCTCGACCGTCGAGGCCCAGCTGATGTCCGCCGACGAGGGGTCGACGTACATCTCCGGCGTGCACTTCCAGGGAGCCCGTCTGCCCTATGCCGGCGGCACCCTCGCGATGACCGTGGCCCTGCCGACCGGCTCCGAGGCGGCCGCTCTTCGCGAGCTCCTCGGTGGCCTCACCGGCGACGGCGAACCGGGGCTCCACCTGACGATGCCGCGCTGGACCTACCGGGTCGCCACGGACCTGAAGGACCCCTTGAAGAGCCTGGGGATGGCGGTGGCGTTCGGTGACCACGCGGACTTCAGCGGCATGACGACCGACACCCGGCTGGCGATCACCGATGTCCTGCACCAGACCTACGTCGCGGTCGACGAGGCGGGCACCGAGGCGGCCGCAGCGACCGCGGTCGTGGTGGGGGAGACCAGCCTGCCGGTGACCCGGCACGAGGTGGTGCTCGACCGCCCCTTCCTGTACGTGGTGCACGACACCGCGCACGGGACGCCGCTGTTCGTGGGTCGGGTGGCGGACCCCTCCTGAGGCCCGGTGGGACGTCGAACTCCCGTCCCTGCAGCCCCACCGGAAGTACCCAACCCCAGACGACCCCAGGCACCCTAGTCCGGTCGGATGATTTTCCATGATCGCCTGGAGGGGACCGTCTCGATCTTCCGGTGCCTGAGTGCCTATGATGTATACGTCGGGTCCGCAAGGTTGGGGAACCACGCGCGAGGTGCGTCATCAGGGGGGTGGCGCATTCGGTCTTCATTGGCCGCCGACTGGGGGAATGCGTCGGGGTAGAGCATGAGCGTGCTGAGCACACGCGCGGGTTTCCGCGAGGGGGACGAGGTCCGGTTGGGTGACGACCCGACGATGGGCGCCCTCTCCGCGGTCGAGCCCGTGTCGGACTACGAGAACAAGCTGCATGAGCTTCGCGCGAGCCTGGCCGGCGTGGCCGGGGCGATCCGTGCGCTGGAGGGCGATGCGTTGCCGTTCGGCAGCGAACGCCGTCTTCGGATCGAGCGGATGCTCCAGGCCGAGGTCTCCAGGCTGCAACGGCTGGTCGCGCCCGTCGACTGCCAGGTGGTGGGCCTCTCCGAGGAGCTCGACCTGGATGAAGTGGTCGAGTCGGTGGTCCTCGCGCGGCGGATGGCCGGACACGAGGTCTCCTGGACACGGACGGGTCAGCGCGTGCTGGCCCGACGCGACGAGATCGTGGAGATCCTGAACATCCTGCTGACCAACGCCGCCCGCCACGCGTCCGGGTCTCCGACGTACATCGACGTGCGTCAGGAGCAGGACCAGGTGCGGGTCATCGTCAGCGACGAGGGTCCCGGGGTGCCGACGGAGCTGCGCCCGGCGATCTTCGAACGCGGGACGAAGGGGCCCACGGGCGGCGACGGGATCGGGCTGTCGGTGGCGAAGGTGCTCGCCGGTGAGCTCGGGGGAAGCCTCGACCTCAGGGACGACGAGCCGGATCGTGGCGCGGTGTTCGAGATGAAGCTGCCCTGGGACCGACTGGCGGGTGGGCACGCGTGAGCATCAAGCGCGTCGCCGTCGTCGACGACCACATCCTGTTCGCGGAGGCCATGGTCGTCGCGCTGGTCCATCGGGGCTACGACGCTCGCTGTGTGGTTCCCAGCGCGGACGCGCCCACCGGTGGCTCGCTCATCTCGCAGGTGCTCTCGGGCAACCCGGACGTCGTCCTGCTCGACCTCGACCTCGGTCAGGCCGGTGACGGGCTCGACCTGATCGTGCGCCTGTCGTCGCGCGCCTTCGTGGTGGTCGTGACCGGCAACTCCGACCCGGTGCGCATCGGGGCCGCTCTGGCGGCCGGAGCCGCGACCGTCATCTCGAAGTCCTATCCGCTCGAGCAGATCCTCGACACCTTGACGCGACTGCGCGACGGGCTGCCGGCGATGGCGAAGGAAGAGCGCGAACGCCTGGTCGGGCACTGGCGCCAGCAGCGGCAGTTCGACCGGGAGATCAAGGCGCGGTTCGCCCTGCTGACGACCCGAGAGGGCGAGGTGCTCGGGGAGCTCATGGCCGGCCGGCAGGTCAGCGAGATCGCTCGCCGCAGCTTCGTCTCGGAGTCGACCGTCCGCACGCAGGTGAAGTCCGTGCTCAGCAAGCTCCAGGTCAACTCCCAGCTCACAGCGGTCGGACTGGCCTACCGTGCGCACTGGCGCGCGCCGGGCTCCGACGGCTCCGAGGACTGGACGCTCCAGGCCCCAGACCTTCCTCGGTCACGCGCGACGGCGTAGCCGGGCCACCGATTCTCCCGAGGGAGAAGAGGTTCGTCGCCCGTTTCCTCCCCCAGGGCGGGTGGCGGACCCCTCCCGAGCCGAGGTGTGCCCTAGCAGACCGAGTCGGCCGGCGCTGGATTTAGCGAGAATTGGGTACGCCGACACCCCAGGCCATGCACAAGGATTCACGACAGGGGAAGTCGCCGCTCGGTGGGGGGCGTGACGGGGACCCGGCGCAGGCGCAACGGACGCGGCGCCATGCAAGCGTTCTGGGGGGGACGTCGGTATGAGCACACATGTAGAGCTTCGCCTACCCAGAGTCGAGATCGACGTCAAGGATCTCGGCCTGATCGGCGGACCGACGTCGCTCGACCTGGGCACGGCCACTGCTGCAACGAGCCCGGACACGCGTAGCCGGCCGGCAACGCCGTACGGGCTGCGGCCGAGGACCATCGAGGTGGCGGTCCCGCTGCTGGCGGACTCGCTCGCCCTCGCGCTGAGCGTCGCCGCCGTCCACCCGGCCCTGAAGCCCTCGATCGCCTGGGTCATCGCCGCGCTCACGAGCTTCGCCGTCCTCGGGCTGTACTCGCACCGGCTGCGCCTCTCGGCCCTCAACGACATCCCCTCGCTCGTCGTCGGGGCCGCCGTGGGTGCGGCTGCGATGGCTGTGGTGGGTTCTCCCCACCTGCACATCCGACACCTGCTGATCGCCGGCATGGCCGGGACCTCGTTCGTGGTCCTGGGCCGCGTCGCTGCCTACACCAGTCTGCGCACCTGGCGGTCACGCGGACTCCTCCGCCGCAACGCCGTGCTCGTCGGTGGTGGCTCGCGGGCCGTCGACCTCGTCTCGAGGATCGCCCAGCACCCGGAGACCGGGCTCCGCGTGCGCGGCGTCCTGGGCTCCCAGGGTCCCCGGCTTCCCGGCGCCGCCCTGTACGGCGACGTCACCGACCTGCCCGACCTGATCGCTGCCGGCTTCGTCGACACCGTGATCGTGGGCGATGCGTCCTCCGACGACGAGCGCCGGTTCATCGACGCGTTGCGCAGCTGCGGCAGCGGCTCGACGGAGATCTACGTGCTCCCACGACTCGCGGAGTTCTCCACCAGGTGCGACGACGAGGTGTGGGGTGTCCCGCTGCTGAAGCTCCGGCAGCGCCGCGCACGGGTGCGGATGGGGGTCAAGCGCGCTGGCGACGTGGCCCTGGCGTCGGCAGCCGTGCTGGTGCTGTCCCCGCTGCTCGCCATCGCTGCCCTGGCGGTGCGCCTGGAGATGGGCCCGGGTGTCATCTACCGACAGGAGCGGGTCGGCCTCAACGGCCGGCGGTTCCAGCTGCTCAAGCTGCGGTCGATGCGACCGTTGCCACCCGGCAGCTCGACGGAGTGGGCGCCCAACGCCGACCGGACCGGTCGGGTGGGGGCGTTCATCCGTCGCTACTCCATCGACGAGCTGCCCCAGCTGGTGAACGTGATCCGTGGGGACATGAGCCTGGTCGGTCCGCGGCCCGAGCGGCCGGAGTTCGTGGACCAGTTCGGCACCGAGTTCCCGTCGTACAGCTACCGGCACCGGGCCATGGTGGGGCTGACCGGGCTCGCCGCAGTCGAGGGACTGCGCGGTGACACGTCCATCGCGGACCGGGCGTACTTCGACAACTGGTACATCGAGCACTGGTCGCTGTGGCTCGACGTCAAGATCATGGTGCGCACGGCGAGTGCCCTCCTCAAGGGCACCGGAGGCTGAGCGCGCCACACTGGAGCCGTGGATCCCGAGTTCGAGCTGCTCGGCGACGAGCCCGCGCGCCTCGCGTCGCGCGGCGACGCCGATCCCGAGGTCCTCGATGCTCGCCCTGCTGAGAGCTGGCGACCACCCGGTTGGGTGACGACCGTGGTGGTGCTCGCCCTCGTGGTGGGTGCGGTGGCGTGGTACGCCGACGAGCGGGCCCGGGTGCACGAGTCGGAGGCGCTCGGGGCGTGCCGACGCGAGCTGCACAACGCGGCCATCTCGTCCGACCTGCTGATGGTGGCGGTGGCGTCCTCGATCCGGCCGTCCATGGACGCGACCACGGGCAGCCGGCGTGCGGCCGTGGTCGACCTGATGTCCAGGCCCGCACGCCGGCTGCTCCCCGATGTCGTGAGCGCCGATCGGCTGTGCCGCGCGGTGTCGGTCCGTCCCTGGCACCGTTCGCTGAGGGCGCGGCGTGACGCGGCAACCGCCTACTCGGCCGCGCTCACCGCGAAGCTCCGGGAGGTCGCGGCGGACGGCCGCGCCTACTACGACGACGACCCCTCGTTGCGCCGGTTGCGCCGCGCGGCCGACCTCGGAGTCTTCGGCGGGCGCTACTGACCACCGGCTGCGGGCGACTCCGTCCGTGCACCGCGGCTCAGGCCTACGCAGAACGGTCCCCGTGAGCGCACACTGGTGCGGTGGAACCCGAGTCCGAGATCGCACCCGAGATCCTCGGTGACGAGCCGGTACGACTGCCCCGGGAGCGGGACTCCCGACCGACCGAGCCGCGTCGTACGCCGCCTCGTCGCCGACGGTGGTGGGCGGGGCTCGTGGTCCTGCTCGTGGCCGGTTCCGCGGTGGTCGTCGTGGACGGCCGCGCACGCGACCGCGAGGGTGCCGCCGTCGCAGGATGCGAGCAACGGCTCCGGGTCGCCACCGGGCTCGCCGAGGGCCGGCTCGGCCTGGTCTCGAACTACCTCGAGCCCACGATCGCCACGAACGGCCGGGTCCAGCAGCTGCATCTGGCCGACCTGATGTCCGCGCGCGCCGGCAAGGTCCTGCCCCGGATCCAGGAGGCCGACCGGTTCTGCCGGGGGGTCAGCGTCCGGCCCTGGCACTTCTCGTTGGTCGAGCGGCAGAGTGCATCCGCCGCGTACTCCGCCGCCCTGGTGACGCTCGTGCAGACCGTGGCCGCCCAGGGTCGCGTGCCGTTCCGGGCCAACGCGACCATGCAGCGGCTCCGCGAAGAGGTGGGGATCGGCGGCGGCTGAGCCCGCGCCGCACGACGCCTTCTCGGCAGCGCTGTCGGCGACGCCGACTATCCTCGACACCGTCACCCCCACCCTGCACCGGTTGGGGGCTTCCGTGCTGTCCGGCAGCTCTCCCGAAAGGCTCCACGTGCTCCCTTCCGTGCTCTCCGACGCGGTGCTGGCCGAGCCCGCCCTGGCCACCGCGCTGGCCGACGCACCCCGGCTGGGCCGGCTCGACCTGACGGCTCCGGCCGGCCTGCGACCGTTCCTGGTCGACGGCCTGGTGCGCGAGTCGCGCACGGTCCTGGTGGTCACGGCCACCGGACGCGAGGCCGAGGAGCTGACCGACGAGCTGTCGTCGCTCATCGATCCCGCGGCGGTGGCCCACTTCCCGAGCTGGGAGACCCTGCCGCACGAGCGGCTCAGCCCGCGCAGCGACACGGTGGGCCGGCGTCTGGCCGTCCTGCGGCGGCTGCGTCACCCCGGCGCCGACGCGGCCACCGGTGCGCTGCGCGTCGTGGTCGCACCCGTCCGCTCGATCCTGCAGCCCCAGGTGCGTGGCCTGGGCGACCTCGAGCCGGTGGAGCTCGAGCCCGGCGACACCGCCGAGCTCGACGTCGTCGTGGGCCGACTCGCGGACGCGGCGTACACCCGGGTCGACCTGGTGGAGAAGCGCGGCGAGTTCGCGGTCCGCGGCGGCCTGGTCGACGTCTTCCCGCCGACCGAGCAGCACCCGATCCGGGTGGAGTTCTGGGGCGACGAGGTCGAGGAGATCCGCTCGTTCGCGGTCGCCGACCAGCGCACCATCGAGAAGGTCGCCCGGTTGTGGGCTCCGCCGTGCCGAGAGCTGCTGCTCACCGACGACGTACGCCGTCGCGCGGCGGCTCTGGGGGAGGCCCACCCACAGCTGGCCGAGATGACCGACAAGATCGCGGCCGGCATCGCGGTCGAGGGGATGGAGTCGCTGGCGCCGGTCCTCGTCGACGAGCTCGAGCTGCTGATCGACGCGATGCCCGACGACACCCAGGTGGTCGTCGTCGACCCGGAGCGGGTGCGTAGCCGCGCCCACGACCTGGTGGCCACCAGCGAGGAGTTCCTGGGTGCCTCGTGGGCCGCCGCCGCAGGCGGCGGCAAGGCCCCGATCGACCTCGGCCCCGCGTCGTACCGCGAGCTCGACGACGTGCTCGCCCACACACGTGACCTCGGCCGGCCCTGGTGGACGGTCAGCCCGTTCGGCCTCGACGACGAGCTCCTGGCCGAGGGCGGCCGGCCGGGCGGCACGGTCGCGGCGTCCCCGCTCGACGGCTACCGCGGCGACGTCGAGCGTGTCGTCGCCGACGTGCGCGGCTGGCTCGCCGACGGCCACCGGATCCTGGTGCTCCACCCGGGGCACGGCCCGGCCGAACGCATGGTCGAGGTGCTCGGTGAGCACGACGTCGCGGCGCGCCTGGTCGAGCCCGAGGAGGCGATGCCGGAGGCCGGCGTCGTCACCGTCACCACAGGCACGCTCGCGCACGGGTTCGTCGCCGACCACCTCGGTCTGGTGCTGCTCACCGGCGACGACCTGTCCGGACAGCGCGGCGCGACCCGCGACCACAGCCGGATGCCCACGCGTCGCAAGCGGCAGATCGACCCGCTCGAGCTGAAGAAGGGTGACTACGTCGTGCACGAGCAGCACGGCGTGGGGCGCTTCGTCGAGATGCGCCGGCGCGAGGTGCAGGGTGCCACCCGCGAGTACCTGGTCCTCGAGTACGGCGCCTCCAAGCGTGGGGGTCCCGCGGACATGCTCTTCGTCCCGGCCGACACCCTGGACCAGGTCACCCGCTACGTCGGAGGTGAGCAACCCCATCTCGACCGGCTCGGCGGCTCCGACTGGGGCAAGCGGAAGAACCGCGCCCGCCGCGCCGTACGCGAGATCGCCGCCGAGCTGATCAAGCTGTACGCCGCGCGCCAGGCCACGCAGGGCTTCGCGTTCGGCCCCGACACACCCTGGCAGCGCGAGCTCGAGGACGCCTTCCCCTTCCATGAGACGCCCGACCAGCTCACGACCGTCGACGAGGTCAAGGCCGACATGCGGCAGACCGTGCCGATGGACCGGCTCGTCTGCGGCGACGTCGGCTACGGCAAGACCGAGATCGCGGTGCGGGCGGCGTTCAAGGCCGTCCAGGACGGCAAGCAGGTCGCCGTCCTGGTGCCGACGACACTGCTGGTGCAGCAGCACTACACGACGTTCGCCGAGCGGATGGGCGCGTTCCCGGTCACCGTCCGGGCACTGAGCCGGTTCCAGACCGAGAAGGAGGCGCGCGAGGTCGCCGACGGGCTGCGGGAGGGTTCGGTCGACATCGTGATCGGGACCCACCGGCTGCTCAACCCGGACATCCGGGTCAAGGACCTCGGCCTGATCGTCGTCGACGAGGAGCAGCGCTTCGGCGTCGAGCACAAGGAGCAGATGAAGCGGCTCCGCACCAGCGTCGACGTGCTGTCGATGAGCGCGACCCCGATCCCGCGCACGCTGGAGATGGCGATCACCGGCATCCGTGAGATGTCGACGATCACGACCCCGCCCGAGGAGCGCCATCCCGTGCTGACCTACGTCGGCGCCTACGAGGACCGGACGGTCACCGCGGCGATCCGGCGCGAGCTGCTCCGCGAGGGCCAGGTGTTCTTCATCCACAACCGGGTGCAGTCGATCGAGAGGGCCGCGGCCCGCATCCGTGAGCTGGTGCCCGAGGCGCGGGTGGCGACCGCGCACGGCCAGATGGGGGAGCACCAGCTCGAGCAGGTGATGCTCGACTTCTGGGAGAAGCGCTTCGACGTGCTCGTCTGCACGACCATCGTCGAGTCCGGCCTCGACGTCTCCAACGCCAACACCATGATCATCGAGCGCGCCGACGCCCTCGGCCTCTCCCAGCTCCACCAGCTCCGCGGTCGGGTCGGCCGGTCCAGCGAGCGCGCGTACGCCTACTTCCTGTACCCGGCGGAGAAGCCGCTCACCGAGACCGCCCACGAGCGGCTGGCCACCCTGGCCCAGCACTCCGACCTCGGCGGCGGCATGGCGATCGCGATGAAGGACCTCGAGATCCGCGGCGCCGGGAACCTGCTCGGAGGTGAGCAGTCCGGCCACATCGCCGACGTCGGGTTCGACCTCTACGTCCGGCTCGTCGGCGAGGCGGTCCAGGAGTTCCGCTCCGACGGCGCGCCCCCGGACGACCTCGGCGAGGTCCGGATCGAGCTGCCGGTCGACGCCCACCTGCCTCACACCTACATCCCGAGCGAGCGGCTGCGGCTGGAGATGTACCGCCGCCTGGCCGAGGTGCGCACCGACGACGACGTCGACCAGATCCGCGACGAGCTGGACGACCGGTACGGCGAGCCTCCGGTCGAGGTCGCCTCGCTGCTCCTGGTCGCCCGGTTCCGGGCACGCGCCCGGCGCGCGGGCATCTCCGAGGTCACGATCGCGGGCCGCAACGTGCGCTTCGCGCCGGTCGACCTGCCCGAGTCGCGCGTCGTACGTCTGAACCGGCTGTACCCGCGCAGCATCGTCAAGACCCAGATCGGCACGCTGCTGGTGCCTCGCCCCCAGACGCCGTCCACCGCACAGGTGATCGGGGGGCGTCCGATCGACGGGGTGGCCCTGCTTGAATGGGCCCGCACGATCATCGACACGGTCCTCGACCCCGAGCGTGCGCCCAGCAGCGAGAGCACCAGCGACCACAGCACCACCAGCAGGGAGTCATCGTGATCCTGACGCGTCAGCTCCGGTCCCGGAGGCCGGTGGCCCTCGTCGGCCTGGCCACGGCCGGCCTGCTCCTCAGCGGGTGCGGGAGCTCGCTCGGCATCCATCCCGGATCCGCGGCGGTGATCGGCGACGAGACGGTGTCGATGAGCAAGATCGACAGCACGAGCACCCTCTTCTGCACGGTGTACGTCGAGCAGGCCGAGAGCTCCCAGCAGCAGCAGTCCGGACCACTCCCGATGGGCTCGTTCCGCAGCTTCACCGCGGCCAGCCTCGCCAAGCGGCTGCTCGGTGAGCAGCTCGCGGCGCAGTACGGCGTCCAGCCCGCGTCGGGCTACCAGCAGGCGGTCACCCAGTACCAGCAGGCGCTCGCCTCGTCGCCGCCCGATGAGCGCGAGGCCGCCATCGAGGTGGCCGGCGCCGACGCCTACCTGCAGAACGTCCAGGTCGCGATCGGCCAGCAGCTGACCGGGAACTTCGGCCAGTCGAACGCCGACCTCAAGGCCGCCCTCGCGCGCGGCAAGGTCGCCACGCAGGACTGGCTGGACGACCACGAGGCCTCGATCGACCCGGTGTTCGGGATCTCCGTCGACGACGGCGCGTTCACGGCTCAGCGGGAGCAGACGTCGTACCCCCTGAGCACGTTCGCCTCGCAGGGTGCCCAGCCCCAGCCCGACTCCGACTTCGTCTCCGCGTTGCCGGCCGCGCAACGCTGCGGCTGAGCATGACCGAGGCGCAGCCGCTGCTCGACTTCCTCGAGGACATGCGCCGGCTGCGACGTGACTGTCCCTGGAAGCGTGAGCAGACCCACCGCTCGCTCGCGCGCTACCTCCAGGAGGAGGCGGCCGAGACGGTGGAGGCGATCGACACCGGAGACCTGGGGCACCTGCGTGAGGAGCTCGGCGACCTGCTGCTGCAGGTGTACTTCCATGCGGTGATCGCCGAGGAGACGGGCGCGTTCACGATCGACGACGTCGCCCGCGGGATCAGCGAGAAGATGCACCGCCGCAACCCCCACGTCTTCGGGGCCATCGAGCCGACGACGATGACGGCATCGGAGGTCGACGCGCAGTGGCAGCGGATCAAGTCCGACGAGTCGCCCCGACGCTCGCCGTACGACGGGATCGCACCCGGCCTGCCGGCGCTGCTGCTGGCCACCAAGGTGCTCGAGCGCGTGCCCGACGCATCCGTGCCGGACGCGACGGAGTCGGCCGAGCTCGGTGACCGGCTGCTCGCCCTGGTCGCCGAAGCGAGGGCCGCCGGTGTCGACCCCGAGCAGGCCCTCCGCGACGCCGTCCGCCGTGCCGTGCCGCCGCCGCAGCAGTAACGCGGGGTTATCACCGCACCAGACCCCCCATAGCACCGCGGAAGTGGTCACAGCACCGCACCAGACGGCGCCATCCGGCCCGCGGGTGCTGCGCGGCGGGCCGCCGGGCCACGGATAGTCTGACCGCCATGGCGATCATCGATGCGGTCGGGGCGCGCGAGATCCTCGACTCCCGGGGCAACCCGACGGTCGAGGTCGAGGTCGTGCTCGACGACGGCACCTACGCCCGAGCGGCCGTGCCGAGCGGCGCGTCGACCGGTGCCTTCGAGGCGGTCGAGCTGCGCGACGGCGAGAAGGCGTACGCCGGCAAGGGCGTGCAGAAGGCCGTCTCCGGGGTGATCCAGCAGATCGGCCCCGCCCTCGAGGGCCTCGACGTCGACGACCAGCGCCTCGTCGACCAGACGATGATCGATCTCGACGGCACGCCGAACAAGGCGAACCTCGGCGCCAACGCGGTCCTCGGTGCCTCGCTCGCGGTCGCGAAGGCCGCCGCGGACTCCGCGGCGCTGCCGCTCTACCGGTACGTCGGCGGCCCCAACGCGCACCTCCTGCCGGTGCCGATGATGAACATCCTCAACGGCGGCGCCCACGCCGACACGAACGTCGACATCCAGGAGTTCATGATCGCGCCGATCGGCGCGCCCACCTTCCGCGAGGCCGTCCAGTACGGCGCGGAGGTCTACCACGCGCTCAAGGCGGTGCTGAAGGAGCGAGGCCTTGCGACCGGCGTCGGCGACGAGGGTGGGTTCGCCCCTGACCTGCCGTCCAACCGTGACGCGCTCGACCTGATCGTCGAGGCGATCGGCTCGGCAGGGTTCAGCGCCGGGAAGGACATCGCGCTGGCCCTCGACGTGGCGGCCTCGGAGTTCTTCGACAGCGGCGCCTACGGGTTCGAGGGGAAGCAGAAGTCCGCCGCGGAGATGACCGACTACTACGCCGACCTCGCGTCGTCGTACCCGATCGTCTCGATCGAGGATCCGCTCGACGAGGACGACTGGGACGGCTGGAAGGCGATCACCGACCAGCTCGGTGAGCGCGTCCAGCTCGTCGGCGACGACCTGTTCGTGACGAACGTCGAGCGCCTGCAGCGCGGCATCGACGGCGGCCAGGCCAACGCGCTGCTGGTGAAGGTGAACCAGATCGGGTCGCTCACCGAGACCCTCGACTCGGTCGACCTGGCCCACCGCAACCGCTTCCGCTGCATGATGAGCCACCGCTCGGGGGAGACCGAGGACACCACGATCGCCGACCTGGCGGTGGCCGTGAACTGCGGCCAGATCAAGTCCGGTGCGCCCGCGCGCACCGACCGGACGGCGAAGTACAACCAGCTGCTCCGGATCGAGGAGGAGCTCGGCGACGCGGCGCGGTACGCCGGAGCCCGGGCCTTCCCGCGGTTCGAGGCCTGAGGCGCACCGATGCCCCAGCCGCGTCGCGCCCCTACCGGCCGCCCGGGCTCCCGCCCGGGAGGTCGGCGTCAGCGCTCCCGGCCCCGTACCCCGCCGACGACCGTCGCCGCGTCCGCCCCGGAGCCGCGCGCGTCCCGCTTCACGGGGCGCGCGATGGTGCTGGTGCTGGTCCTCTCCGTGCTGACGATCTCCTACGCCTCGTCGCTCAAGGCCTACTTCCAGCAGCACAGTCAGATCGAGCAGCTGCGCGGCCAGATCGCCACGAGCCAGAGCAGCATCCACCGGCTCCAGGACGAGAAGGCGCAGTGGAGCGACCCGGCGTACGTGCGTGAGCAGGCCCGCGCCCGCTTCGGCTACCTGATGCCCGGCCAGACGTCGTACGTCGTGATCGGCGACGACGGCAAGCCGCTCGCCGCCCAGTCGACCCTCTCTGACCCGCGCACCTCGACCTCATCCACACCGACCGCGTGGTGGACCACCGAGTGGAAGTCCGTGCAGCTCGCCGGCGACCCGCCCACGGACCAGCCGAAGCAGAAGCCGCTGAAGTACCTCGGCGGCCACCACCGGTGACCGCCGCGGTCTCGGCCGGAGACCTGGCCGCGGTCGAGGCCCAGCTCGGGCGTACGCCGCGAGGGATCGCCGCGGTCGGGCACCGGTGCCCCTGCGCACTGCCCGACGTGGTCGTCACCGAGCCGCGGCTGCCCGACGGCACGCCGTTCCCGACGACGTACTACCTGACGTGCCCGCGAGCGACCTCGCTGATCGGGACGCTCGAGGGCTCGGGGCTGATGCGGGAGATGGAAGGGCGACTGGCCGTCGAGCCGGACCTGGCGGCGGCGTACCGGGCCGCCCACGACGCCTACCTCGCCGACCGGACCGCACTAGGCGACGTCCCCGAGATCGCCGGTGTCTCCGCCGGCGGGATGCCCGACCGGGTCAAGTGCCTGCACGTGCTCGCCGCCCACGCGCTCGCCGCCGGCCCCGGTGTCAACCCACTCGGCGACGAGGTGATCGACCGGCTCGTGGACTGGTGGGCCGACGGGCCCTGTGTGGAGCCGGACGCCGATGGCTGAGCGGATCGCCGCGATCGACTGCGGCACCAACTCCATCAAGATCCTGATCGGGGAGCTGCCGCGGGTGCTGTTCCGGGAGTCCCGGATGGTGCGGCTCGGGCAGGGGGTGGACACGACCGGGCTGCTCGGCGACGACGCCCTGGCGCGCACCTTCGCCGCCATCGACGAGTACGCCGCGCTGGTGCGGGAGTACGACGTGGCCCGCCTGCGCTTCTGCGCGACCTCCGCGACCCGCGACGCCCGCAACGCGCAGGTGTTCACCGACGGGGTCCGGGAGCGGCTCGGTGTCACGCCGGAGGTGCTGTCCGGGGACGAGGAGGCGGCACTGGTCTTCGACGGCACGGTGTCGCACCTGCGCGAGCCCGTCCAGGAACCGGTCCTCGTGGTCGACATCGGCGGTGGCTCCACCGAGCTGGTGCTCGGCGGCGACCAGCCCGACGTGGCGGTGTCGATGGACGTCGGCTCGGTGCGCCTCCACGAACGCCACCTGCACGACGACCCGCCGACCGCCGAGCAGGTCGCCGCCTGTCGTGCCGACATCGATCGGCACCTCGACGCGTGCCCGGTCCCGCTGGTGGATGCGCGGTCGGTGATCGGCACCTCGGGGACGGTCAAGACCGTGGCCGCCGCGATGCTCGACCTGCCGGTCTACGACCGCGACGCCATCGACGGGGCCGAGCTGGGGTCGGCCGACACCGCGGCGTTCGTCGACCGCCTCGTGGCGATGGCGGTGGCGGAGCGCCGGGCGATCCCCTCGATGCACCCGGGCCGTGCCGACGTGATCGGGGCCGGCGCGCTGATCTGGTCGCGGGTGCTGACCCGGTCCGGCGTCGCGCGCTACCGGGTCTCGGAGGCGGACATCCTGTACGGCATCGCGACGTCGCTGGTCGCTCCGTGAGCGAGCCGGTCCTGCTGCCGCACCCGCTCACGGGCACGCCGTACCCGAGTCCGGTGCCGCCGGGCTCGGGGTGGCCCGACGACCCGGCCACCGCCGACACTCCGGTCGCCCGCACCCCGGCCGGCGTACGACGGCTGGCCGCGACGGACGACCTCGCGGAGCTCGATGCCCGCGTCAGCGTGTGCTCGGCCTGTCCGCGGCTGGTGCGGTGGAGGGAGGACGTCGCGCGCGACAAGCGGACGTCGTTCGCCGACCAGCCGTACTGGGGCCGGCCGATCGCGGGCTGGGGCGCCCCGACCACCGGCGCGGCCGGGCCCGGCGAGGAGCCGCGGCTGGTGATCGTCGGGCTGGCGCCGGCGGCCAACGGCGGCAACCGGACCGGCCGGGTCTTCACCGGTGACTCGTCGGGGGACTGGTTGTTCGCGAGCCTGCACCGCGTCGGTCTGGCGGTCCGCGAACGCAGCGAGCACGCCGGCGACGGACAGCGGCTCGTCGGCGCCCGGATGGTGGCGACCGTGCGGTGCGCCCCTCCGGCCAACAGGCCGACCGTGCTCGAGCGTGACACGTGCGCGCCGTGGATCAACCGCGAGCTGGAGCTCCTCGCGCCGACGCTCCGGGTCGTGGTCGCGCTCGGCGCATACGGGTGGGACGGCGCGCTGCGGGCCCTGGCCGGAGCGGGCTACGGCGTACCCAGGCCCAAGCCACGCTTCGGCCACGGCGCGGCGGTGACCGTGGCTCGCGACGGTCACGAGGTGCGGCTGGTCGGGTGCTACCACCCTTCCCAGCACAACACGTTCACCGGTCGGCTCACCCCCGCGATGCTCGACGAGGTGTTCGCCACCGCCCGCGACCTCGCCGGCATCTCCCTGCCGTGACGACCCGGTGACCACTGCGACAATGCGTGGCGCGCCCCCGTATCCCAACCGGTAGAGGAAGCCGCCTTAAAAGCGGTTCAGTCTGGGTTCGACCCCCAGCGGGGGCACGGTGCTCCGGGGCGGAGTCACACCGGCGGTGCCGCGGCCAGGTCGGCCAGCTCCTGGAACCAGCCCGCGTCGTGGGGCCAGGTGGAGCGCACCAGCCAGGTCGCGCCGGCAGCGGCGTACGCCTCCGGCGAGCTGCCCTCGGGCCACTGGGCGACGAGGTCCCAGTCGTCGTGCGGGTGCGGCCCGACGTACGTCGCGAGCGCGTCGGGCGTGAGGAAGTCGTCGGCGATCGGCACGTAGCCGTCCCACCGCCTGGCCCGCTCGAGGGGCTTGGTCCTCGGCACGCGCCCGGCGATCCAGATCGGGATGCGCCCCTGCAGCGGGGCCGGGCGCATCGTGGCGTCGGCGGTCAGGTGCGAGCCGCGGTGGGAGACCGACCCGGCGAGCAGGCCGGTCAGCACGTCGAGCGCTTCGTCGGTGATCGCCGCGCGCACCTGGTACGACGGCTCGTCGCCGAAGTCGGAGAAGTCGAGGTCCGGCGGGTCACCGAGGCCGACGCCGAGAGTGGCCCGACCGCCGCTGAGGTGGTCGAGGGTCACCAGGTGCTTGGCGACGACGGCCGGCCGACGCCGTGAGAGCGGAGTCACCATCGTCCCGATCCGCATCCGCGACGTCGCGGTGGCGATCGCGCCGAGCAGCACCCACGGGTCGTGCACCTCGACCCGGTCGTCCCACCGCAGGTGGTCCCAGAGGAAGAAGCCGTCCCACCCGTTCGCCTCGGCCGTGCGGGCGAGGCCCAGGACGTCGGCGGGTGCCGTGAACGGCGGCACGCTGAGGGCGAAGCGCATCCGGCGACGCTAACAGCCGTCGCCGACACCGCCCCGGACCCTGAAGGGAGGCTGTGCTTCCGCTCCTCTCGCTCCGGAACGACGCCTCCACTGGCTACCATCGTCACCAGCGGACCGTCATGTCGACGGCCTCCGACTCGGCCTCTGAGGAGAGACCATGCAGAGCAACAACCCGGTCTTCCGGAACTCCAACGAGTTCAACGGACGGATGACCAACGCCTACGGCAACCAGGTCTACGGCGGCAGCGGAGCGACCCACCAGGGCTACGGCTCCGACCCCTCGACCTGGAGCGTCGGCACCCCGGGCGCCACCCGGGCCGGCACCGGCCCGATGACCATCGACAGCGTCGTGCAGAAGACCGGCCTGTCGCTCCTCGTGGTGCTGGTCACCGCGTTCGCCACCTGGGTACTGACCCCGGCCCTGGGCACCTCGGGCAGCACGCTGTCCCCGGAAGCGGTCTCGCAGCTCTCCGCCGCCATGGCCGTCGGCGGCCTCGGCGCCTTCGCGCTGTCGCTGTTGAACTCCTTCAAGCGCGTGATCAGCCCGGCGCTGGTGCTCGCGTTCTGTGCCCTCGAGGGCGTCGCGCTCGGCGCGTTCAGCAAGTTCTTCGACTACCAGTACGGCGGCGGCATCGTCATCCAGGCCGTGATCGGCACCTTCGCGGCCTTCGCCGGCACCCTGGCGGCGTACAAGTTCTTCGACATCCAGGTGAGCAACAAGTTCCGGATGGGCGTGATGGCGGCCGTCTTCGGGATGATCGGCCTGTCGCTCCTGCAGCTCGTCGTCGGCGTCTTCGGCGGCGACCTCGGGTTCTACGGCCTGACCCCGCTTGGGTTCGTCTTCTCGCTGGTCGGCCTGGTCCTCGGCATCTTCATGCTGATCCTCGACTTCGACTTCGTCGAGAACGGCATCCGCGCCGGTCTCCCGGAGCGCGAGTCGTGGCGCGCGGCGTTCGGCCTGACCGTCAGCCTGGTCTGGATCTACACCAACCTGCTGCGGATCCTGGCGATCATGCGTCGCTGACCGCGTCCTCCTCGACCTCGGCGTCCTCGTCGACGTCGGCAGGGGCCTCCGGGACGGAGCGGAGTCGGGCACGCCGGCGGAGCTCCACCCAGAGGCCCTTCTTGTCCCCGAGCTCGGTGCCGGGCGTGCGGGCGGCCCGGACGGCGGCCGTGGCGACCGGCATCGTGCCCTCGCCGCGGGTACGACGCTGCGGCTCGTCGGCGCCGAGGCCCAGCGCGTTCAGGGCGCTCGGCACCAGCACCTCCGCGAGCGCTCGGTAGCCCTCGGCCGACGGGTGGAACTGGTCGGGTCCGAACAGCACCGCGGGAGCCGCCGCGAAGTCGGGCCCGAGGATCGAGCCGAGCGAGACCGCGACGCCGCCCTCCTCGACGACGGAGATCGCCTGCGCCGCGGCGAGGCGGCGCGACCAGGAGCGGGCGACCTGCTTGAGCGGCGGCGGGATGGGCTTGACCGTGCCGAGGTCGGGACAGGTGCCGACCAGCACGAGCACGTCGGCGTCCAGGAGCCGGCGGACCGACTCGGCGAGGTAGCGCACGGACTGCGACGGCCGCACCCGGTGGGTGACATCGTTGGTCCCGATCAGGATCACCGCGAGGTCGGGATCGTTGGGGAGCGCCAGGTCGATCTGGCCGGCCAGGTCGGAGGACTGCGCCCCGACCTTGGCGTAGGTGCGCAGGTGGACGCGCCGGTCCGCCTCGGCGGCCAGGCCGCTGGCGAAGAACGCGCCGGGAGTCTCCACGATCCGCTCGACGCCGTACCCGGCCGCACTGGAGTCGCCGAGCAGGGCGACCTTGATCGCCGGGCCGGGTCGCCCGCGGCCGTACCACCCCGTCGAGTCCGGGAAGCGTGGGTCGTCGGCGTTGCCGATCACCCGGCGGGCGAGCGCCGCCTCGCCGCGCAGCACGCCGTACAGGCAGGCGCCCAGCACGGACAGACCCCCGCCCCCGAACGCCGCGGCGGAGGCCAGCTTGCGCGCCGCAGCAGCCCTCCCCATATCGCCAACCTATCGAGGACGGCCGAACCTACGTGACTCGGGTCACGGGAGACGTTGGAACGATCCAACGTGCTCGAGACATTGAACCCGGAGAGTGGAGAACGAACACACCCGAGCAGAAGGGAGACCGACATGCGCGCCTTCAGCAGGAGCCTCCTGCGTCGTGTCAACGCCTACACGCTGTGGGCCTTCAACCCGCAGCGCGAGCTCACCAGCCGCTACGACCGGGCCGCCTGAGGCCGGCCCGTCCGGTCGGCCACCGCGATCGACCGCCGCACCCAGGGCGGCCAGACTGCCGGGCCGTCGCGGTCCACGCCGCCATCCCCGGCGATGGGGGCAAGCGGTTCGTGCGCGGCTATGTTGACCGGCATGGAGTACGTGGAGTCGCTGCTCGATCTGGTCGGGAACACCCCGCTGGTGCGGCTGAACAGGACCCTGGACCTGACCGAGGCCACCGGTGCCGGCAGCGCGCCGCTGGTGCTGGCGAAGGTCGAGTACCTCAATCCCGGCGGCTCGGTGAAGGACCGGATCGCCACCCGGATGATCGAGGCGGCCGAGGCCTCGGGCGAGCTCCAGCCCGGCGGCACGATCGTCGAGCCGACCTCCGGCAACACCGGCGTGGGGCTGGCGATGGTGGCTCAGGCCAAGGGCTACCGGTGCATCTTCGTCTGTCCCGACAAGGTCAGCGAGGACAAGCGCAACACGCTCAAGGCGTACGGCGCCGAGGTGGTCGTCTGCCCGACCGCGGTCGCACCCGAGCATCCGGACTCCTACTACAACGTCAGCGACCGGCTCTCGAAGGAGCCGGGTGCCTGGAAGCCCGACCAGTACTCCAACCCGCACAACCCGCGCTCCCACTACGAGACCACCGGACCCGAGATCTGGCGGCAGACCGAGGGGCGCATCACGCACTTCGTGTGCGGCATGGGGACCGGCGGCACCATCAGCGGTGTCGGCCGCTACCTGAAGGATCAGAACCCCGAGATCCAGGTGATCGGGGCCGACCCGGCCGGATCGGTCTACTCCGGCGGCACCGGGAGGCCGTACCTCGTCGAAGGTGTCGGTGAGGACTTCTGGCCCGAGACCTATGACCGTTCGGTCGCCGACCGGGTGATCGAGGTGTCCGACGCCGACTCGTTCGCCTTCACCCGGCGGCTGGCCCGCGAGGAGGCGATGCTCGTGGGCGGCTCGTCGGGGATGGCCGCGTACGCCGCTCGGCAGGTCGCGCGCGAGCTGGCCGGCACGCCCGAGGGCACGGACGCCGTGATCGTCGTCCTGCTCCCTGACTCCGGGCGCGGTTACCTGACCAAGGTCTTCAACGACGAGTGGCTCGCCCAGTACGGCTTCGCCACCGACTCGGCGACCACCGACCAGACCGTCGGCGAGGTGCTCCGCGGCAAGTCCGGCCGCCTGCCCGACCTGGTGCACACGCATCCGGCCGAGACCATCGCCGAGGCCGTGCAGACCCTGCAGGAGTACAACGTCTCGCAGATGCCGGTCGTCCGGGCCGAGCCGCCGATCGTGGCCGCCGAGGTCGCCGGCTCCGTCTCCGAGCGCACGTTGCTCGACGCGCTGTTCACCGGCGCCGCCCACCTCACCGACCGGGTGGAGGACCACATGTCCCCACCGCTGCCGACGATCGGCTCCTCGGAGTCCGCGCCGGCCGCGGTGGCGCTGCTCGAGGATGCCGACGCCGTGCTCGTCCACGAGGACGGCAAGCCGGTCGGCGTCCTGACCCGTCAGGACCTGCTGACCTTCCTCGCCAACTCCTGAGCTCGGGGCCGGGCTCGGTGTTCGCGGACGAGATCTCACCCGCGGACGGTTCCACCACATGCGGACCCGCACCTTGCTAGAACTGGTGCATGAGCGACCGCTCCTCCGACATCCGCGTCTTCCTGCTCGACGACCACGAGGTCGTCCGGCACGGACTGCGCGCGTTGCTGGAGTCGGCCGGTGACATCGTCGTGGTCGGCGAGTCGGGCCTGGCCGCGGAGGCCACCGCTCGCATCCCGGCGCTGCGCGCCGACGTCGCAGTGCTCGATGCCCGGCTGCCGGACGGGTCCGGCATCGAGGTCTGCCGGGCGGTGCGCGCCGTCGACCCGGACGTGCGCGCGCTGATCCTCACGTCGTACGACGACGACGAGGCGCTGTTCGCCGCGATCATGGCCGGTGCCTCCGGCTACGTCCTCAAGGAGATCGCGGGCCACGACCTGGTCGGCGCCGTCCGTCAGGTCGCGGCCGGCAACTCGTTGATCGACCCGGCCCTGACCGCCCGGGTGCTCGACCGCGTGCGCAACGGTCCGGCCACCGTGCCCGAGCTCTCCGAGCTCACCGAGCAGGAGCTCAAGCTGCTCGGCCTGATCGCCGAGGGTCTGACCAACCGCCAGATCGGGGAGCGGATGTTCCTGGCCGAGAAGACGGTGAAGAACTACGTGTCCAGCATCCTGTCCAAGCTCGGGCTGGAGCGCCGGACGCAGGCCGCCGTGCTCGCCTCGAAGCTCCTGGGCGGTGGGGACCACGGCTGATCCGACGCGCGGCCGTGGGCATGCCTGGGTCCCGCCCGGCCGGGACGTTGGGCCCGGCCCAGCATGACCATGCACCCTTCTGCATCACGCGTCCCGTGCGGGAGTCTTCACCGAGGGGTGACCGCCCCCGGGGTCACCCATCCCCTCGGGAGACCCGGGCCCCGGCCGGACGGGGGAAGCCGGTGCCCGGGTCTCGCCCTCCTCCTCGCGCCCAGGCGATGCCCACCACCCGACGCACGAACCTGACCACAGCATGACCACGTGCCGGGTTCCGGCGCCGCATCGGAGCTTTCTCGGCAACCTCACGGTCGCCTCTCAGGCGAGCCCGTCACCCTCCCGGAGACGCCGACCGAGAGGACCGCCCGTGCCCGACCATGCCCTGACCGCTCGACCCGCCGTCCGGTACGCCGCGGCCAAGGTCCCCGAGATCACCGTCCTGTTCTGGGTCATCAAGATCCTGACCACCGGCATGGGCGAGGCGGCCTCGGACTATCTCGGCAACACCAACCTCGTCCTCGCCGGGGTCGTCGGC
>Ga0105239_10001339_pt1 | contig 33204 bp, 26 predicted proteins | sample KBSC44metaG_FD_92761 | JGI IMG/M metagenome (GOLD analysis project Ga0105239, IMG submission 92761) | Corn rhizosphere microbial communities from Kellogg Biological Station, Michigan, USA - KBS C4-4 metaG | ecosystem: Host-associated > Plants > Roots > Rhizosphere > Soil | place: Michigan, USA... | reverse complement strand
GCCTCGTGTGAGGAGTTGTTGGGCCAGTTCGGTCGCGATGAACCCGTTAACGCCTGTCACAAGGATCAGGCTTCCTTGAGGAAGGGCCGATATATCCGCGTCCATTTTTCCTTTTCTGCTGATTGTTCGTTTCGGCTCTGGGGGGGGATACGATGGCGTTGATTGGTCTTGAATGATGAAGAGAGGATTGAAGATGAAAGACCTAGCGGTTCCTCAGCCCCTTTTTATCTTCCTGTCGTCCTCTTTCAAGGCGCGTGCCACTGCCCACCTGCCTTCTCATCCTATACACCCGCTCCCCTCCACATTAGGGGGTCAAGTTTATCCCACCAATCCAAACCCTTCGTTTTGCGTCAAAAGCTCCATAACAGGAAAATACAGATTACTGAACGCCTGGTGTTAATCAAACAAAAAGGTTTGCTGAGAGTAGGCGACTTTCCGAGCTTTTCTCTGATGACCGATCATTCCACCGCCGCGGGGTTGAAAGCAAGTAGAAATGACGGAAGACGAGCAAGGTCAAGGGACCAAGGCAGCCAAATGGACAGGATATTTGTCTGTAGTAGGAGAACCACCCGCTCTTAAGGTTTGCGCTGGATTTCTCAGATGATAAGCCAACGGAGCAATGCGGGCCTCCGGATGTGATAAGCCAGTTGCCAATGCCTGTATCCATCGATCATTGTGGTTGTGCCCTGAGGCTAGATTTCTCAGCAATGGATTCCGTTTGGGCGTGGATGCTGTGGATTCCGTTTGGGCGTGGATGCTGTGGATTCCGTTTGGGCGTGGATGCTGTGGATTTCGTTTTGAGGATTGTCTGGTCTCTGGCGCTATCCGTCCGTATGCTTTGTTGGATAGTATGGAATGGGATAGAGCTGGTTGGTTGGTCACGTGAAAGGCTGAATTACCCCTTGGCTATCAGCCTCATATTAGCCTGCTTCTGACTCAGTACTCTGTATTGAACATGAAAGGATTGCATTCGGATGTGAAATTAAAACTATACATTGATTGATACGCTATATATTAAATATTTGCCTGATCATTTTACTTCGCATGAAACTCGATTTTCTCATATGAGCCATCCCGTCTAGCCCGCTTCAATTCATCATCCGCATAGGTCGGAACGAAGCTAATTGCCAAAGTCACAAGGACCTGATCGCCCACGCCATCATCGGCTCAGTTTATCTTTGTTTTGTTTCTTGTGCAATGGGTGGAAGAGGCCTTCGAACGGGGAGTGTTGACAAGGCTCCCGTGGTTGAAGCTAAAGTTCCCGAGACTTCGTCGTACCCGATAATTGACCACCCAGTTAGAAAGTGCTTTATGGGCAAATCAATGCGTGCGACAGACACTGAGGTTGGCCATAGCGTAAGCAGCGACTTGGATGTGATGTTTGGCCCCGGGTTGCTTAGAAAATCGCTTGAAAAGAGCAAGGGATTGCTTCATAAGTGATCACAAGTCACATGGCACTCTGAATACCTAACCTGCTGTAGCTTCCCTAGGTAAATCAGTCGTTCGATTGAGGTCAAGAACGCTGAATCTCTTCTAGCGATAAGCCCTGCATCAACGACTCAATCTCACCTTCTTGCACCTTGCCCTTGATCCGCTTGACGTTCTCAGCTAAATACGCCTCCATGATCACACTGGCTGACTGATATTGTGGGGAGTCGCGGCCCCAGGTTTCAAGGATATTGCCCAGATTGCCACGAATGAAGTCCAAAACAGAGGAGATTAGGTTGAGTGTCGAAGTGTCCTGGGTAGTCCCTTTGGTTGGGTTTTCCGAATTTGAGACCGGCGGATGAGGGTCGGACATGCTGTTGCAGAAGTTGAGAGGAGAGTAGTGAATGCGTCTATTGAGAAGACAGGAGGAAGCCAAATAGGCGGGCTGTGGCCGAACCCCCTAAGTTCTAACCTTCTTCAACGTTAAATGGGGATTGGATCTTTGTGGCCAAGGACAAACAAACAAGACGTAGCCTTGTGAAGGATCTTCTTGTCTTGAATTAAATAGCCTTGAGGGGCCTGACCGCTTCTCCCGTTTACCTGCTAGAACTAGTCTCAGTGAGCCAAATTTTGCAGAAGTTTCAGGAATTTATCGAAGCCAGCTGCAGCAGATTTTATGGTGTTGTCGTTACTAGTGACTGGCCCAGCCAACTTTAGTATGTGTCATTCTCCACGATATATGACGCTGTGATTCATGGAGCTTGTAGGGGGTTCTCTGAAACTCAGGGCAGGAAACAGTCGCTCTGTATACTTCTGTCGATAGACGAGATATTGTTCTTAGGAGCTTAAGGATGAAAAATGGAGTGAAGTTGAGTACCTATGTACCACTTTCCTTGGACATTGGTTGTAGGTCAATATCTACGGTGGAGTGTTCATTACTTATCATGCTAAGATAAGATTGGAACGGATAAATGACTCGGATTGCTCAACTATTTCTCCGAATTTGAGTCATGGGGATTCCGGCTTTCTGAACGACACACACACCTTACCCAGATGACACTCTCGACGGTCCAATCGTCCACCCGTCCATTTTTCCAGCTGTAGGAGAATATTGCGGACCAGCCAAAATGGCCGACGCCGACGAAGACGTAATTCCACCAGCTTCTCACCAGCCAGAGGCTGACGACCTTGAAGATGAAACGCAGGACTTTCGATTTCTCGCCCAACTCACAGCGGCGTCCTCGTGCAGCGGCGCAGCCGTTGTGGTCCCAAAGCGAGGCACCAAGGACTTTGAACCGAATCCCACCAGGTCGCAGGCATCTGCCCTGGACGCCTCCCGCCTAGCCATGCACAACGCCCTCAGCGCACCCAGGATTCATTCAGAAAGGACTCATATAGTAGGCCAGTATCTGTCGGACGAGGACCAATGGAGGTGGGAGGGAGACGGAGTTGTCAGGAGGACTGGCAGATGTGTCGTGGTTTACAAGTTCAAGAGTACGCACTCTAAGACTATGGGTCAAGCGGACAGGAATAACTACATGTGGTTTCTGCCCGAAGAAGCCCTTTACTTGCTCGAACGTGGGAGTCTCGACATTCGATGGCCGGATACAGATGATGCTTCCTCGGTATCTGAGAGTTTCAGTCGCGATCAGAAAGAGAACATTTCACAAGAAGAGAACTCAGGAATTCCTGAGGAGCCCGATAAAGGCAACCATGGCGGTGTCCCTGAGCCCGACGAAGCCCCAAAAGTTGGACAACTTCCTATGAGTCTCCAGGGCGCATATGCCAGTTTTATCGGCAGGGATGGGCTTACTCTGGAAAGATATAACGTCTACGCTGGGCTGAAGAGATCTGGATACATTGTTCAAAGAGCCCCGACCTGGGATGACAACGATTTCCAAAGTGCCAACGGCCATGCCAACCCTGAAATCTTGACGGATCGCCAGAACCCACTCTCGGCATTACCCGCCTCTCATGGCGCAGATGCTTCGAACACCTGGACTTATAGCCCGGGAAGTCTGATTCGCAGAATCTGCTCCTGGCTGTTCAAACCTCAACGAGGCGAATCCTGTCCATCGCTGGGACCTCTGGTAGCCCCCGGCCTGTACCGAAACTATGCAGACATATTCCGGGCTTTGAATTTGGTTCCCTTCCACAACCCTAACTCTGCCTCCCCCAGTACAACCAGTGACTCATCCTCAACAATATCTGCAACAAGCCGGACAGCGCAACCACCCTACCGCATCCACATGTACGCCTGGAAACCCAACACAGCCTACAAAAAAACCGCACCCCCACCTCCCGACTACCGCATCTGCATCCTCGACGCCCGCGCGACATCCATGCCCACTCTCACCCAAATCGGGGATCTCCTCGACTCAGTGCCAGAAGACTCCCTCTCCAAAGAGAAAGCTGGCAGGCTGGAGGCCCGAATAAAGCATGGCAAGAGGAACATCATTCTTGCAGTGGTCGATGTAGGAATAGTCAGTTACCTCAGACTCAGTGATGCATGCTTTGGGGCAGACAAACTGTTCGAGCAGAAGCTCGGACGTCCAAAGGGGAAGGGCAAAGGTAGAGGTGGCGGAGGCGGCGGCTCGAAGAAAAGGTCACAGGGTCAGTCGAAGTGAATAACAGAGCTTTGGCCACCATGGCAAGAACCGGAAGATCGTTTTGAATGGACGACTTTGGCGTTGAGGAGGTCCCCGTTTGACTACACTGGTACATCCAACTGCGTCTGTGTATAGACACACGTGGCTGGCAAGTGCATTGTCTAGGTTTTATGATTACGTATGTTACGGTGACAGATGGCGGAGTGATATAAAGATAGATATGATACCCCGATGGAGCGAGAAAGGATAGAGCATCTCGTCAAGAAACCATGATATAGCTAAGTATGCAAGAATAGGTAGGGTGGCCTAGAACGGATCATTTGAGCGATATCTGATACTATGAAGTATTCAATGTCAAGGCGTAAAACTATAATAAAAAGAAGAGTTTGGCTAAAACTTGATGTCTCCCCTTGAGAGAACGTCCGCTATTCAGCATGGAGAAATACGCCAGGCGGACTGCCTGATGATCTAGGGAGTACTGATCTACCATCTTCTATAGACGTCGGCCTGTAGGATGCAGGTTTTTCGCGACGTATATGCTTGAGATGGGGCCTGGAGGACAAAGGAAAGGACTAGCTTGGAATTTTGGAGGTGGGTGAGGAAAATCCCCACAGCCATTATTGAGTAGAAATGACTTCGGGTTTCTATCCATTGAACTGAGAATGGAGGGAAAATCCAATGGATAATATGAATTGCAGGACCTTGCGGAGCAACAAACCTTTGAATTGACGGTTGAGGTCACTCTGGCCCATTTAGTTCCCAACCATGGTCCACGTGCCATCACTGAAAGACTGGCGAGATGGGCGTTGAATCCGCGCACGACATGTGCTTGGTAGGACGTGAACTGTGAGCCCGGTCAACACTAGCGAGTGTCAACTTGACAATATACAGTCCTAGACGGATACTGCGTTGCTGTAGAGCATTCCAGCCAAGAGTCTCTATGCATAGCTCCCGTAAGGCGTTGTGGCTGTCTGTGCACATGTCCATATCGCAATCGAGGCTCCAGCCGGCTTCTCACAAATACAGAGGCTACTGACCAACTTCTGAAAGTCTGCGTGGTTCCGAGCGGAAGCGTGGAGATGGTTGTGTTTCTTATCCAAGGTTGAGTCGAGACCATACGCTTTCAAACCCATAATGCGATCTCGTTCTGGATATTCCTCGAGACACTTTCGCCTTTGCGTACGAGAATGTTGATGGACCTTCTTTAGCTCATCGTTCAGGTGATCAAATAATCGCCGGCCATGAGTATTTCCAGACACAACTCAGAGGGGAGATCCATGTCAGGAACACCAATACTGTCACGATGTTTTTCGTTGTAGTAGAAATATTCAACCACTTTTTCAAGGACAATGCCGTTGATATTCTCGAGATGACAAACTCCGGTCTGGGCTTCGCTGAAATTGCCTAAAGAGAAGGAGGGTCAGGTGGTGTGAATAAATAGTGTAACCAATACTTAGAACTTACTCTGCGGGTCTAACATGCGACGAATCGCAGCAGAGACGCAGGCAGCAGAACGGCGAACGTGAAACTCAAAGCCATCTGCAGAGACGAGGGTTACAAACGGCGAAGGGGTTGCTGTAGCCCCGTTGACTGCCATGACGAGAGCCTATGAGATTCTATCGAATGCGAGATAACCTTGATTTGGAATTGAGATCGCACTGAGATTGCCAGATTACCAGGAACAGCTTGCTGGGTTGGAAATTGAACGGGAAAATGGGGTTTGTGCGATTCAATACTGAGTACGAGTAAATATTGGTGAAGGCGGTCAGGAGCGGCAGAACGCGTCTGCCTTCACGGGTTTTCGCTGCTCGTGTTCTTGCAATTTAATTGGCTGCTTCCCGATCACGCTCAACCATTGACCTCACTTTAGTAGGCACTGAACGTCGGTGCCCCGATGTCACGTAAGGCTGCCTTGCAAGTAGCTGGCAATGTGTTGAGAGAGATCCGCGCAAGCAGACAAACCCTTTCTACCTATCCGCTTCGCGTGCATCAGACGGCGTTAAGTTATATATCTACTCAGGGCACGAAACCCGCCGGTGTTGACGATGGAGCGGCACAGTACAGACGAACTCCTGCGGCGACAGAGACCTCAAGTCGATCAAGTGATTCAGACTCGACGTTTCTCGATAATGGCTCAACGAATTCAGTCTCTGCTACTCAACAACCGCCACATGTACAGGAAGCTGCTGGGAGTCCTGCAAACTCCAAGCCTATCGATAATTTGCCCGACTATAGCATTGCCAATGAGCATCGATGGCAACGTTTTACACGGGCAGAGGGAGCCAATGGCAACATGTGTTCCGGGCGATCTATCCTTCTCACTGGTGGGACGTCAGGAATTGGCCTTGCTGTGGCTCAGCGTGCCGTTCTCGAAGGCGCGTCCCACGTTATCATTGTTACAAGAGCGGCAGCAAATGGAAGCAACGCAGTTCAAAAAGTCGTAGAGAAAACGGGGCTGCAGGATGCGCCGGTGTCATACTTGGCTCATGACTTTCTCAAATCCCCACTGGAGAATGTTAAATCTATCCTCAATCCATTGGTAAGTCAGCACTGTTCTGCTAGCGAGGGGACTTCCTCCCAACCTGCCTCAGTGAACGAGAGCCAATAGCCACTTACAAAGTTCCCCAGTGTATCAACACCCTCATCAATTGCGCCGGCCTAACTTCAAACCAATTGATAATCAAACAGCGAAACGAAGATGCAGCGGCAGTGTGGGACGCTAACTACCACCTGCCCTTCCGGCTGTCTAAGATATTACTGAATAATTACATGGCACAGATGAGATCGATACAGAGGGCAAAACCAGAAACCCGAGCAACCCCGGACCCATCCTGGTGCATCGTCAACGTCTCCTCCCTCCTGGCACAGAAAGGGGGCAAGGGCTCTGCAACATATGCAGCGACCAAGGCAGCCTTGATCGCGCTAACCCGCGTATTGACATTGGAGAGCAGTGATCTATCCAAACGGGCACGGGGCATTATGCCACCTATACGTGCAAACGCCATACTGCCGGGATACATCGACACGCCGATGATTGAGGGTGAGTTACCTTCAATTCCCCCAGCTCGTTGACCACCCCTGATTCTCTTGACTCTACTACAGGCTTCTCCGAGGCGCGAAAGGCTGAACTGACGGCACAAATCCCCTCGCAGAGGTTTGGCAAGCCCAGCGAAGTTGCAGATGCCATTATGTTCCTGTTACACAACGAGTATGCGAACAATTGCACATTGAACCTCGATGGTGGGCTTAGTGCGGTTTGATGCTCGAATTTGGGAGTATGGTTTACAGACAGGTGGCGGAGATAGATAGGTCATGTACATGTGCTATGTGGGCCTTCTGGATTGTTCCTAATAATGATACGATGACATACTAAGTAGTACTCATCGCCTGCCTCATGCTATTCTCTTCTAGACTCATACAGCCACGGCGCAAATGACCAACCTGTTTATCAGGGTGCTATGTATCCTGATTATTCATTGATTACTCGATTCATTATTGAGCAATCTCGCCTTCTTTTTTCTCGTACACTTGGAACAATACTTGCTCGAGCTTTCCTTTCCATTTTGGAACATTCTGATCAAGATCAGGCTGCGCTATGCAAAATCCCACCCAGGTCCACCGTTTGCGTGTCCTCGTTGGTTTTGCCCTGGTCAAGACATGTGCTTGCAAATAGACATGCCCTATCTTATTGTAACACAAGCGCTGAAATCCACGAGCAGTGCATGATAACCCCCTCCCGTCCTGTCCCATCCATGCTGTTTGCTCGGATATTTATCCTCAAAAACAAACATGTCCTATCCACTCCCGTCCCGTCCATTAAAAGAGCGTTTCTAGTCATCAGGAATCAAAAGCGTACCATCGTCCTCATCAATCACAATTGGTTTCGACAACGAATCTGCTGTCACTTTGGCTGAGACCTCGCCTTGCCACTTTTTTGATGGCATTGCCGTGCCATTTGTGGCATCAGAGAAGACTCGTTTCCGCTTCGCTGTGACAGGAGCTGTGCCATTGGCCACCACCTCCACCTCGCCATCGTCTGATTCTGGTGCGTCAGCGGGTGTCATCTTCTCCGGCTTGCGTGGTATCTCAAATGTTTCCCCTTCTTTTTGGATAAGAGTGACGAACGGCCGGCCCTCAACGGCTTGTTTTGCCTCGACAGCCAATTGTAAATCCACACGTGGGGTGCTATCCTCCTCATCCTTGACAAGAATGAAGCTAGCATCGCCAATGCCCAGTTCGGTAAGCTTCTTTTCCAAGTTGTCTTCCAGGTCTGGATCGTAGATGATACCAGCCTCACTCATGACCGTGACATTCTCACTGTAACTGAAGTTGGTCTTGAGAATATTCTGTACGAGGTCGCTCAGTGTGGCTTTCTCGAGATCGACAGATATCCTGGCCATGGCAACACTGCAAACGGCGCATTCTGGATTTGGTTTCTCTAATTGATCGGTACGAAGAGATCCATTCCACAGCCATAGCCATTTCGTGCGAGCATATTGACCCTTAAGGACTTTAAAGGCTTGCATCACACAGAGGCCAGCGACCATAGCATTTGTGGTTGCTATAGCTGGGATGATATTACCGGCCATTTGTTTGGTGTCAAATTTTGACTTTGCCTCGATACCAAAGATTGCAGCACGCAAATTACCGGATGCAGTGACAAAGTCCATGGTGTCGTCGTCATCTTTATCGAAAGTGATGATCGGTCGCGCTTGGTCTGCCTTGTCTGCCGTTGCCTGATCTTCAGCAAGTCGCTTAGAAAGTCGTGACAAGCTGTCTTTGAAAATGACAAAGTTCTCGGGCGTTGACCAGATCCGCTGGCTTTCAGTTGAGATGGTGGGATCAATGCCAGCAGAGGTCTGTTCAAGGTCCTCGTAGGATAAGGGCACTGGGGGATTCTTGTCCTTCCACATATCTTCCATAAGAGCCAGTCGTTCAACGTCTTGATTGAACACTTTATTAAAAACCCGCGCGGAGAAATCATCGGAACCCATGGACTGTCTGATTTTCTTCAGCGCCTGTGCCTCCTCTTTCAATTTCCGAATCTCTTCAGCGTTGTCTGAGTCTTCCGTGTTGTCTAGATCGGGGGTTTCGTCTTCTGCAACACCAAATAGCTCGGGTAGCAGGTAGCTTTTGCCCCATACAATGCAATGGATAGGTTGGCTTGGGGTACTCCGTATGGTACAAACCGGATAGGAGATGGGGGTGGTCTTGGGGGAGCAATCGTAACAAGCTGTTCTGCCTTTCTTGATAACCTGAACTTGACCTTTGAAACCCGTAGTGCCGGATTCAATCAGAGGGATATCGACTGCCAGGCACATCTTATTCACATGTCTTCTTGCATCCATGTTGTCGAGGGCGTTGAAGACCAGGGCGAAGCCGGAGAACCATTCGAGATTGAATTGCTTATCTTTGATGTTGGCATGATGGGCAATGAGTTTGACGTTGGGGTTGAACTTTTGGGCGACATCCTTTGCGACGATGGCTTTGGGCTTCTTGATATGTTCTTGCCGGAAGAGAAATTGACGATTAAGATTGGAAAGATCGATTGTGTCAAGGTCGATGATGTGAATCTCGCCAAAACCAGTGAGGACTAGATTCTTGAGGAGTTCGCAGCCAATGCCCCCCGCACCGACAAGGAGAACTTTGGACTAAAAGAAGATGTGTGTTAGTGCATGATCGGAGGAGAGGAAGCGAAGAAGATGGTTACCTCTTTGACCAACCGATACGCAGGACCTAGGGATTGCCTGACGAGCTTGTCGCGCGGCATTTTCGAGAGGTTGAAGTATGAAGTTGTTTCTTGGAGAAGGATGGTGGGAGGGAGTGGAGTGGCTTGTTACAGGGTGGTGGACATGGCGAGGTGAAATTTGGTTGGAAAGTTTTAAGTGGAAGTGAAGGACGAAGTCCGAAGTACGGAGTGGAATAGTACAGAATAATAGGGTTTCAAAGAAGTGAAGGAGAGAATGAAGCCAGTGAGAGAGAATGAAGGTAAGAAGAGGGAGGAGTGAGCGCAGCGCAGCGCAGATCGATCAGATCAGAGCAGAGCAGTACTAACGATGTCTGTAACTAATAACTAGACCCTTTCCCGTACAAGGCTGCCGCTTGTGTGGAGGTTCGGTGGTGGCGCGAATTGCGGCGACATGCAAAAATGAGTGGAGGGATGGGAGAGTTGAGGGATGGGGGAAATGTGAGTTTGCTTAGCGAGGTACGGAGTACTATTAAGTAAGTACATAGTTAAGTACCTAAGTAGAATGTAGCCTTACTCGCCCACCACTACTCAGTAGCTAACCCACGGCAATACTAGCCACTACATACGACTCAGTACTAGTCAGGAGGTGGTTTGAGTCCTCACTACGGAGTACGAGTACTCCGTATTATGATACATCCTCCGTCCCTCATAATCATTTGAAGTGCAAGACCTCCTCGCAACCTGGCGAGGCCTGCAGCCATGCTTGAAGGTATCAACGATTCAACCCAACCCAACCATACTCCTGTAGTCCTGGGTGACTCCATTTCCCCGTCCCTGCCGATACTCGGCACAAAGCGCCTAGAACAGATACCCTGTCCAGGCGGGTCCAGGCGGGTCCAGGCGTGTGGGCGGCTATGCTTTTGGTGACGTGACCCCTAGTATGTATAGAAGGTGCCTCAGCAACGCTAAACACGCCAATCCATCCTACTGGCACGCTCCCTCCGGGTAAAGGCCAAGGCTCACTCCGTGTGCCTTGCATGCCTACCTAGGTAGCTTAGGTAGGTACCTTAAGCTTTAAGCAGGTTCTACATAAGGTTCAAAACCCTTGGTCCAACCACAACCCGATCCTCGCCATCCTCCAACCAAGGGTCTCATCGCCAGAAATGTGCGGGTTCCTAAAAATCTTAAAAAAAACCATTCAACAAAGGAACGTCACAATCGCTACTACCGTCTAAACTTGAATCCGCTTGGCAGCACAGGAAAGAAATGTCAGATGACGAGGCCGACCCAGAACTACTGGCTTTGTTAAGGCAATCGCTAGGTCTGGGCGATGGTACGTCGACCGCTCCCCCGTCAACAGGGGTGCTGCAATCGGCGGCGTACATCTGCGACAACTCAATCGACGTCGCCATATCAACGGCAGGGACGAAAGCCGCCGCCGAGACGATATGGAAGCTGATGCAGGAGAAGAGCTATTCGACGCAGACATGGTCGGAGCATGAACTGCACCCACAGGCCAAAGACGAAGCCACCGTCAATTTCATCTTTACCATGAACCTGCTGAATTTCTCCTTCTGGTCTGAGTTGCCGGACGAGCAGCGCTTCTCGGTGGAATACAAGGACCGCCGCTGGACAGGGTATTGGTCCCTCGTGGCCGCTCTACAGCGAGCGTTGGATGAGGGTTACGCCATCACCACCCCGGACTTCTGGCAAGACCTCGATGCCTGCCCAGACGAAACCCTAGCCCATATCTTCCGGTCAGCGACCTCAGAGCTCATCCCACTACTCTCCGAACGCATCGCCATCCTGCGTGAGGCCGGCACGATCTTATACGAGCACTTCGGCTGCAAACCGTCCAACATCATCTCGCGAGCGAACCAGTCCGCCGCAGCGCTCGTGAACCTGCTGGTCGAGTATTTCCCAAACTTCCAAGACTCGACCGTCTTCCACGGGAAGCACGTCCGGCTGTACAAGCGGGCACAGATCCTGGTGGCCGACCTGTGGGCGTGCTTCAACGGCAAGTCCTACGGGACCTTCACCGACATCGATTCCGCATTGACCATGTTCGCCGACTACCGCATCCCGCAGATGCTGCAGTCCCTCAACTGCCTGTGGTATTCGCCACGCCTGGAGTCGCGCATTGCGCGGCGCGACGAGTTTGTCGCGGGCGAGAACATGGAGGTCGAAATCCGCGGCTGCAGTGTCTGGTGTGTCGAACTACTCAGGCGCGAGATCCAGAGGAATCACCCCGATGCCAAGGTCAAGTTGAATGCAGTGCTTATTGACTTCTTTCTATATGATACGTGTAAGGAAATGGAGCGGAAAGGCGAAATCGAAGACGTTTTGACTCATCACCGGACGAGGTCGATATTTTACTGACCGTCCCTGATATAAATAGATTCCTAAGATTTTTTTATTTAGCGAGTCGGCTTTGGGTGGAACCTTTCATGCGTCCGAACGTTCAGTATACACAAAACATATAACTTAGAAACAGATAGGTTTGGGGATGCAATGTCCATTTTCGGTTGACCTGTCTTTATGAGAGAGGTATCGATTTATGTCACTTGTGCCCTATGCAATTTTGGCACATTGGAATGTCTATGCACAGAACGTCCAATTTGCAATGTCTTTCCCGATATTTCCTAGTGCTCGATGCTCAAAATGAAGAAGCCAACGCATTGAACAGGAGAAAATCACCACGAGAATGATCTCACTTCACCTCAACCTCAACTGGCGTACTTGTTCCGTTGGATCGTGACATGGAATATGGCACGAGCACTTTCTTTGCCTCCCAAATTCTCCATGCCAAATTCTCTACCTTGCCATCCGCTTTTACCACCTGTGGAGCAAATTCGATGCCAAACATCTGGCGAACAGCATAGACAACGCGCCTAGCGTACTTACCGTCCCGCTCCACGAGACTGCCAAATACTTGCTTTTCCGTACTGGGCGCAATGTTTGGGTCTCGGTCGAAGCAGTTCTGAACGACGGGAAGAAGTGTCTTGCCGATCGCAGCTCGCACAAGCTCGTCAGTATGCGGCAAAGTTGGTGTCGAGAATGAGATGCTGGGGTCCAACATCTCAATCTCATCGTCACTAAAATTTGGAATCCGCACCTCAAAGGGTAGAGATATTGCCATCACAGTGTGCTTGCCGTCATGATGATACCGGAATTCAAAGCTTCCTTGAGTCCACCACAACTTGTCGCCAGAGAACACCATTTCGCCTGAACAGAGCTCCTTCTCGACCCCATCTTCAGTCTTGACGCTGACCTTGACGTTACTACTGATGATTCCAGCTTCTGAGCCAAGCGAGTCATACACACCAGGATTGGTGGCAATCCAGCGACCGGAAGACGAAATCCTCGTCACTTCTCTGCTAGAATTATCTGATACCATGTAGAGTCCAATCCAATCCTTCAGGCCATGGTCAACAGGAGCAGTCCACTTGACTGTGACAGGAGCACCGTATTCAAACAAGAGTGGTTTGAAGTCATTCGTGCGTTCAGGAGGTGTTCTCGCCACTGCTGACTCCTTGCTACTGGAGCGTTCAGAGTCGGCTAGGGCGGATGCTGGGGTTCCCGCAATTTCGAGGCTGTAGTCCCAAGGGTTGAATCCAACCATGTCAGTGTCGACTGAAGTTATACCAATGCGAGAGGGAACTTTGTGGAATATGCCCTTGAAATCTTCAACAATGCTTGTGACTCCTGCCGCCAATTTTGGTCTAGCCGCGTCGAGGGCATCTTCCATCTTGTCAAAAGTATCGCTCAACATTTTATCCATTCCATCCTGCCACTGCCGTAGGGGTGGAGGTAGAGATCTTCTGAGACTTCTGACCAATCCTGCATCTTGTCGGAGGCTCCTACCATACAGCTTCTGCATATGAGGACGCTCCACGAATTGAATGAATGCAAGGCTGAGAGTGTGACTCAACAGTGCCAGGCAGAACACTGCTTTACTACTTGTAATGAGTGCGACTCCCCAGACTCCAGCAAGGCCAAGTACACGCTCGGGGTTGTTCAGGAAGCGATAGATTCCTCCGTAGGTCAGCTTTGGCTGCTGATCAAAGAAGAAATCTCCAAAGAACCACCCAAATTCTCCGAGTTGATCGTAGATACTGAACGCTGTCCATACTTGCAAAGCTATTAGTCCCATACCGATGACATGTTTCAAGGGACTCAATCCAGAGTCCCAACTGGAAGGCACATTGTACATCTTCCACGCAGCTGCGGCGAATGTTGAATAACAGAGGCACATTCCCAGGTGGTAGGTGCCTTTCCATTGTTTCCAGGCCTCATCAGTCGATTCGCCGTATTTGAGGAAGTGTCTCGTCCACTTTTTCTTCAACGACTGCCTATTCAGCAGGTATCCCAGACCAACCGAATACCAGATACGGCAGATAGCAGCAGCAATGATGAAGCTAGCCTTCCAGAAGGCTGTATCCGGTGTTCCCAGGGCCAAAGCGAATATCAGCACCAGGATGATCGTTACCGAGGTATCAGTAGTGCGATAGAAATCGAAATTCTGTAACCCCAGCAGATTATGTGTCTGGGGAGGTTGTGCATGTCCAGGAATGGGTAAATCTTCACCCGTTCCGGCCGAAGAACCCTGCGTCCCTGGTTTCTCAATGATCGACTTACGTGGCGGTGGAGAATTGTAGGTGCGTTCGATATGCGGGCTCTCCACGATCACGAGAAAGGCAAATTGGGCAGCGTGGGCGATGATGGAGATGAAGAGCACTTTGTAACTCGCTGCCATGAGAGAAGCACCATAATATCCAACATATCCAATGGAATACATTGGATGTGGTGCCATCTCAAATACTCCATCAAAGGTAAGTTCTTGATCGATGAGATAGAAAAAGTCACCCCAGTACCAGGCAAAGTCTTTGACTACACGGTGTGCATCCAGCTTCACCCAAAGGTTAAAGACGAAAAGAGAGATACCAATAACCCATCGTAAGAGAGTCATAAAGATCGACTCTCCTGGAGGGCTCCGGGCACTGGTAATGGCAAAGAGCATGTATGAAACAAAATCACACATAAGAATCAGATCGACAATGCGACGGAAGACCAACCAAGTGTTGTACTCGAGTGGGGCATCATCGAAATTGTAGTCCTTGGGGATTTTGGTTTCCAATTCCCGTTTGACAAAGGCTCTCAACTTTGCACGAGGATTCTCACCGTTAGAGGCACTGGGGAAGAGCTTCGACTTCTGACCCCAGCGAACCAAACGATTGTGGTGAGACTGGACGTGTAAAAGCCAACCAATGCCAATATTGTAACCAGCTCTCCAGCACAGAAAGATGGCACCGAGCACAGGTGTCCGATAAGCTGAAGGCAGGCTCCAGGCAAGGATGATGTGCAACAACAAAATAAAGAGGACCAAGATGTCGCCCAAGTTCTTTGGCTCGGACGGTGAGAGAAGTTGAGATACCATGTCATGGGTATAGGGCACGGTGAAAACAGTTCCGTTGGGAGTTCGACCATAAGTCTTCCTATCCTTTTCATCCTTGGTTGATTTCTCTTCGAGGGCATTCAACTGGAGTACCGCCTTCCGGGCCTCCATTTCGTTAGCAACTTGCATTGGGGCATTCCTCTTACGAAGGCCTTCGGAGGCCGACTCAAGAGTGGTCATAATCGGTGGTCGCAGTGGGCGTTTGTGTATAGTGTAGCTTTCGGTGGTTTTGAGTTGCGTTGGGGTCTTTGGGGATGTCAAGATATGAGGTTGTGGGCTTGCTTAGTCCTTTGGCACATAATCCAGGAAGTTTGAATTGAATGAATCCTGAATCAAGCAGGGAACAGCGCGAGCTAATGATGGTACTTTGGACACGCTGATCTCATTGCCCAGGAAGGTTGAAAAACCAGACAACGAGACAGTGGTCGTGCGGGTTCAGAGTGGGCGCACACAAGTCGTAGACATAGGTGAAAAGACATTGAAGGTTGAAATTTAGAATGGAATGTGTTGGACTTGGTTACTAAAGTAACTAGTCCTTCCGTACCGTTGGGCAGTGCGTTGAAAACTTCTCACGTGCCACATTTTTCGTAAAGTGGGCAAGTATCCCGCAGTGTGTATCAATGCCATGGGGGAGGGATTCCATGCCAATGACGCCATGCTCCAATCACCTGGGCAGTGTGGGCACTCTGCATACCTTAAGTAGGTGGGTAAATCGTATTGGAGAACGTGTTCCTTGCACCCATGCACAGCGTTCATCATGTGTCTTCCCAGGATGCAGCATGGAAAAGGTATCCAAGGGAGAAAAGAGAAATAACGTTGAAAGGAAAGAGAGGATTGACATTGCCTGTCCTGGTAGTGCCTGCCCTTTTACGCTGTTACAATGTGCCTGGTCGCCCCTTCCAAAATGGCCTGACACTTGTACAACAAACAGTTGCGTCCCCCTCGTGCCACTCACACTACCCCACCTGCCGCCAATCGGCTCATGAACTATTGCTATTAGAGCGAAATACAATTACCAATTCATTTTCGCATATTGCGCCTCGCCGCCTCCCATCCTCACATTCTGCCAGTCTGATCCGATATATTCATAACATTTCAGAATATTTCCCCTTGACCACCATCTCATCCGCCCTGCTTCATTTCAGCTGCATTGTCTCATCGTAGGTCTTTACTACCGTCAAGTGTTGATGGCACCTTCCTTTGAGGAGCCCCTCACGGAGGCTTTGGAGACCCCACTGAAAAAGAAACCTGAACTTGTTGCACCTGAACCTGGTAAAGAACCACCTTTCGAGTTCACTGGAATTGGAAATTAAACCTGGCTGACTATTGACTACGTGAGAAAGAGCATTGCCCCGGCCCTGAATCAGAACAAGCAGGCAAAGGCGACGCATGCGCAGGATGTCCGAACCAAGCAATCTGCGCCTCTGCACCAAAGGGTCCCGACCCTGATATCCCCCTTATAACCGAAAGACTGGCTGGAATAAGGCATAAGATACTGGTACTATCTGGGAAAGGTGGCGTTGGAAAATCGACATTTTCATCCCTCTTATCACATGCATTTGCAGCAAACCCAGAATCTACTGTCGGCATCATGGACACAGACATTTGTGGCCCATCGATCCCAAAAATGATGGGTGTTGAAAGCGAGACAATACATGTGAGCAACGCAGGCTGGAGTCCCGTTTGGGTCACCGATAATCTTGGAGTAATGAGTGTCCAATTCATGCTACCAAACCGAGACGACGCAGTCATTTGGCGTGGGCCTAAGAAGAACGGCTTGATTAAACAATTCCTCAAGGATGTTGAATGGGGAGATCTCGATTATTTGATTGTAGACACTCCTCCCGGAACTTCTGATGAGCATCTATCTGTCAACTCATTTTTGAAAGAGTCGGGTGTGGACGGCGCTGTCGTGGTCACCACACCACAGGAGGTTTCTCTACTCGATGTGAGAAAAGAAATCGATTTCTGCCGAAAAGCAGGCATTCGGGTACTCGGCCTGGTGGAGAACATGTCTGGTTTTGTCTGTCCCAAGTGTACCCACGAGTCTCAGATATTCCGAGCCACCACGGGAGGTGGGAAGAAGCTCTGTCAAGATATGGGTATCCCGTTCCTCGGAGCGGTTCCTCTTGACCCACGCATTGGTATGGCATGTGACTTTGGTGAGAGCTTTATGGACAGCTACCCCGATAGCCCTGCTTGCAAAGCATTGCGACAAGTGGTCCGGTCTGTGGGCAAGTTAGTAGGTGAGGACCCAGATGAAGTTCTGCCTGATGGTCCAGTTTGAAGGAGCGTGGATACCTGTTCGAATCACACATGGATGTTAGCCATGTGTATGCCCATGGGCACTTACCAACCCCATCAACCACACTAAAAGCCGTAAAGCCTTCAACGACAATACGTTTCAGCAACAGCTCCAACGATAGGAAACACTGGTCAGTGACCAATGGTTATGAGGGGAGAGGCTACAGACATCTCGCCCCCATTATTGCGGAGGACTGTAAAGCGAAAGCGTCGACTGCCGCTCGGCTGAGCTGATCACTGATCACTTGGGAGTACTCGTACTGGCTGTTTAGCACTGCTCAACAAACCGTAGAACGGTCCGGGTGAGCCTTAGCTTCTGACAGCCCTCGACGTCTCTGCAGCGTCTGACAAGAGGAGCTGTGAAATCCAATGACGGTGAGGCTAGGCAGATAGGCATAACATGAGAACATGAAGCACCTCGGAAGTGCTCCCTGCCTCCTCGTAGGTAGCATTGGGAGCACAGAGGGCGCTTGTTGAGGAGTGTGAGGATAGAAGTCGGTAGCCAGGGCCTAACTCTTCACGGACTAGTTTCCAGACAAGACCCTGTGCCAAGTCGAAACTCCTCGTTGAAAAGTTGTTCCAGTATCCGAAACGAGAACTGACCACCTCCTGGTCCCGTTTCACGTTTCATATACATCCCCTTTTCCACTTTTCCTAGCTATCTTGACCAGGAAAAGCCCACTCAACACATCCACATGTGCTTCAGCAGTTGTTCTGACAATGGCCCTCGACCAGTCGCCTGGCCGTCACGCCTGCCTACCAGATCGACTTCATGCACGGCCGTTCTGGGCATCGACCGGCGTGCCATTTGAACCCATGACTATTGTGGAGAGCTCTTCTCTTGAGACTCAGATCCATCATTTGCTCTAGCCGTCCGAGGTCCCATTACAGAGGGGCTTCGGCCATGATCCTGAGACGTGCAGATGGCGCAGCCTAAATGGATTTAGCTCTATTCGCAACGAGGCCGCGTACTTGCTACCCCGTGCTGTTCGACCTGTTCATACTCCGTTCTTCCTGTCTACTTACCTTCCTCTCTTAAACGTTGGATTTTGGTCCTTTTTTTCGTTGTTCTTCAATCCTTGTTGTGCTTGAGGCTGGACTCATTCCTTCTTTGCCTCCTTCATTTCTCTCGAAGACTAAGGGCAGGCCCTCAATTGATTCGTGCATTTCCTTAAGACTCCCACTCGATCCACAAGAAACAACATCTCAGACTCATTCATTTACATACATAGAACGCCAGATTCGCAAGACGATCATTACCAGCAAACATGCCTCGTATTCAAATACTACTGCTGACTTTCTTCCTCATTGCGCTTGTCTTTGCGTCACCCATCAAGCAACAGAACAAGAAACGCTCATTCAAGATCCCCGTCAAACGGAATCCCCACTATAAACCCAACGGTAAAGCAGCCTACAAGCGAGCCTTGTACAAGTTCGGCCTGGGCGATATCAGCTTCCTGCCTGAAGGTGAAGTCGCAACGAGGATAAGGGCATCATCCAACGTTACAGTCAACGCTGCCGACAATGAGGACGGTGTGACACCGGCAGCTCCAACCCAAAACGATGCCCAGTTTCTTTCCCCAGTGAACGTTGGTGGACAGACCATGATCATGAACTTCGACAGTGGTTCATCCGACACGTAGGACCGCCCTCATCCTGTGACACCTTCTTAGCTGTTACTGACGTGTACTTTTCAGATGGGTTTTCAACACCAACCTCCCAGCCCGCTCTCAGCAGGGACACACCATCTACGACCCAAGCAAATCAAAGACATTCCAGAACCTCGAAGGCACCTTCAACATCACTTATGGCGACTCATCCTTCGCAAATGGACCGGTCGGTCTAGAGACCGTCGACATCGGCGGCGCCACCGTCAACGCCCAGGCCATCGGCCTACCAGATGTGGTGTCTGACTCCTTCGTCACCGACTCAGCGTCCAACGGGCTCGTCGGCCTGGCCTTCTCGCGACTCAACACCATTCGCCCCAACCAGCAGAAGACCTTCTTCGACAACATCATGGCCGACCTCACCCTCCCAGTGTTCACCGCGCAACTGATCTCAGGGGGGCTCGGGGCCTATGAATTCGGCAACATCGACACCACGGCCTTCGTCGGCAACCTGACCACCGTCCCCGTCGACAGTTCGCGAGGCTTCTGGGAAATTACCTCCGCCGCCGCGAAAGTCGGGGGCGTCACCACTGCCATCCCCAACGGGAAGGCTATCGTCGACACCGGCACGTCGCTCATGCTCGTAGGCGATGAAATGCTGGTCGCCTACTGGAATACTGTCGACGGCGCACAACTTAGCCAGCAGGCTGGTGGTGTCATCTTCCCTTGCAACACCGCTCTCCCCGATCTACAAGTCGCCGTGGGAAATACCTACTTCGCCACTGTCAAGGGCGACGGCATGAACTTCGCCGAAGTCGGGACTGACAGGTCGACGGGAACTAACTGTAAGTTTTCCTTCTCTTCGTTCACCTCTTGCCATTTCGCTTTCTTCTCCCGGAATCCAAAATGCAATATGAAACAGATACATCACCACCCCGATCCGTCTACCGAGGATCAAGTGCTAATATGTGTAAAACAGTTTGTTTCGGCGGTCTCCAATCCAACCAAGGCCTCCCATTCGCCATCTACGGCGACGTCTTTTTCAAGTCGCAGTTCGTCGTCTTCGACGGCTCTGGCCCTTCCATCGGCATTGCACCGCACTCGTAAGATAACCAAAAGTGAAGCACTCACGACACTCATTCACTCACCTACATCATTCGTGTTTGTGTTTGTTTCGTGTCTGTTATAATTTCGATTTCATGCTGTCTTTACGCTGGGTCTTTGTCAAAAACTGGAAGGAGTTGAAGGTTGTAGATCGGCGAGTAAGGTAGCTAATTCCAGACTCGGGGTATCCCCCCAGTCGCTTCTGGGCTGGCGTTGAAAGAGGCCAGACCTGCGGTACAACGACCGCTACCGCATCATAGCGCGGTGTTTGGAGGAGAGTCGTGTGCAACTTTTGCCGCACATGACTTCTTGTTTTTTTTTTTTGCTTTTTGAAAGAATTTCATGGTTTGCATATCGCATGCACGGCATCGCCGTCGGAGGAGCCGCAAAAAAGAAACCCACTCACGAATTGAAACGATTGGAACGTAAAGGAAAAGCCATGCATTTCTATCTGGGGGAAACATGCTGACATGTTGGAAAACCTCATACATGCCCTCAGGCTGATAAAGGAGCCTCGATACCGAGTACAGTCATATGCTATATGAGTACTGTAGTGCAGACAGGCCTCGCCTGCCTCTCTGCGAGTGTACCACCAACCCCCCAACAAAGATGATGATTTGGGAAAGGGATATGAACTTTGTTCGTGCTTGTCCGTCCCTAACTAGAAAAATGACAAAAATTTACCTAGATCGCTTTGCCCCATCTCGAAATATGAAAGAAAACGGTCCCATCAGTAACCGCTCGGCTTTGAAAATGGATTCGTTCGTTACTATCCGAACAATATGAAATATACACTATCTAAGACAAGCCCAAGATGCTCATACCAAGAGATCGCTTATCCCAGCTACTAACCAAGAGGCAAGGCTGACTGGCTGATCAACCATGGGAAATGCATGATAGATGTTGTCCAAGACTTTCAACATCAACTCGCCGATAACGCCATCGCTTCCTGTATCCAACTCGAAGAGCTCTCAGATTCCGTGGAGTCCCATGACCTTTTATCTTTCATTGACACATAAATCCCCACACTATGAAGCCAATAAATATTGCGCATAAAGTAACACATTCTTAAATGCACCGTTTCCCCCATTGGCCTTCCTGTCATTGTACCCATGGGTCAAGGTGTACATCGATCTCACAGGAAAGTAACGACAAAAAATGCAGGAAGTAGCTCAAAGTAAATCATGAATATAAGCTTCCTCTCAGCGGCACTTCGAGAACTTTGTCAGAGAAGCAACAGTGGCCGATTCCTCTGTTGAGATCTTCAGAGTCCGAGCCCCGTGTTGCCACAACGCCTCGGATGCCCAAATCTCCCGTCTTGCTGGCTGTAGGGACGGCACCCCAGCTTAGCGGGCGCAGTACGGCTTCATCACGCTCCGCCTGCGTATATCCAGGGATATGACAGGCAGCCGCGAGAGCGAGCGAATTACTCCCGATGAGAGGCATTCCGAAAGGAAGCTTTCGCAGTGACATAAACAACAGAAATACCAGGAGAATGAAGCCTAGGAACAGGAGGAACAGCATAGCCAATGGGCTATACGCGACTGTTGTAATTTCATCCTGCATTGGCACCAGCCCGTCACGCGGGATGATGGTGATGTTCGCAAGAAATATACTCTGGGAGACCAGCCAATGCATCAAACCGGACCCTGCCAGGAGAGGGATTCCATATTTGTAGGGGAGATTGAGGAAATAGGTGCATTTTTGCTCGCCCTTAGCATCGCTGACGCGCAGGTATTTCCGCCCACGGCCAGTCGTCACGCTGAAGGTCATCAACTCGCGCGAGAGGAACATGATGGTAAATAGACTGTTGTAGCAGACATATAGGAATGAAAACAAAGCTTGTGGCGTATTGGCGATGAGTGTGCTGACGGCGATTGAGGTATTGCCGTAACCGGGGAGATTCCATCCCATGACGAGATTTTGAGGTTTGACTGTCCCGAGGCCAATGGACCAGGCGTTTTCAATTGTCTTGTCGCCTTTGAAACTGTCGATCCCGAGGGCCAGGCATACAGCCGTGCCTACGCCAGCAATCCCAAAGAGCGTTAAAAGGAATGCCCACTGCTTCCAAGTCGCGGCTTCATAGAACCGGTGTGAGCTTGGTTCGTAACGCATCGATGTTACGGTGTAGCCCAATTTGGAGGACGCGACAACACTTCCATGGCTAGCCAGGCACATGCCTTCACTTGTGCGATCAGGATGACGGATGAAGGACTCGACGGCATCCCCTACTGTCACGAGAGGTGCTTCACCTAGTCGGAATGCCACGTATGCGATACCAAGGACTTTGAGAATGTTGAAGCCTAGAACCACAGCCATGAGGATCAGCGAGAAGTGCAAGTGGCACTCTGACTCGACCAGCTCGGAGAGGCAGTAATTCACTTGATATCCTCCGGATTCCCATTGATCAGCCGTCTCTTGCAGCTTTGAGGTCATCTTTGAACACGGGATGAAGCCAAACTCGTTGGGACAGCAGGCGCCCGTTTGATTCGCAATGTCAGGGCTGTCACAGATCCATTCGAATGCATTGTAGGCAGCGCTTATTTTCTCAGGAAACTCGTTGACTGTCCTCTTCAAAAGCGAGCCGTCATTCGCCGGGGCATTCTTCACGACGACTAGGACATTACGGCGGTCTTCAACAAAATCTTTGGCATATAGATCAATACAATCTTTATTGTTCAGCCTTTCGAACTCAGTGGCTCGACTTTGGATGTCGGTTACGTTGCATTCGGCGTTGTCGGGAAAAAGTTGCCTGTCATATTGCGCGCCAGTGACAAAGTCCTCGTCGATATAAAGCACATTGTAGTTGTTGGTGGCAAGTGCAGAGTAAAACACGGAGTTATATCTGGTAGTTGTCAGTAAGAGTTCTTTAAAATTGGGAGTGAGTTTCAGTGAAAGCTTGAGCACGTACACTAGATGCAGAGGGATCGATGAAATTCCAAGAATCCACCAGAGAACGGCCTTTTTTCGTCGTAAAGAGGTCAGGTTTCGGACACTTGGGATGCCGATATCGAGCCATTTCCGTTTCGCATGTGCTCGGTCGACTTCGGATCTGCTTGGAGATGAGAGCAACTGCATACAATAGTTTGAGCTTGCCAGCAGGACGGTGGCGACGATATTGAGGGCTAGATGGACCCAGGAGTCCTTTGTTTCGGTTGCTTTACAACTTCCCCAGTAGACCATGTAAACACCATCCATCATGCTGTGGCCGGCGGCTACAATGCCGACCGTCATAGCCACGTTTGCGACGAGCACGAGGGTCGCACACGCCAGTGCGATCTTGGAACTGGCTTGCCATCCTCTCCCAAACCATCCCTTCTTCTGCGCCGGCCGTCCAGGCGATGACAAGAACGGAGTGGGGGTGGAGGCTAGAGGGTCGGGTGTGTATGCGGTCGGACTGTTGGGGTCGGGACTGAAGTAGCTTCCACTATGTTGACTTGACAAAGGTCCCCGTCCAGTGCTAGGCAGAGGAGTGAGTTGCAAGTCGTCGCGGGAAGTCAGACCTTGATATGATTGTTTGAACGGTGGCCAGTGAGGGACATTTCGCCTATAGGAAGAAGCACAGAACACAGTGTCAGTCGCATTCAATTTGGTAGTGAGAATGTGAGGGAGGTGGAGTGAGATTGAATGTGCAAGGCGAAGAGGGAAGGTGCTCACTTACCGCTTCGCATTCGATGCCATCGCGACTTTTCTGTCACTACTCAGATTCACCACCGTGACATGGAGGCCACAACCTGTGAACTCAACCCAGGGAAATCACCAGATACTATAGCAGCAACAGAGAAAGGTATTCACGAGAATGGAAATGTGTTGAAATTGAAAATAAGCACAAAAAGGCAAAAAGCACAGCAAGAAATTGGCATGGCAAGTAAACTCACTCACGAGTTACCTTACTGAGGGCTGCAGGGGAGCTGATGGTCGTCCGTTCGAGGGGTATCTTTGATTAGTAGTAGGACTCCGTATATCTCGTACTCATAGGCTCTCATCAATCGCAATACTAATATGAATCAACCGTCTTTGATCCACGCGAACAGGTGTCAGTACGTGACTAAGGCAATTGTGTTCAGCGGCGCGGGCTTTTTTCGCACTCTCCAAATCCCAAGATAGAACATACAGGGGGGGGTAATTTGGTAAGCAGTAATTAGTGCTAAGCCCGGGTAGGTGCCGGGCTGTCCACTAATATCACCCACTGCCACCCAGGTACGGAGTACAGCTGGGTTTCTTAACACCAGCCACATCCAGCTGGGTTTATTGGGCCCTTAGGCCCTGCACAATGGAGCTGATCAACCCAAGGTTACTTCTCCACGTCCAACCTGGGCTGTTGGTGCCGAAATAGAGGGTCTTCGTGATGGCAAAATCACTGTCTGGGCTGGCTGAAAAACATGGTTCTCGCGGCTAGACCTGGGCTGCGTCGTTATCACCTCCCTCGCAGTGCCAAACATGCCATGCCTAAGTGCATAGGCCTCCATCGCATGCTCTGCTACACTTCTACGCGAGCTCTGGGCACTGTTTGCTGTTCTGGCCATTTCTCCAAATCGACTCATACTCGTGCACAAGTTGTGACAGGACGAAGCTCGGCCAGCGGGCATTCACCGATCGGACAGAAAACGAGATGTCTTAAAAGGATCTCACATTTACAAATCAAGACTGCGGAGGCAAGGAATTCTGGATCATTGAACAACTTCCACGAAATCTGATTGTGAAGATCTAAAGTGGTCATGTAAGAGTCGTACTGTGAGGACGGAGTACGGAGTATTTACTATGGAGCAGTCGTAGACCTTTGGCCCCAAGAAAGATCGAATAAAGTCTTTGCCTTAATATTATCAATATATTAGGGACCGAGCATGGGGCACACTTCCCAGAACGGCCTGTCGGTGCCCGAAGCTAATTAAGCCTGGAGGCACTTAATCCTCCGTACTCAAGTACATACCTGCCTGGGGGGCAAATTAACCATTCCAGATCTGGGCTGAAATATGGAGGTGGCTAGGCAATGGCATCAAAAGTAGCCCCTACTCCAGGACACTGAGAGCAGACCCAGTGTCAACAAACAGTCCGCAGTACGAAGTCTCCGGACTCCGTACCGACTGCCCTCAGGGCCACGGTCAACAGCATCGTCAGCCTTAGGCGTACCAGTACGAGTAGATACATACCCTGTACGGAGTACCCTGACGATCTACCCAACACTCCCTTCACACTCCGACCTCTATTGAGTAGGATTCTGAAGGAAGCGTCATTGTCGTACTCGTTCAGCAGCAGACGTTGGGACCAGAGAGAGCACAGAGCACCAGGTCATATGTGATTCATGCCAACAAGTCAAAAACTACAAGGGGTGTTCATCGTACAATGTAGAGCAAGGTATCGAGGTGACCAAGGACGGATATATGCCCGTCTCACCATTCGTAGAGGCCAAAATAAATCAACAACATGTAAATAACACCCCCCGGTCTCAAACCGCAGAGCACACTCGATTCTATGACTATCAAACCAAGTTAAAGACTACTTTTTAGGGCGGCTTTTTCCTCTTTGACCTGCCTGGTAATGAGGTCCCGGATACCTCCCAACCCTTCCTCACTCGATACCTTCAATACTCTTCTTTCCTGATCGTCCAGCCCAACAAATTCCTCCGGCAGAACTGTTTTAAAGTCGAAGTCTTTTTCCTCCTGTAACGCCAATTCCACCGCCCCTGCGAATTTGGCAGGATGTGCTGTTGCAAGTGAGATAGTCGGAACATCAGTTGCTCCTATTGATTCGATCTCACGCAAACTCGCCGCCACTCCAATAGCGGAGTGAGGATCCAGAACATACTTATTCTTAGCAATAAGTCGACCCTGATAACTTCCTCTTATCGTCTCTAACGTCTCTGCGTTGCTAACTCGGTGCGTCCTGAAAATCTCTCTCGCTTTGTCCAGGACCTCCCCTTCCACAGTGAACGATCCAGTCTGTTTCAAGGACTGAAACAATTCATTGAGCTTACCACCTGCTGTGCGTACCGAGAGTTCAAATCGGTTCTGTGGGTTCCTTTCCAACTCATGCTCCAGTGTCAAATGCCACAGAAGCCGTTCAAAGTTCGAAGAAACAAGAATATCCATAGCAGGGCTGAATGTCTCCTTGACACCCTCCTCGTGCGCCTGAGCCCCATCCTCCTTGATTCCTTCTTGGGCTTCCTTCGCGGACTTGTCCTTCTTAGAATACGATCCGGTTTGCCAGAACCGGTGCAGGATATCGTTTTCGTTCGTCGCAATCACAAGCTTGGACACGGGAAGACCCATCCGTGTTGCATAGTATCCCGCAAGGATATCGCCAAAATTACCCGTTGGAACCACAAACTTCACTTGCTGAAGGTCCGGTCTTGGTTTCAGGAGTTGGAAATAAGCATAGAAGTAATATGTTATCTGGGCTAAGATACGAGCCCAATTGATAGAGTTCACCGCTGCAAGGTGATGGATCTTATTCGTTTCCGGATCAGCGAACAGTGCTTTCACATAGTCCTGGCAGTCATCAAAAGTCCCTTGAACCGCGATGCAATGCACATTGGGATCCAAAACCGTGGTCATTTGCGCTTCTTGAACGGGTGACACCTTGCCGTCTGGGAACGTAATAAAGATACTCACGTCCTTCTTCCCCCGCAGCCCGTAGATTGCCGCAGACCCTGTATCACCAGACGTTGCTCCGATGACTGTAAGATGGTGCCTTGGTTGTCCCTGCTCAAGCTTCTGGTTTTTCCTCACCAGGAAAAACTCAAAAAGATTTCCTAGAAACTGCAGAGCCACGTCCTTGAAGGCGAATGTTGGTCCATGAAAGAGTTCCAACAGATGAAGGTCCTTCTTCTCGTCAAGAGTAACCAGAGGCACAGTATCCGGGTGCCTAAATGTGGAATAACTCCGGTCGACGATGGAACGAAGCTCATCGTTGGAGATTTCACCTTCGTCCACGTACAGCCTGATAACTTGATATGCAAGCTCTGCGAATGACAGATCCTTCCATTCTTGGTACCTTGAGCGAACGTTGGGCACTTCATGTGGGTGGAACAATCCGCCATCGGAGGCTAGTCCTTTAAGCACAACCTCCTCAAAACTGAAGAATTCTTGGAGATTTTGGTCATGGTAGCGAGTACTTGAATACTTCGAATTATTGGACACCATCTTGACTGTCGTTATCGAACTAATGCCTTAGAAAACGCCGTTACCGATGCTGAATAAGCGACTTATTCGGGATTTCGGTAGTCTAGCTAGTCCTAAATTTTGGTTACAGCAAGTCTCAGTTAGGATAACAAAGGAACATTCAGAAAGCCACCTGTTTAGTTCACCGAAAAAAAATCATAGCTTGCTCCAAATTTCGAGTCACGAATCCGTTATTTTATGCCAAGAGCCAAGCGGCTAGTCCCTTCTGGTGTCAGTGGCCCCAACCCGAGGGCCGCGAGGCTACTCAGCCTTGTTTGCCTTTTCTAACTCGGAGTGTCATGTGCACCGGCCATGCAAGGCATCATCTGTCTTACAGTCCCTTGATTAGCTGTAAGAATAGATCCCATTGTTAGATAAATGCTCTGTCGAGCTTATAGCACTACGGCGATAAAGCCCCAATGCAGCGTAGTGCGCACAACAACCTTGAGAGGCTGTACGGAGTTCGACGGGTTGACATGCATTTGCATGAAGCGGGTCAGCCTGTAAACAGTACGAGAGGCTGCAGAAACTGATACCTGAGCACCCCAAAATTATGAGACATTCGATGTTTTCTCCCGCACGAGGTCCCAGTGAAGCGGGAAGGTCACTGCTTTCGGTCAAAGATAACCAACCTAGGCAAATGTGGCGGAAGGTCTCATCGGGAAAGTTGGGAAAGCGCAAAGGCAGTCTCACAGTACAAGTCAAACCCGCTGTTCCCAATGAAGCATCTTAGAATTCAAGAGAACCCGACCATCTGTAGAGTTTACCAGCCACACCAGCGTCACCACACTCTTCACTCCCTAACGTGCTCCCTCGCACACAAACAAGGGTTCGGATGTATTAGTCAGTCTATCGGTAAAGGAAAGTCCTCATCTGAGGCATGACAAGCACCTGAAAATAGATAAACTTCAAAGTGAGAGTGCCTTCAGGCGGAAAAAACCGATCGTCTTTAAGGAGAGGAACAAAAGTGGTCGTTGCCAATCGTGGATGGTCAACCACTTGAAGACCGGATTGTAGAAAATGCGAAAGGACCTTGTTTGAGAAGCGCTCCTTGTTTGGATTGTAGCAAGAACCAAATCCGAACAACATAGTAGTCTCCTCCCAGGACGTTCATTCGGGGACATGCCATTTTATGTCTGACGAACTTGACGCTGGGTGTCTGGGTGGGTGAGGGACATCTGATTGCCGCAGCTCCATACTCTATACGCAGCCCACAGGACAATAGTTATCCGAAACACAAATTTATTCCTTAGGTAAGTAGACACATGAGATGTTGTGGACAGAGAAATCGGGACAGGATGGCCTTCATCTTCAATGTAAGGGCAGAAACAAAATCAACAAAATCGCCAAGATTTAATAAAAATTCTCCAGCTCCACCGTTGGAGCTAGTGGCTTGGCAAACTGGGCCTTCATCAGGTATATATTCTTCAATCCGACTCTCTCTCTTCCTTCTTTTCTTTTCCACAAGACACATACTTGTGCGTACCAGCCCCCCCAACATTTTGAGAGAACCGTAACACTGACCATTTCCTACAGCAAAGAATCTCTTTTTAGTAAACGTCCTTCATTGAGTTGCTTACAGCAGCCACAATGACCTCACCCTGGTTGATGATACGTGCCCCTCGGTACCCTAGAAGTGAAGCCTTATGTTTACTCTCGCCAGCTTCCGGGTTTTCTCCTCTGGAGATATCCAGTGAACAAGAGAGTGGTGATGATCTTTGACGTGCGGCGTGGGGTCCTGGCTTCGTGCCGCTCACCGTGCGAGGTACCGAGGGCCTTTCTGACAGGCCGCACACACTTTTCATGAGCTTTTGAGCAACCCTTGCTGGTTGGAGTTTGAGAAGAGTATGGAGTATGGAGGACCTAAATAGAGAGGATATCAAGGACAAGAGTAAGCTCTGCTACTGCTGTCGCAGGTTCCCCAGGAACCCCACGCCCGAGATAAACTTCCAGTCAGTATGAATGATGTGCAACTACAAGCAAAAAACATGCGAGTTACCCATGTGTAAATAGTGGTCGACGCAAGAGCTTCTCAAGCCATGGCTCCCATAGCGTTGATCAATATGAGCCGAAAATTCCACCCTCCATTTCACAACGGCCACGGCCCAGCATCTGTCGCAACCAGCCTCCACTACAAACGATCTACGAGGTACGGAGCACTTGTTGCCTAGTTTGGCCGAAGGAGAAGCAGTAGGTTGTGACAACACGCAGCACGAGCCTACAGACTCCGGACTTGATTGAGGCGCATGCACAAGTACACAACAGTTACCCTCCACCACGTGATCCTATTACTGCTGAACACTTCGTGGAGATTTCCTCGATATGCATCTGATCCTGGAGGCATGATTTTATCTTGTTGCATCATAGAAAGAGAGCGATGAAGGTGATATATGAAAGACCCAAGAAAACTTGCGCACCGGGCTGGAAACAGGTTCGCTCATGTACCAATACAAGTGGCTTGTTGGGAGAGGTATATATCTGAAGAGAGGTCATCGCTCATCGTTAAAGATGGTAGCATGAACTTCGAGCGAACACTGTACTGACTAGACTAGACTAGACTAGCTAGCTATCTCAAAATTGGATCTCGCCCTTCGCGGCACCAGCTTGATCAATCCTCCGCGGCGCGTAGGTTACTGCCACCTTACTTTCCTTGGGTCGGCCCTTTCTATCGACACGCTGGTCGCTAGGATCGAAGCCTCCATTGCCCCAAAGAGCCCACTCGGGCGTTTCCGCACAGTAGTCCTCGGGTCCAAAGTCCACACCACTATCCAACAATGTGAAAAACTTTTCGTAATCGATGATGGTATTCCACGTGTTGTTGATGCAAAAGCGCTTGCTCGCAAGCAGGGCGCAGCAGCTGTGGGCGTGCTCAGCGGCGATTCCATATTCTAGGCCACGGTTCGCGAGGGCCAAGTCAAGGGCCTCGACGAAAGCCACGACTTCTTCGTAGAATGGGATATTCTGCATTGTCAAAGACGAAGCTGGGCCCGTGAAGGTCGCGCCCTTGATCTCGATGAAGCACGGGAGGCCCTTTGCGACCAGATCAGCGTAGCCTTCAACCTCGTCGTCAACATTGAAGCCCTTGACCAGGGTCAGCCGAAACACGGTCCGCTGCACAAACCTCTTCTCCCGGAGAATATCGAGACATGCCTGAAATCTCTCCCAGAAATCTCGGTGTAGCGGCCTGTCAATCTTACGCAGGCTGTCCCTGTTGCTAGCATCGATACTCACATACAGCTGAGTAACGCGAGTAAGGTCTCGTAGCTGCTGGGGGTGTTGAGCATTGCAGACGAGGAAGCTAGAGATGTGCTCACTGTGGAGAAGGTTCACGAACTCGTTGATGCGAGGGTAGAAAATAGGTTCCCCCACGAGACTGAGGGCGCAGTGTCGGATGCGCATGGCCTCCTCGAACCGGTCGCTCCGTACACCTGGCAAACCTCGCAGCATTTTAATCTTCTTATAGTGGCCTTCTTTTGCGCCATCGAAGATCATCTGTGGGTCGTCAACTTCCCATCTCCAGATTGTTGCCACGGGGTTGGTGCCATGGCGCCAACAGAAGACACATTTGTTACTGCATGACAGTGAAGGGGTGGTTTCCATGCACAAGTGAGAGGCGATGCCGTAGAATGATTTCTTGTAGCATGAGCCACGCCCACGCAATGCAGATTTGGTCCAGCGGCAGATTTTCACACCAGAATGTGATCCCACGATTGTATAGCCTTGCTTGGTCAATGCAGCGTAGGTGGGCGATTCTTTGGGCACCATTGCTTTTAAGGGGACCACAGCCTTCAAGTTTTGTTTGGCTGGTGAAGCGTAGGTTGTAAAATCAACTGCTAGTGGCAAACCACCAACACCAGCAGTGCCACCGAGATCTTCTAGATCGGCGGCCTTCGCAAGCTTGCGTCTCTTGTTTCGCCCAGAGTCCGGAAATTCAAGCTCAGCGACCTCAGTGTCCTCCAGCACTTCATCGTCTTGCTCGGACTCACTCTCGGCCGCATCTCCACTACCAGGGACACCCTCCCCAAGAGAGCCGGTCAAGGATAGCTCCTCAAGGACGCGGGAGACCCCATTGACCCAGTCATCTGAGGCTTGCTTGAGGTTGCTTTGTACATCTCCCAAGCCAAGAGGGTAGGCCCTCTTCCTCCCTGTCAACTTTGCCATCCATCTATCTACCTCTATTGCTTGTGAGCAGAATCCTTCCTCTTCATTTCGCCAGCCTCCTTTGTCTCCAATACCAAACACGCTGTAACCCGCCAGGACCGATAGAGAAGACGTATCGATGCGGAAATCATTATGGGTCTCGTCAAGATGGGAAAGGAAAGTGTTTAGGATTGTGTCAAAGTCGTAGGAAGGTATGAGGAACAGGTAGAAGAAGCGAGTACCTGAATGAAGAGAGAGCGTTGAATTCTTGGGTCCTGAGATGAAATAGTCATCGAGGTCAATGTATGAAAGGTCAAGTATTTCTGGCTTGAGTACAGCAGGTGTCTGGGTCAAGAGACTCTCAAGCCTACGTGATACCTCCTTGGAAAGCTCTTCAGTGGTCCCTGACATGGTAGCGAAGAATATCAATGGTTGAATCGACAGTGTCGACGACACTTCCGATTGCGACGGTATTGTCTTCGCAGTGCCTAGTGCACCTGGCTTTCGACCAGTTATCACCCGAGCCGCTGAGCGAGGTTTGCCCTTCTGGCTCGAGTTCGTCGGAGCAACAGCATCTCGTGTGGCACGGCCGTTGGCATGAGATATTTGTTGTGTGAGGGTTTTGTTCTCTGTCTCAGCACCAGACTTGGGAAGCCAGTCAGCCTTCTCAATCGGCGGGGGAGAGGGCCGCAGTGAAACTCGGTAAAGTCTGATGCTTTGCCGGCGCCGCACAAAGCCCGCGATGAGGCCAACAACGAGAATGAGCGAAGATACCACGACGCGGTTATCATGCCAGAAGGTCAAAGCCAGATCCAGCCAATCTGCAAGCATGACTGGCATCGCACCGCCTTCGCCTATGTCCATAATTGTTTCCGCTTGTGTGTCCACAGGAACAAATTAGGATCACGTTTTGACCACAGACGAGGTTTCTACACAAAAACTTGGGTGTCAGGCTGCAAGCGGGGGAAATTGTGTTGTGCGGAGCACCCGCCAGCAGGGAGCACAAACATCGAAATGCGATGATTAGTAATTATTACCCACACATCAGGTTCTAGGAGTAGTAATTATCGGAGAATCGAGAATCGAGAATCGAGTGTGTGCTGATCCGTAGTGAATCGCTTTTCGAAACATTTTGGGGCGCATTTCTCGCTAATTTGACTTACAAGTACTGTAGTTAGCCTCATCGTGTATTTATGTTATCATCTCTACGTAGCGCTCCGGTATCTATAAACTATCAAAGTCGTTAATCAAATGGCCTCTGGGATGTGAGTACATGGTATATTTGCGAGAAGTTACGAGGATGCCTCCCAATGTGCGGTCTCTCCGAGACATCTGGCTGAGCAAACATGCCAGGGACTTCGGGGGCCGCCCGTCAGCGAGCTCATGGACTCGTAAACGCTTCCACCAGTGCTTCACACATGATGGTGATGCCTCTTCTGCCTGCTTCGAGGACCCCATCCATACCAATGAACGGATGGGGCATGCCTTGCATGACAAAGAGATCTGCTTGAATGCCGTTCCTTTTTAATTTTTTTGCATAATTCTCCCCATCGCTCCTCAGCACGTCCAACTCGGCTACAATGATGACAGCCGGCGGAAGGGAGGCGAACACTTCGTCCGATGCGAGAAGGGGAGACGCCTCCCTGTGCGACCAATCCACTTGCCTGGGCAGATAGTGGTGTCGGTACCACAACATCTTGTTCGCGGG
>Ga0105239_10001335_pt1 | contig 33242 bp, 33 predicted proteins | sample KBSC44metaG_FD_92761 | JGI IMG/M metagenome (GOLD analysis project Ga0105239, IMG submission 92761) | Corn rhizosphere microbial communities from Kellogg Biological Station, Michigan, USA - KBS C4-4 metaG | ecosystem: Host-associated > Plants > Roots > Rhizosphere > Soil | place: Michigan, USA... | reverse complement strand
GTCATAATACAAGGTGATGGTGGCGGTGGAAGTAGATGGATCGTTGACGGGTTCGATATCGTAGTGACGCTGCAGGTAAGGGCCACCGTTGTAGCTTTGTACGGTCGTGTCGATGGTGATATAGCTGGCAATATTGCCGGAGACAGGGGAGGCTCCGGAGGGAACGATAAGCGGGTCGCTTAATCTGTTGTGACGGATATTGAGGGTGTTGTAAAAAACATCGAATTGTGGTCTGTAGTTGGTCAATAGCAGATCGGGGCGTCCATCTCCGTCGTAATCGCCGACTGCCAGGCCATTGGCTTGTTCTTCGCCATAAGGGTTAGGCGTTACCGCGGGGTCGGGTATGAGGGAAATATACTGCGTGGCGGCAAAGGATAATGATCCCGGGGTAGTTGTCGTGTTTTGGAGGATGGCGGCGCTTATGCTGTTGGAGAGCCGGATGAGCAGGTCGGGCTTGCCGTCCAGGTTGAGGTCGGCGATGGTAACTGCGCCGGGATTTGGATGCGTCGCGCTGCCTGCATGGGGAAGCAGCGTCTGGGTAAAAGAGAGGACCCCGCCAGTACTTGTATTCCTGAATAAGTATGCCGTGCTGTCCTCGCTGTTGGACACGACGATATCCGGCTTGCCGTCGCCATCCAGGTCACCGACGGCCGTGCCTGTGGGGTAGCTTCCGACAGTGGCGCTGGGGATTGTATCGAAAGAGAAAGTACCAGGAGTGCTGGTGTTGACCAGGAAGGAAAGCTTATTGCTCGGGTAAGGGCAGTAGAGCAGCTCAGGCAGGCTGTCCCCATTGAGGTCACCGGAAGCCAATGCAACACCTGAGATTGGGGTATAAAAGTCGACCCTTGATTGAAATGATAAACTACCCGATGAAGATATATTGCGGAATATGCTAATGCCAAAGTATCCCCGGGTGGTATCCTGGGGCTGACACATAACGGCCATATCCAGCTTGCCGTCGTGGTCGAAATCATCGAGGACGATTTCGGTCGGATTGGGACCGACACCGAAATTCACCGCTGCGTCGAAGGAAATATGACCGGGGGTGCTGGTATTCCTGAAGACGGATATATTGCTGTCGCCACTATTGACCACCACTATATCGGCTTTGCCATCTCCATCCAGGTCGCCGTATACCAGTTTCCAATAAGGATAGCGTCCCGTGGTCAGACCGGCGGCGCCTTCCATATCCGCACTATCGGGAAGGCTCATGTTGCGGAAGACGCTAATAATATTTATAGGGTCTGCATTCAGGACGGCGGCATCCAGCTTGCCGTCCCCGTCGATATCAAAGCTGACCATGCCCCTTACATTCGGTCCGCCGAGAAAACCAGGGAAAGTGATGGGGGCGAAGGCGCTGTCGGTGATCTTTCCCAGCCCGCCGACCGGCTGACTGTCAGCGGGTAAAATATTTGCGAAAAGGGAAATGACAGATAAGGCCAGGATAGCAGAGATCCTGCAGTAGGAATGGTTATGCATACAACAAGCATTAAGAGAATGTATACAGCAATTCCCGGACCAGCGTCAGGTATTGTGGAAAAAGCCTACCTTAGTATCCTACACATGGGACGTTCATATCCCACCTAAAACAACGTCAACATGTTTAAGAATTATTTCAAGATTGCCTGGCGCAACCTTTGGAAGCACAAGGTTTATTCCGCCATTAATATCATAGGCCTTGCCACAGGCATGGCTGCCTGTATCGTCATCCTGCTCTTCGTCTTTTATGAAAAGAGCTTTGATAATTTTCATCACAGGAATATCTACCGGCTGAATGAGGTACAGAAATTTCCCGGTATGGTGGCTTCTCAAAAAGTAGGTCTGTCGATGTTCCCCATGGGACCTACCATCAAGGAAGAATTCCCCGAGATAAAGAATTTTACCCGTATACGCTGGGAGGACAAGTTCCAGATGACCTATGGCGACCGGCGGGTGTTTATGCCTCATGCCTTCTTTGTAGACAGCACTTTTTTGCAGCTATTCGATTTCAGACTGATAAAAGGGGACAGGGTAACAGCGCTGCAGAAACCCAATAGCATGGTATTGACAGTTTCTACTGCACAGAAGCTATTTGGTTCGGAGGATCCAATAGGTCGTCGGATCAATCATTTCGATAAAGATACAGGCTTTTTTACGGTGACGGGTGTGCTGGAGGATGTGCCACAGAATTCGCAGCTTCAGTTCGATGCCCTGATGTCTTTCAATACCATTTATAAGCCCGACTGGATGACCTGGTGGGGAGGCAACTGGCTGGATACTTATTTTGAGCTGGCGCCGAATACGGATGTCGCGGCCCTGGAGAAAAAATTCCCCGATTATTTGAAGAAGCATCTCAACGGCGATGGATGGAAATATTACGAGCTTTTTCTACTGCCTTTTAAGGATGTGCATGCCAATGCCGCAGATATAGGGCTCGACTATCTCAATTATCAAAAGTTCGATAAGAACTATACCAATATATTCTCTGCCATAGCGCTCATCGTGCTGTTGATAGCCTGTATCAATTTTATGAACCTGTCGACTGCACGAAGCGCAGAGCGTGCCAAGGAAGTGGGTATCCGGAAATCTATCGGGGCGTTGCGTTCACAGTTGGGAGCGCAGTTCCTGGGAGAGACCGTCCTATTGTCGTTGATCGCGCTGGTATTTGCGGCGGGGCTGGTAGGGCTGGCGCTGCCGTATGTCGAAGAGCTGAGCCAGCGGCGGCTGGGGTCTATCCTGCTGGGTAACAGATGGCTGCTGGTGGCCGTAGTACTGGGAACGATAGTGGTGGGAATCATATCGGGGCTTTACCCCGCGGCTTATTTATCCTCTTTTCAGCCCGTAAAGGTCCTGAAGGGAATTTCTCTAACGGGGAAGGACAAGGGAAGACTCAGGAATGTCCTCGTGGTAGGGCAGTTTGCCTGCGCCATCTTTCTTATGATCGCCACGATCTTTGTCTTCCGGCAGCTGAACTATATGCAGGAGAGAGACCCCGGATTCAACCGCGATAAGGTATTGACCATCGAGCTCGACCGGATGACATCCCGCAAATATGACCTTTTGAAAGAAGAGCTTTTGCACAGCACATATGTGACCTCTGTCACGGGCGCCCAGGATCAGTTGGGAAGCCATCTGGATCAGTCGGGAATAGGATACAAGGGAGAGGGGCCATTGCGTCAACTGACGTCGACCCAGCTGATCGTTGATCCCGATTATCTGACCCTTTACCATATACCGCTGGCGGCGGGGCGCAATTTCTCCCATGAGAAGGGAGCCAATGGAAGGGAGTATATCATTAACGAGGCGCTGGCAAAAGAGTTGACGAAGGATGAGCCGCATGCTGAGCTCAATTCCGTGATAGGGAAGCATTTTGGGTTCGACTCTGCAGGGGTGCTCTTGGGGGTGATCGTAGGGGTTGCCCGGGATTTCAACTTCAATTCGCTGCATTACAAGATCGAGACCATGTTCCTCCTCAATCAGAAAGATTGGGGCTTTACTACTTTGTCCGTCAAGATCAACGGCGGCAAGGACAAGGAAGCGGTGGCCTTTATCCAGTCCACCTGGCATAAGATATTCCCTGACCGGCCGCTGAGCTATCAGTTCCTGGACGATCACTTTACGGAGGTCTACCGTGCGGATGCGCAGGTATCACGAATGGTAGGCATACTGGCCATGCTGGCCATTATTATTTCCTGTTTGGGTCTCTTTGGGCTTGCCAGCTACTCAGCGGAGCGGAGAGTAAAGGAGATAGGCATCCGCAAGGTGATGGGAGCTTCGGTACAGCATATTGTGGTACTGCTGTCCCGTCATTTTATAAAGCTCGTACTTATCGCCAACCTGATAGCCTGGCCATTGGCCTGGTATGCTTTGAACAGGTGGCTGCGGGATTATGCCTATCGGGTAACGATCAGCTGGTGGGTGTTTGTGCTGGCCGGAGTGATCGCTCTGTTGATCGCGCTGGTGACCGTGAGCATGCTGGCCATGAAGGCGGCGGTCGCCAATCCGGTGAAGAGCTTAAGAACGGAGTAAACATAGTCGATGGAGAAATTTTTTGCCCGGATCGGGCAGCTTGTTCAGCTATCGAAGGAAAGCAGGGATGCGATGGCGTCAGTTCTGCGAAGGATGGAATTGCCAAAAGGGCATGTGCTGGTAAAGCAGGATTCGGTATGTCATTATATTTATTTTATCGAGCAGGGTCTCACGCGAACTTTTTATAATAAGGATGGCAAGGATGTCACCGACTGGCTGAGCGCGGAGGATATGTTTGCCTGTTCCATCATCAGCTTCCTTACACGACAGCCTGACAGAAGGGGGATCGACTTGCTGGAGGATGCTGTTATATGGGGATTGCATCATGACGAGCTGGAGAAGCTGTACAAGCATTATCACAATATTGAAAGACTGGGCAGGCTGCTGGTCAGCTTTGGGCTGATACAGCTGCAACAACGATTTGACGACCTGCATTTTGCTACGGCGGCACAACGTTACAGGACATTGATGGATACCAATCCCAGCTTTATCCAAAGAGTTCCATTGGGGATGATCGCTTCCTATCTCGGTATCACACAGGAAACGCTCAGCCGGATCAGGGCGCAGCATTAAACCTGGTTTTTGACAATTGTCAAAGGGTATCCCCGCATCGTGTCTGAACTTTGTATTGAACAAAAAACAAAGTTATGAACACGTTATTATGGTCTTGTCAAATAGTGCTGGCGCTGGCCTTTGGCTACTCCGGTCTTTGTAAATCCATCTATTCGGAAGCAACCCTGGTCGATAAGAAGGGACAGACGGGTGTGGCTGGTATGCCGCACGCATTTATCCGGATCATCGGCATTGCTGAGATATTAGGCATGGTGGGGATCATCGTACCCTGGTGGACAGCTATTGCCCCTGTAATGACCCCTATAACGGCCGTCTGCTTCGCCATTATCATGGTGTTTGCCGCCCCGATACATTATAAGAGAAAAGAGCCTAGAAATGTGGCTACCAATCTCACATTATTGACGCTTGCCATATTTACGGCTTATGGGAGATTTGCCGGACTGGCATGATCGCCCCCCTAAATTGACTCTTTTTCACATGCTGCCCTTCGCTGTTTCATGGTAAATTTGGAGTGTCAAAAAAGAAATAGTTTATGGAACCTATCAAAGTACAAAATACCCGTACACAGCTGGATGTCAGCCAGACCCTGGCTCAAGGATCTAAATTTTACCAGGTGATGATGGAAAAATGCCTTTTTGAAGATGTAACGCTGGCCGGTACTAAGATCATGAATGCCAATCTCAGCGACCTGGAGATCGAAGGCGCGCAGTTGGGAGGGGCTTATATCCACAATGTCGGTATGCCGCCCAAAGGACATCCCATGTACGACCCGCAAGCGAAAATGCGGCCCCTGAAATTGGAGGATTGCAACCTGGAGGGCAGTGTGATCGTGAATTGTAACCTGAGCGGTGTGGAGATCAGGGATTGTAATATAAAGGGATTAAAGATAAATGGGGTCGACATCGAGCAGCTGCTGAAAGAACATGGGAAATAACTACCTTTTTAAGAAAAACAGGTCTTCTTCCAATTGCCTGTTGAATTCCCCCAATCTGGCCGACTGCAGGACCCGCAGGATATCTTCGCGGATCTTTTTGAACTCATGGTGCAGCGGACATGGTTTTGTTTCGGAGCATTGTTTCAATCCCAGGGCGCAGCCGGAAAAGATATTGTCTCCATCTATGATCCGCACGATATCCGCCAGTGTGGCATTGAGGGATGTCTTATCCAGATAGAAACCTCCGGATGGTCCTTTCTGAGATTGTATCAATCCTTTTCGGCTGAGGTCCTGCAGGATCTTTGCGATAAAATGTTCCGGTGAGTCGATGCCTTTTGCAATTTCCCGGATGCCTACTTTCGAGCCATCTTCCGACTTCTGCGCGATAAAGAGGACGGCCCGTATGGCATATTCACATGTCTTTGAAAACATTTTCCTGGATTGTCCGGCAAAGGTATGACACCCGGGATATAAAAGACATTTCTATCTTTTTTTATTTAATACCCAGTTTTTTGATCTTGGAATGAAGGGTGGTGGGGGGCAGCTGTAACAGTTCGGCTGCGCCGCCTGGTCCGCCAATCTTGTAATTGCATTTTTTCAGGACGGCCAGGATATGATCTTTTTCCAGCTCGTCCAGTGTTTTAAGGGCTGAGCCGGAGGTAGTCCCGGAGATATCGATGTCCACGCCTGCCGGCAAAGGAATATCCTTGATGGTAGGTCCGTTGGCCATGAGAATGCTACGCTCAAGGATATGTTCCAGCTCGCGCACATTGCCCGGCCAATCGTATCGCATAAGGGTCTCCAGCGCCCGGTGAGAGATATTGGTTATTTTTTTGCCGGTGCGTTGTGTATGCTGATCGATGAAGTAAGAGGCCAGCAGGGGAAGGTCTTCTCTTCTCTCGCGCAGGGGAGGCATATGAATGGGAAATATGTTGAGCCGGTAGAACAGATCGCTGCGGAATCGGCCAGCTTCTACTTCCTTTCGAAGATTGCGAGTGGTGGCGGTGATGATGCGCACATTCTTTTTTTCCTGAATGGTCTGAAGCAATCTGGGTTGAAGTTCGAGAGGTATCTCAGCTATCTCATCCAAAAAGAGGGTACTGTCGCTGGCCAGCTCGAATTTGCCAAAGAGCTCGCTCTCTATCAGGTGGGCGGGTAGGGAGGCGCAGTTGACCTTTATCATAAACTTGTCTTTCCGGGCGGAGGCATTGTGGATGGCTTTTGCCACCAGTTCTTTACCCGTACCGGTCTCGCCCAGAATGAGCACGATGCTGTCTGAAGGGGAGACGATGGATATTAGCTGGAATACTTTCTGCATGGCGCCGCCCGAGCCGATGATCTCCGTATAACCGTGTGCAGTCCTGATCTGTTCCTGCAGATAGAGGTTCTCTTCCTCCAGCCGGGATTTATAATGATGGATCTCCTCCAGCTGGCTTTCGATCTTTTCATAGGCCCAGAGGTTGGCCAAGCCGACGGATATCTGGTCGCAAAGGCCCTGGAACAGGCTGAATGCACGATGGGTCAAAAGACCTTTTTTCTTAAAATAGATGAAGATGCCGCCAAAGCCCTGGTTACTCTCCCTAAGGGGGATAGCCAGCATCTCGCGCATGCCATTGGCGTGGAAGAACCGTACATAGGGCGTCTCGGGGGCGGCGACCGTCAGCTCGTCCATATCGTAGAACAGGGGTATCTCCGACTGGAGCAGCACATCATAAATACCGTCCTCCACGGGGTACTTCTCTGTGCCCCCCGCGCCATATACGCTATGGGTTTCGCCGTCTGCATTAAGCTGGGATATTGTCAGCTCGTCATAAGGGAGGATACTACGTAAGGTGTCCCCGACAACGGCGAGGAAATTTTTTTTATTACGGGTGGATGCGAGGCTTTTGCTAAGGGAAAGGATCAGGTTTTTATCCCGGTCGCTTTCCAATATGGCCTCATGAGTAAGGATATTGGTAAAGGCAATGGAAAGCTGGTTGGAAAGGGTCCGGAAGATATCCAGGCGCCAGGGAGTGAACCAGCCTTTTGTTTTGGAGAAGAGGATGATAAAACCAAAGCCTTCCCCTTCTTTGCGTAAGGCCATTATGACGGCCTCTTTTATACCCAGATCAAGGACCAGGGGGTGGTCAGAGGCGAGGGTGGCTTCGATGGCTGTCTGGGGGATGCCCTGGGCGCCGGAGACAGGCTGGCCCGGCTGAAAGAGGATAATGCGGCTGTCGTCAAATTCGAAGAGCTGGCGTAGCCGCTGGTCCAGCAGCAGGAGTAGGTCTTCCTTATTTTTGACCTTTACAAAGTCGGTACTGAGGGAAAGCAAGGTATCGTTGTCCTGCTGTTGTTTGGATATTCTTTCTTCCGAAAGTATATTCCTGAGGGCAGGGCCTATCATGTAGGAAAAGTGCTGGACCATTTCCAGGTCTTCGATGCCGATGTGCGCTTTTTCGACAAAAAGGAAAAGGGAGCCCAGCAAATGGCCGTGGCTGCGCAGACGGACGGAGATCATGCGGCTGATGGCCGGGCGGTACCATTTGGCGATATATCGGGGGGGATCAGGTCTGAGCAGAATGCCTGCAATGTCGACTACCAGGGGGGAAGGGGAGGCCATGGTGATATTGCAGATACCGTCATCGAGCCTGAACTTTTCATGTGACAGATGGGTATGATCGGTCCTTTCCATAAGTCCCTGATCGGAATGATGGATGAAGACGCTGTGTGTCTGCTTGTCCTCGTTGAGTATGGAAAGGAGTATATCGCTGATCGTTAGTTTGGGCGCCAGGCTCGCAGCGATGAGGCGGAGAAGGCTTTTCTTATCGTCAACTGATTCCAGTTCGTTGCCGAAATTGGCAAACATGGTTGATAAGGATAGAGGGTCCTTCATGTATAGCGGTTTTAAGGGGATTTGACGCTAAAATGAAGACAATATACGAAATTTCGTATCGGCGTTAAAGAAAATACGAAATTTCGTACTTATAAACCCTGAGGGCAACTCCTATCTAGTTAATAGTCAGCTAATTAGACTTCCTCAATAAACATTTTTCTTTTGTTATTGGCTAACAGGGAGATAACATCCTCTTCTGTGCCGGTGAAGGGGCCTGAGGATTCTATCTTCAATGTGGCCATGGCGGCGGCAAATTCCCCGGATTCCTGGATGCTTTTACCTTTCGATCTGCAATACAGATAGCCGGCCATATAGGTATCGCCGCATCCTGTTGCATCCACGACGGAGGTAATGGGATGGTAGGCGGGTATGACATGAAAATTCCTGCCGTTGTAGATTACGGAGCCCTTGCTGCCCAGGGTAATGACCACTTCTTTGACACCCCAATCGAATAAGATCCTGGCGCCCTTGCGTACATCCGTCTCGCCTGTGAGCACCATCATTTCGGACTCATTGGCCTTTAGTACGTGGACATATTGAAGGGCCTCCTTTTTGGCAGGCCAGTCGATGGCATTTACGTTCCTGTTCCGGACCTCCCGTAAATAGCCTTGTACATCCAGGGATACCATGCCTTTCTCAGAAAGGGGTTTGAAGAGCTCCGAGGGGATATCGTCGGCCAGCAATGGTCCCAGGTGGAAGATGCGGGCATCGACCGAAAGAAGCTGATCCGCCGTAAAGGGGTCGGCCTTCTGAGCTACCCTTTGTACGCGGTGATCCTGGTCCCTGGTATAGATGTTCTCGAAATAGACAGTGAAGGCGCTTGGCAGGGCTTTTACTTCAATACCTTTAGCCCGGAGCTCTTCTACAATATCCTTGTCCTTTTCAGCCAGCGCCGTCACCAGCGTATAGCTGAGATCCATATTGCTGATGGCATTGGAGAAATAAAAAGAGGTTCCACCTGCCATATAAACGGTGGATTTGGGAGTAACTACTTTGTCTAATGTGATATGTCCTATGCAACAGATGTCATACATGCCCATTCTATTAAGTATTGTATACGGAAAAACTACAAATTTACGTCAATTTTGTTCATTCGACTTGCAAAAATCAAGCCCAATGTATGCATTGTGCTACCTTCAATCCTATGAGCAAAGACCAGAAAAAAGAGCTGCTTGGATTCCTTCAGCCTTTTGACAGGGACATACAGGGACTGGCTTTGTGGCTGCGGGAATGGGTCTGGGACCTTTATCCACATGCCAATGAGCTGATCTATGATAACTTTAATGCCCTGGCATTTGGATGGTCCCCAACCGATCGTCAGGGCCATATATTTGGTTCCGTTGCGCTGTACAGAGGAGGAAATGTACATTTTGGCTTTTACTGGGCGCTGACCTGGCAGACCCTGAAAAATTGCTGTTTGGCGCAGGGAATCAATACCGGTATATCCTTGTCAAAAATAAGCGTGATTTTCCCAAAGCTTACATTAAAAAGCTCTTAAAAGAAGCTTATGCCATCTCCCTCGGGAAGGTCAAAGATAACCGGCAGCTTATGGAAGGCGCTACCATCGTCAAGCTTATTTCGCCCAAAAAGCGTGTGTCTCTTCCGAAAAAGGCTCCTGGAAAGAAAGGATCGGGGCGTAAGAAATAAATGGTCGGATCCCTTCCGAACAGCAGCCGTATCAAAATCGAACGGTAGCAGGGTTTTAGCTTTGTATAATCTACTTATGATGAATATCTTATAAAACTGGCATTTTCATAGCTCCTTTTATTGCATGCTAAAGAATTACTTCAAAACAGCCCTGCGGAATTTTCAGCGCCACCGGCTGCACGCATTTATCAACATCGGTGGTCTGGCCATCGGCATGGCCAGCTTTATCGTCATTCTTATCTATTTGAATTATGAGCTGAGCTATGATAAATGGGATGCTTCGCTCAAGCGAGTGTACAGGGTGTCCATGCGAAAGGACGGGGATGTTCTATCCAATACGCCTGCTCCGCTGGCTTCTTTCCTGTTGGAGAGATATCCCGGGGTGGAGGCTGCTACAGCTTTTGTTCCAGCGGGAGATTATGAAGCGCTGCTTTCCAGCGGCGAGAAGTCCATCTATCAGAAAGGGCTGGTGGAGACGGATTCCTCTTTTTTCAAGGTTTTTCCCTACAGGCTGGCGCTTGGCAATGCTGCCACAGCCCTTAATACGCCCAATGCAGTCGTAATCTCTGAAGAGGTAAGCAGGAAGCTGTTTGGCAGCGATAATCCTGTGGGCAAGCCAATAAAGCTGTTTAATGCCATGAGCGCTATGGTGACGGGCGTGTTCAGAGTGCCACAGGGACCTTCGCACCTCACCGTACAGGTATTGATGCGCAGCCCCAATGAGAGAAGCAATAAATTCTGGGAGAATTATTCCTATCAGACATATGTACGGATGGTGCAGCCCGTGTCCGTTGCCCGGATAGGCGAGAGCATGAGCAGGGTTTATCATGAGGGTCGCAAGGAGCCTGCCACCAGTCTGTTTGCCGATGCGGTGGAAGATATTCATAATTTCCCTCAGCATGGGGAGAGCCATTTTACCATTACCGTAGTGTTGCTGGTGCTGGCTGTTTTTATACTGATGGCCGGGGCTATCAACTTCAGCAACCTGTCGCTGGCCCGGGCGATGACAAGGGCAAAAGAGGTGGGTATCCGCAAGGTACTGGGATCCGGGAGAAAGCACATCATTCTTCAATCCCTGCTGGAAATATCTTTTCAATGTCTTATCAGCCTTGTGCTGGCACTGCTGCTGGTAAGCAGGACCCTGCCTTATTTCAGCGGACATTTCAACCTCCCTCTGGATTTTTTCAAAGGGCAGAATGCCCTTCTTCTTGGGGCGCAGCTGGGGGCCTGTCTGCTGTTGATCATCCTTATATCCGGCATGTATCCAGCCCTGTTCCTATCGAGATTCCAGACGGCAGAGGTATTGAAAGGAAAGTACACAAGAGGGAAGGGGAGCATGCTTTTCCGGAACAGCCTGTTGGTGGTACAGCTGTCCTTATCGGCCCTTTTTATTACAGGCATCATCGTGGTCAACCGGCAGGTGTCTTATATGCAGAATGAATATCTTGGGTTCGAACCTTCGAAGGTCGTTCGGATCGAGGCTACACAAAAAACACGTGACAAGGATTTCGCGCAGGTACGCCAGTCGCTGTTATCTGTTCCTGGAGTGGAATACGTGGCAAAGTCCACCTCTGTACCCGGCAGCCAGTTCCTCGATACATCCACGAATGCGTTCAAGTATGAAGGAGGACAATACCGACTGAATTCCGTAAAGGTAGGTACCGACTATTTCAAGGTGATGGATATACAGCTGATGCAAGGACGTTACTTTAGCGATCTTCATACCGAGGACGCGGATAATTCGGCCATCATCAATGAGACTGCGCTGAAAAAGCTGGGCGTTTCGGATCCTTCGGGAAGACATATTTATTTCCCTTATTGCGATACGATCCCTTATACTATTGTGGGTGTCGTAAAGGACTTTCATATACAGGGGCTGCAACATGCCGTTGAGCCAACCATCTATACTATTTCCAATGCTCACTGCGAATTTCGGAGCGGCGGCGCCATACTGGTAAAAATAAAGACGGATCATGTACAGCAGACGCTGGCGGGTATACAGGCTATTTGGAAAAAGCAGGAGCCTGATTTTCCCATACGGTATTCGTTCTTAGATCAGGATTTTCAGCGGCTCCTGACGGAGTATATCCGGCTGGAGCGGATCATATTTTTCTTTTCCATAGTGTCGCTGGTCATTACGGGTATTGGCCTTTTTGCCCTTACCTCTTTTCTGTGCAGACAGCGGGTGAAGGAGATCGGTGTTCGTAAGGTATTGGGGGCTTCTGTTGCGGGAGTGACCGTATTGCTGTCCAGGGACTTTTTGAAGATCCTGTTCATCAGTGTCGCTATCGCGCTGCCTATGGCCGGATGGACGCTGAGCAGATGGCTGGAAAGCTTTGCCTACAGGGTATCCCTTTCCTGGTGGATGTTTGTATTGGCAGGGCTGATCACGATGGGGGTAACCTTATTGACCGTGTGTATACAGGTCGTCCGCTCAGCCAGTGTCAACCCTGTGAGGTCATTGCGGACCGAATAGCTTTAAGGGGCAGGCGGCTGGCACAATAATTTCTGACATACAGGAAAATCAGGAGACTATGATAAAGGAAAAGTCAGCCGCGCTGTCCCAGACCAGCGCAAAAGGGGTGGTGATGGCCTGTATCAACGCATTGAATACCGAGAATTTCGATGCTGCCCGGAAATATATCGATGATGATATAGAATTCGAGGGTGTGCTGGGCTCCCGTCATGGGGCGGAGGCCTATTTTCAGGACATGGAGAAGATGCGTTTGAAATACAAGGTGAAAAAAGCATTCGAAAATGGAGATGATGTTTGTCTGCTGTATGACCTCGATATTTCCGGAAAGACCATTTTTTGCTGCGGGTGGTATCATCTCCAACAGGGAAAGATCGACCGTCTGCAGGTAGTATTCGATCCGAGGCCGCTGCTCTAAACCAACACCGCCCCGCCATCCACCACCAGGCATTGCCCCGTACAAAAAGTCTGTTTCATAAGATAGCAAAAGGTTTGTGCAATGTCCTCCGCCGCCCCAATCCTTTTTACCAGCAGACTATTGCTTACAGAAGTAAATAATTGCTCTCTGTCAGCCTGGGATATACTATCCCATAAATTTGTCCTTATCACTCCCGGCACTACGCAATTGACCCGGATAGGAGCTAATTCCACTGCCGTGGCACGGGTAAAGCCTTCCATCATCCCGCAAATGCTGGAGGCAACCGACCACCCCTTGCCTGGTCTTGCGCCAGCGATCCCGCCTGTGAGATTGATCGAACCACAGGGATTGACATGAGGAGCCCCGTATTTGACGGTGGCAAAAGCGCCCCAGTAACGAAGGTTGAAAAAACCGCGGGCATCGTTGATATCAGTCTCACCAATGGCGTGCAGTGAAAGATTCTCACCGGCTGTATAGACGATGTGATCGAAATCACCTGCTCCGGCAAAGAATTGCCGGATATTCCCTTCCTCTCTAAGGTCGACAGTCTGACCAATAGCGTTTTTCGGAAGCTGTTGTAAAGCCTCTTCGATCCGCCCGGGGTTACCGGATACGATGGTAAGGATCGCTCCTTCCGTTGCGGCGGCCCTGGCTGTAGCCAGCCCCAGACCGGAGCTGCCACCAAAGATCAGGACCTTTTTGTCCTTAAGTGTGCTGTTATTCTGTGCCATGTATTTGTTTTTATGACACAAAGCTCGTCTGAGAATGGGAGAGGGGAGTTACCAAATGGTAAATAATGAAAAGCTATAGGTTCTTCCTGATCCTGCTGAGGGATTGCGGGGTGATCTCCAGATAGGAAGCAATGTCCTTAAGAGAAACGCGCAAGGCAATATCGGGCTGCCGCATCATAAAAAGCTTATAACGGGTCTGCGCATCCTGTCCAAGATAGGCATTTCGGATCTGGATCTTGTCCAGCAGCCGTTGCTGCGTGATCAGGTCTATCAGGTTTTGCAAATAGGGAATCTTTTTATAAAGCTCCAGTAGTCTGGACCGTGTGATCACCAGCACTTCCGCATCGCAGGCCGCCTGGATGGTCTCTTCTGCCATGACCCCGGTATTAAAGCTATGAAGGATGGTGCAGAATTGATTTTCACTGAGGAAGTAGTGAGTGACCTCCTGACCTTTGACATTGGCGGCGAGAATACGCAATATGCCGCTGGCGATGAAGAACATTTCCCGGCAGATATTGCCACCCTGGAAAAGCGTATCTCCTTCTTTATAGGCCCTGCGTTCAAAGGACTCCGTCAGTAAAGGCTGGTCCTCTTCCGGGATGGGTTTGAAAAGCTGCAGATAAAAGATCAATGGATTATCCATGATCACAAAGATAATAACCAGCTGATGAATTATTTTTCACTCAGCACCTTCAGCTGATTGAGCCCTTTGGAAAAATCCCTGTTCAAGTTCTTTTCGATGACACCGAATACCTTCATAATATTCATGGGGTAGGGTGTAGAACTGGCAATACCCCAGATGGCCCTTGTCGTTCCTCTTTCATGCTCAAGCCTGATCCAGGCATCGCCCACACCTGCAAAAGGGCGGATGAAGTTGATGCGGCTGGTCATTTCGGAATTCTCTTTTACACTGGTGATAGTCTGGTTGCCGGCGCCCACATTTTTTACCGGGCTGTCCCATGAATAGGAGGCGCCAGGCACGCCATCCGTGCCGGAATATTGCTGCTGAATATTGGGATCCCTGTCCAGCCAGGGGTTCCATTGATTGATGGCGTGAAGAGAATTCGTGTTCTGCCAAACCTTTTCTATCGGGGCGTTGATGAGAATGGATTTTTCATACTCCCATTTCCTGCCTACGAAGGCGGCGATCAACAAAATAAGGAGGATAATACCTCCGATGATGTAAAGAGCAAGCATAGTTAGCCCATTTTTGGTAGAATAAATATAATTAAAATCCGGGTAGCCTGGAAAATAGCGATGTTTGCCTGGAAAAATTTTGGAGAGGAATTGTCCTATTCTTTAAAGGCCGGTTGTTTATAGAGTATTCAATCACCTTAAAATGTATTAAAATGAAAGAGTTTGCATTGATCTTCCGTATTGATGGAGGCGCTGCCGCTGGCGCTGCTGATATCTCCCCCGCAGAGATGCAGGAAAGAATGACCTATTGGAATAACTGGATGGGTAGTATTGCAGCCCGCGACAGGCTGTCCAGCAGCGGTCATCGCCTTGGGATAAAGGAATCGAAGACCATAGCCTCCGGCAATGTGGTCACAGATGGACCGTATACTGAAGTAAAAGAATTTATCAATGGTTTTATTATTGTCAAGGCTCAAACTGTCGACGAAGCGGTTGAAATGGCTAAAGGATGCCCGATCCTTTTTGCCGCGGGCGGCAAGGTCGAGATAAGGCCATTGGTTGCACCTGATGACAATAAATAAGATGGAAAGGCAGCTGATACCGGAACTTTACAGAAAGGAGTATGGCAAGATGGTGACCGTGCTTTGCAGCCGCTTTGGGATAGCCTATATGGATATTGCCGAGGATATTGTCAGCGATACTTTTTTATCTGCCGCAGAGACATGGGGTTTGAGGGGGGTACCTTCCAACCCTGTGTCCTGGTTATATGCCGTGGCAAGGAACAATGCGCTGAACAGTTTGAAGCATGACAGAGTATTCCAGCGGCAGGTGAAGAAGGACCTGACCATGGACGGGGAGAAAAGTTTTGAAATGGAGATCGATCTGTCGCCAAAGAATATCACCGACAGCCAGCTGCAGATGATGTTCGCCATCTGCCATCCCTCTATTCCTGTGGAAGCCCAGGTTAGCTTAGCCCTGCGGGTGCTGTGTGGATTCAGCATTGACGAAATAGCCCAGGCCTTGCTGACCACGAAGTCCAATATCAACAAGCGGCTATTCCGGGCGAAGGAAAAGCTCAGGCTGGAGGAAGTAAAGATCGCCGTCCCCGACAGCAGGGAGATCAGCGCCCGGCTGGATACCGTACTTGTCTGTCTTTATCTACTGTTCAATGAGGGGTATTATTCGGCCAGTCCGGACAAGGTGCTTCGCAGGGATTTTTGTCTGGAAGCCATGCGGCTGACGTACCTGCTCATTGGGAATACATCCACCAGCATGTCCAGGGTACATGCGTTGATGGCGCTGATGTGTTTTCAGGCCTGCCGGTTTGATGCCAGGGTCAACGACAACGGAGAATTGGTATTATATGAGGACCAGGACATCCGTCGCTGGGACGAGGAGCTGATCCAAAGAGGCAATGATTTTTTTATGCGGGCTATCCGTAACAATGAAGTATCGAAATATCATCTGGAGGCGGCCATTGCCTGGTGGCATACACACCCGGCGGAGGAGGAGCAAAAATGGGAGAATATTCTCCGGCTGTACAATCAACGGCTGATATTGGAGTATTCTCCTGTGGCGGCCTTGAACAGGGCGTATGCTTTTTACCGCGTGTATGGCAGGGAACGGGCTATCGAGGAGGCTGAAAAACTGCAGCTATCCGGCAATCTTTTTTATCATTCGCTGTTGGGAGAGCTATATACGGGTGTAGATAATAAGCAGGCCCGGCAGCATTTTATTCAGGCGCTGGAATTGGCCGGATCGGCTGCGGAGAGGGCGGTGCTGGAGAAGAAGCTGGGGAGCCTGAAATAATGTATCAGCAATTACAGACAGACTTGTCTGTTTTAATATTTCTTCCTACATTTGGGTCATGAAAGCAAATTCCAAGGTCAGGTCGAGGGTGATGGATACAGTGACACGTCTCTTTTACGAACAGGGTTTCCAGGCTACGGGGATCAATCAGATCATCGAGGAGTCGGAAGTGGCAAAAGCCAGTTTGTATGAGCATTTCCCCTCGAAGGAAGCCATTCTTCAAGCCTATCTGGAGGATGCCACTGCACAGTGGCGGTCCGAGTTCGAGGAATTCTGCAAGGGCCGGGCGGCAGGGGAGAAGACGATACTTGCCCTTTTTGATTATCGAAAGATCCTGGCCGTCAAACGGGGGTTCAAGGGGTGCACATTTATCCGGGTAGTGTATGAATTGCCCAACCTGGATAAGGCGGCGCTGGATGTCGTGCTTCGTCATAAGGAATATGTCAGGAAAATGCTGAAGGAAAATATCATGTTGCTGTCTGAGAAGCGCTCGCCCCGGGAGGTGGATGAGCTGGTGGAAATGATCGTGACGCTGTATGAGGGTTGCGGGGTACAGTCTTCATTGGAACGTAACGCCAGGCCGATAGACAGCGCCAGAAAAATTGCTCAAAAACTCTTACAATAAAAAAATTTACACTTATGCAAACAGACCGTTCTGTTCAGTTTCTATCTACTGACCCAACCCTAGTAGGGGAAGTTCGCCATCGCAGGTGGTGGAACCTGTTTGTCATCCTGCTGGCTCCCATGATCTCGGTTGTGGACATTTTTATAGTAAATGTAAGCTTGCCTACCATTCAGTCGTACTATGCCGCCAGCGATGCGAACGTGCAGTTGGTGGTAGCCGTGTACCTGATCGGTTATGCCGTCTTTCTTATTACAGGGAGCCGCATCGGGGACAAGTTTGGAAGGAAAAAAGTGCTTATCTGGGGCCTGCTGGCCTTTACGGTGACTTCTTTGCTCTGCGGGGTGGCGGGTTCTATCGCCGAGCTGATCGCATTCCGCTTCTTCCAGGGTGTCGCTGCCGCCTTTATGGTACCGCAGACCGTCACGCTGATACACCTGAATTTCCGGGAAGGCGGCGATCGCAACAGAGCCTTTGGCTATTACGGTATCGTACAAGGTCTGGCTGCCATCCTGGGGCAATTCCTTGGCGGCTATTTTATACATGCCGGCTGGATACAGGCTCCCTGGCGGCTCATCTTTCTCGTCAATCTCCCCATCGGCGTGGTGGCCGTGGCGCTGGCAGCCTTATCTTTGAAAGAGTCCAGTCAGAACAAGCAGCGTAAGCTGGATATAACGGGGGTGATCCTCCTTACTTTCTCTCTTGTTTGTATCATCTATCCGCTGACCCAGGGACGGGAATACGGCTGGCCCTGGTGGTCCTTTACCATGCTGCTGGGAGCTGTGGCGGGACTGTATATATTCTTTCGACATCTGAAGAACACCGTGGGGACGGACCGTGAGCCGCTGATAGACCTGCACCTTTTCAGGATCAGGAGCTTCAATACAGGCGTTCTTGCCGTATTCTTTTACTTTGGGTTGCACAATGCATTCCTGCTCACCTGTGCTATTCTCCTGCAGAAAGGGTATCAGGTAGAGCCTTATACGGCCTCTATATTGTTCACGGCGCTGGGCTGGTCCTATATGTTCTCTTCCTGGTGGTCGATACGCAATGCGGGTAAATATGGTATCCGGATGCTGCAAGCCGGATGTGTGATCATGGCCGCCTCGTTCCTGTCGCAGGCGTTGGTCTTTGGGGCATCCGCGCCAGCCTCCTTGACAATCGTGGTCTGCTATATCATATTTGGCTTGGGCAGCGGGCTGGTACTGCCATCCCTGCTGAATGTGTCCTTGCGGGACGTACCGGCCGACCTGGCTGGCAGCAGTAGCGGGGTCTATTCTACCATACAGCAGTTCTCTTCCGCGGCCGGCGTCAGCGTGCTGGGCGGGCTATTCTTTTCCATGCTGTCCCACGGAGGAGACTATCATCTGGCCTACAGGGTAAGCCTGTGTTGCTTTATAGCATATCTGGGGGTGATATTCCTGTTGTTGAATAGGATAAAAGCCCGGAAAAAATTGACGGTTCTTTAAGGAATTTTTGAGTATTATTATGGAATGAGAGCAGCAAGACTTTCTTCCATAGTTATTTCGGCGATATGTATAGCCGTATCAACAATCATCTGGCTGGGGATTGAATTTCAGGGCCCGTTCAAAGGCACCGACTTTTTGCAGTCAACTTTGTTCATAGCTGCTATCGACCTTTTCTATATAGGTATATTATGGGTACCCCATCGCTTAAAAGATAGTAAATATGCTGCTGTCAGCGTTTGGACGGGGCTTGCGCTAAGCCTGGTGCCGCTGATCCTCCTATTTATCATATTTTATGAAATGAGTGGCGTAATATGCTGATCCGTTATGGTATATTATTCGCAGGGCAGGCGACGGGATGCCGCAAGGATATGGCAAAAGGGCCTTATCGCCAGTCGTTATGCTTATTGTCCTTTTGAATTCGGCACTGCTGACCACTACAATCAATATTCGCTGGCAAAGCCCAATATTGCTTTTCAGCTCAGCGAACTGTTCAACGACTCGCCCGACTCGGTGTACAAATACACGTTATGGGCGGATACAGTCTTTTGCCCGCCCTTTACTTGTGGCAATGCCTGGGAGGACTATCATGCAAAAATATCACCGAGGGTCGCACAGGCATACCTGGACAAAGGGGATACGATAAAAGCATTGGATCGTCTGAGCGTGTCCTTACTACTCAATGTCGCAGTGGCAGAAAAGCTCAAACCATTGCTGCTTTTACGATATGATCAAAAGGAAATTAACCGGGAACTGAGAAGATGCATGTATCATCCCAAAAAGATGCATGACAAAGATGGCCATTTTTACTATTATTTATTCGGTCATTATATAATGTACAGCTATGGTGGACATCAAAAAGAATACAGGGATTACCTGAGAAGGAACAAAAGCATCCTTTTCCTGCAGGCTTTAAGTGTTCCATAGTGAACCGGAAAGTGTGCGAAAACGGGCAGTGTCAATTTTACCCTTCTTCCATATATTTGATTATCAATTTCATGCAAGCCCGGCATCCCTTTGGATAGACAAAATAAAAATTCCAGGACAAATGCTTCACCACTATCTGCATATCGCTATAAGGAACCTCCAACGTCACAAAGCCTCGTTTTTCATCAACTGGATCGGCTTGTCAACAGGACTGGCCTGTGCCTTCTTCATCTATCTCTGGGTCAACGATGAGCTGCATTTTGATAAGTTCCATGTCCGGGACAGCCAGCTGTACCAGGTGATGGAAAAGGACAAGATCAATAATGAGATAAACGTCCATGAAGGAACGCAAGGCATGCTGGCTGAGACTATGAAAAGAGACCTGCCTGAAGTGGAAGCAGCCGTCCCCATCCTGTCCTTAAAGAGCTTTGGGGGATATATACGGATGAGGGCATCCGACAAAGTGGTAAAAGCCAGCGGTATATTCGCCGGTAAGGATTTCTTCCGCCTGTTCTCCTTTAACCTGCTACAGGGCCGGCCAGATCAGGCGCTGGCCAGTAAGAATGGTATAGTGCTCACCGAAGATATGGCCGTCCGGCTCTTTGGCGGTGCAGACAAGGCGATGGGAAAGACCATTAGCTGGGAGTTTGGAAAAAAAGAAGAGACGACTGTGACGGGTGTCGTCGCACGGCTGCCATCCAACAACTCGATGGACTTCGACTTTATCCTTACGCATGAGCTGCTGGTAAATGATATCTGGACAAATGGTCAGAAATGGTATAACGAAGGCCCTGTTACCTATTTATTGTTGAAGAAGGGAACTGATATTGCTGCCTTTGATACCAAGATCGGTGACTTTATCAAAAAATACTATCCTCCCACCGGCTTCACACTTTCCGTCCGGCCTTATTCCAGCGCTTATCTCTATGGCCGGTATGAGAATGGTGTGCAGGTAGGAGGAAGGATCGAATATGTCCGCATATTTTCCATCATTGCTATTTTTATTTTGATGATAGCCTGCATCAATTTTATGAACCTGTCTACGGCCAAAGCTTCCCGCAGGGCAAAAGAAGTGGGTATCAAAAAAGTGATGGGCTCGACCAGAACAGGTCTCGTCTATCAGTTTCTCGGCGAAGCCATACTGACGGCCTTTCTTTCCCTCTTATTGGCCATGCTCATGGTGATCGCGCTGCTGCCTGTCTTTAGTCAGGTGACAGGGAAGCATCTTTCCGTCACCTTCTCACCATCGGTGATAGGCGTCATGCTGGGTATTGCCCTGATCACGGGTGTGCTTGCAGGAAGCTATCCGGCTTTTTATCTATCGAACTTCAAGCCCATTCTCGTACTGAAAGGCAAGCTGCGGAACTCCGCGGCGGAGCTGCTCACCAGAAAGGGCCTGGTAGTATTCCAGTTCGCCATCTCGCTGGTGCTCATCGTCTCGATGATCGTCATTGATAAACAGGTAGCATATATACAATCCAAGAACCTGGGATATGACAGGGACCATGTCGTATATTTTGATAAGGAAGGAACCGTGGCACAGAATACAGATGCCTTTCTTACACAATTGAGGAGCATACCGGGTGTCGTAAGTGCTTCCACCATGGAGCAGAATATTGCGCAGACCGACATGGGATCGTCCACTTATGGTATTTATTGGCCTGGAAAGGAGAAGGATCTGAACGTGAATTTTGGGGTACGGGCGCTGGATCTTGGGCTGACGGAAACCTTGGGGATACAGGTGAAAGAAGGCAGAGCCTTCTCCATGGCATTCGGAGGAGAAGACTCAAAGCTGCTGATCAACGAGACAGCAGCTAAGACCATGGGGCTGTCACATCCTGTCGGTACTACCATCAGGATGTGGGATCAGGACAAGACCATTATAGGAGTAGTAAAGGACTTCCATGTGACATCCCTTCATGATGCCATCATGCCGATGGTATTCTATTTTAATCCCCGGCATACTTCTACGGTAATGGTACGCCTGGCGGCGGGGCAGGAAAAGGCAGCCTTGTCGAAAATGACGGATCTATACAAGCAGTTCAACCCGGGCTTTGCATTTGAATATAAATTCCTGGATGAGGTCTTTCAGTCATTGTACATTGGGGAACAAAGAGTGTCGCTCCTGTCCCGGTATTTTGCGGCGCTGGCCATCCTCATCTCCTGCCTGGGTCTGTCCGGATTGGCTGCCTTTAATGCAGAATCCCGTACAAAGGAGATAGGCATTCGCAAAGTGCTGGGAGCCTCTGTGGGAAATATTACGGTACTGCTGTCCAGAAATTTTATCTACCTGATGATATTTGCCATGCTGATCGCCTTCCCTGTTACCTGGTGGCTTATGCATGCCTGGCTGGCAGGCTTTGCCTACCGGACGCAGATGGGGTGGGGGATATTCGCTATGGCCGGCTCATCCCTTGTACTGGTAGCCCTGCTGACAGTAAGCTATCAATCCGTTAGAGCAGCGGTGGCCAATCCGGCCGAAAGCCTCCGCACCGAGTGAGAGGCTTTGCATAACTTTACAGGATGACCCATCATGATCTTACGCAATTGGATAACCCGTTATGGTATGCATTAAATGGCGCTCAACAGACTTTTTCCATAGGGTTTTCTTTTACCAAACGCTATCGGCCGGGCATACTGCCTTTTGCTGCCTATGACCATCTCCGTCCGGACAATATAACAGAGCTGAATGGCCTGCTAAAAAAGGATGAGGCTTTTTTCCTGGTAGGAGAGCTGCCGCCCCTGCCTTCCCATTTTAAGCTGATCAGGGAATTGCCCTGTGCCCAAATGATCCTCGATCTACCGCTTACACGCGTGCAGGATACCGCCGCTGTCACTGCGCTGACAGCAGCCGACAGGGATACGATGTTTGAGCTGATACACCGGGTCCAGCCAGGCTATTATGAACGGGATACACATCTGCTGGGAAACTACTTCGGTATCTGGCAGGATGAGAAGCTGGTGGCCATTGCCGGTGAGCGTATGAGGCTCAAAGGCATGGTAGAGATCAGCGCTGTATGTACAGACCCCGCCTATGCAGGGCGTGGTTATGCACAACAATTGATCGTACATATTTGCAAGTCCAACCTGGAAAAAGGTAATATGCTTTTTCTGCACGTATTGACCTCTAATGAACGGGCCATCCGGCTATATGAGCATCTGGGATTCCGGAAAAGAAGAGAGATCAGCTTTTGGAAGCTGGTAAATACAGGCGATTAAGAAATTCTCTTTTTTCAATATCTTTATCTACATGACCTCACAAATTCTCATCGTACTGATACTTACTTTCCTGATCAACTTAATCAGCACATTGTCCTACTCGATAAGGATCGTCGGTATAAGGACAGGGCGGATAGCCATATCTTTTGCGCTCTTTAATATTCTTGTCCTGATATCGAGAACAGCCAATGGATTTCAGGCGCCGCTGTTAGCCAAGACTGTCGAGAACGATATAAAACATGGGATCTTTGACAATATATGGGTGTTCCGGATGGTGATATTTTCCTGTACACTGGCAACCTTGATAGGCGCCCTGCTTATTCCAACCTTTCAGCGGGTGCTCTCCCGGGCCGTGATCAATTTCAGCATCCACAAGTCGATGGGAAAACTGCTTTTACATGGGTTTTCAAAAGCAGGTGTCCTTTATTTCAGGGATAATCTAACGATTCCAGCCAAGGGAAACATTTCCCAGATCGAGCTGAACAAGGACTTCCCCTGGAGAATATTTATCCTAAACACATTGGCTTCGGCTATTCTTACCATTGGTGTATTATCAGCCGTATATGCCTCTTATATCAACCCTGATTACCGGACCACTGCAAGCAATCTATCCGCCTTTATCAACGGATTTGCTACCATACTGATGTTTGCCTTTATCGATCCTCATTTATCCGCTATGACAGATGATGTTGCGCTCGGCGTTACTTCCCAGGTGACTTTTAGGAGATATATTGTATATATGACAATAGCCAGGCTGCTGGGCACCTTATTATCCCAATTATTATTTCTGCCGGCAGCGGCTTTTCTTGCCTGGGCAGCTACTGTTATTTAATGCGTTATACAAAGTTTTTAGCAGATATGTATAACAGTAAGTAAAAAAGAAAGGGTATTGTATACTTTAATTACTTGAATCCCGTTATAAGCGGGCAAAAAGTAAAATACATACCCTCATGAAAAAAACCATTCTTCCGATCGTCCTATTAATAATGACCATTGGAACTGTGCAGGCTCGTTCGATTGACAGGCATTTTACGAATGAAGGCGAGCGTTCTTCGAAAAAAAGCACTACGGTGGTGCGCAACATTCTCTCTGACAAGCTGCCCGCCAAGCTTTTAACAAGCATTAAGAAGGAGTATAAGGAGTTTTGGATCACCAATCTTTACAAAGAGAATGCAAACGGTAAGATATCTTATCACATTACCGTGGAAAATGCGGACAAGAAAGTTCAGATGTCTGCTACACGTGCCTCCGGCTGGTCGGTGGATCGCGTGATTCCCAAAGATGAGACGCTTTAACAATTTTTGCCTATATGGAATAACCCCTGCTTTGCAGGGGTTTTGTATTTTTGACAGGTGAACAAGTTTATTGGATAGGTTTGTATCAAGGACCTATTTGCCCGAAAAAAGCTGGGTACAGACAGACGGTAATTTTAGCGTGATGATAAGTATTGCCGCTCCCAAATAAATCCCGAACTTTAGGTCATGCTAACGCAGGAACAACAGCTTCTTTGGTCCAGGATACAGGGCTTTTCTCTTGATGATAGAACGGCCCAGTTTACTTTCTCCGATAGATTGGCGACCTCCCGGAACTGGACAATCTCCTTTGCACAAAGAGCTATTGAAGAACACCTAAAGTTCATATTCCTATGCGGAGGATGCAGCGGAAATTAACATCATATATGAAAGATAATTTTTCCTCTCAGTCCGACAAGTATGCCCAGTTCAGGCCCACTTATCCGGATGCGCTTTATACTTATTTGTTATCCATCGTTCCCGCGCGCGACGATGCCTGGGATTGTGGAACGGGCAATGGGCAGGTGGCACAAGTGCTGGCAAAGTCCTTTAAAAAAGTAGCTGCCACAGATATCAGCCGGCAACAGATCGAAAACGCCTTTATGCACGAAAGGATCGAATATTCGGTGCAGCCTGCGGAGAACACGTCTTTTCCCGATAACAGCTTTGATCTGATCACAGTGGCGCAGGCTATTCACTGGTTTGATTTCGATGCCTTTTACAAAGAAGTGATCCGGACCATCCGGAACAAAGGTGTACTCGCCGTCATCGGCTATGGACTTATTCAGCTGTCTCCCTCCATGGATCGTGTAATGGCGGCTTTCTATCGGGACGTTGTTGGCCCATACTGGGATAAGGAAAGAAAATATATCGACGACAACTACCGGACCATACCTTTCCCATTTGACGAGACAACGTCTCCTTCATTCGAAAATGCTCTTGAATGGACGTTTCAGCACCTCATCGGCTATATAGGTACCTGGTCGGCCGTAAAGCACTATCAAAAAGCCACGGGTAACCATCCCGTCGACCTGGTCTATGACGACCTGAAAAAAGCCTGGGGAGATAGTGAAACATGCACAGGCCGGCTTCCCATTCTTTTACGGGTAGCCCATATCGGAAAATAGGCCGACAGCCGATAGGAAAGCCATTTATACCGCTGATCTACTCCCCTCCGGCAAAGAGTAATCCTCTTCCATATATCGTTATATCCTTTGTAATATCGTGGTATATGCAACAAAATCACCGGCCATATTATATACTTGTGCCAGTCATGCTGGGACTGGCAGGGATGCTCTATATGACATCCTGCAAAAAGAACGATATCCCTGCAACAGGCCTGCAGGTACTTTCTTTTTCTCCCGCCAGCGCCGGGGTGGGGGCTACCCTGGTTATCAATGGTGCCAATTTTGGATCATCCCCCGCAGACAATATCGTGAAGATCAATGGCAAGCCGGCAACCGTCGTCGCGGCAACCTCTTCCAGGCTCTCTGTACAGGTGCCTTTACTCGCAGGGGACGGCAAAATATCGGTGGAAACGGGGACTGCTACAGCCAGCTCAACCAGCGATTTTACCTATATGTACACAGTGAGCACCGTTGCAGGGGACGGCATACCGTCCTTTATGGAGGGAACAGGCGTGGCAGCCAGGTTCGACCACCCGCTGGGCGTAGCGGTAGGCACAGATGAGACCCTGTTTGTGGCTGATGGAGAGAACCAACGCATCCGTAAGATCACTGCTGCCGAAGTAGTCAGCACCATTGCCGGTGACGGCAACCAGGGCTTTGCCAATGGAGCTGGCCTGAGCGCCCGGTTTGATTTTCCTTTTAGCCTGGTCGTGGATGGCGCCGGAAATATCTTTGTCGCGGAAGCAGACAACAACCAGATACGCAAGATCACTCCAAACGGAATTGTAAGCACTTTCGCCGGCGACACTGTCGGTGGATACTGGGATGCGACAGGAACGGATGCCCGGTTCTTCGGGCCCGCCGGTATAGCCATCGATGGCGATGGCAATTTATATGTGTCGGACGATCTGAATCATCGCATACGCAAAATAACACCGGCCGGCGTCGTCAGCACGCTGGCAGGAAGTGGTATAGGAGGATATAAAGATGGTTACCGTACCGAGGCGCAATTCAATTCTCCTTCCGGAATAGCAGTAGACAGATCGGGGAATGTGTATGTAGCAGACAGGGATAACAATATGATCCGTAAGATTACTCCGGACGGGGTAGTCAGCACTCTGGCGGGCAATAAGGCCGGCGGCTTTAAAGATGCCACCGGCACCGCTGCCGAATTTATCTACCCGCTGGGCATAGCGGTGGATATGACCGGGAATGTGTATGTAGCAGACTGGGGAAATCACCGCATACGTAAAGTGTCCCCTGCCGGAGCAGTGACTACGCTGGCGGGAGATGGGCAGCTGACCTTTGGCGATGGCCAGGCATCCAAGGCGCACTTTAAATACCCTTCGGGCATTGCCCTGGATCCCGCGGGAATTATCTATGTTGCGGACCAGGATAACAACCGCATACGGAGGATAGAATAGGCTTTTAAAGATCGTTTTTTCTATCGATATTCGTTGCTATGAAAGTCGGCATAGCACAGACAAGGCCTATAACGGCTGATATAGCCCGCAATATCCAGCAGCATAAAACGCTGATCGCTCAGGCGGTCTCTTCCAGGCCTGATATCCTTATCTTTCCAGAGCTGTCCTTGACAGGCTATGAGCCGACCCTGGCTCAAACACTGGCTGTCGATCCCGATGACAAAAGACTGGACGTATTCCAACAGCTCAGCGATACTCATGGGCTGATCATCGGCGCCGGCATACCGACCCGGAATGGAGATAATATTTGTATCAGCATGGCGCTTTTCCAGCCAGGCAAACCCAGACAGCTGTATTCCAAAAAATATCTGCATGCGGACGAGGAGCCCTTTTTTGTCAGCGGACAGCATGGCTCCAACAGGATAGGGGAGGATATTGCCCTTGCTATCTGTTACGAGATATCGGTTCCGCAACACGCGGAAGAGGCATATGCGGGTGGAGCAAAGGTCTATATTGCCAGCGTGGCTAAATTCATGCATGGCATCGACAAAGCCCTTGCAAGACTGGCTGAAATAGGCAGGAGCTATTCCATGACCGTACTAATGTCCAATTCCATAGGACAGGCCGATGGTTATGAATGCGCCGGAAAGAGCTCCATCTGGGATAACAAGGGAGGATTGCTGGGGCAGCTTGACGACCATCGGGAAGGAATACTAATATTAGATACAGATACCGGGAAGGTGATCGAGATCTATTGCCCCTAATATTAGCTGTCTATGCGTTATGAGAAGCTGCATACCATCATCACCTACCTTATCGCCGTTGTCTGGCTTGTCAACGGCCTTTTTTGTAAAGTATTACATCTTACTCCCCGGCATGAAAAGATCGTGGCCCGCATTCTGGGAGAAGCGCATGCAGGCTTGTGGACAAGGCTTATCGGACTCGCCGAGATCGTCATGTCGCTGTGGATCATCAGCGGGATCAAGCCTCGCTGGAGTGCTCGTATGCAAATACTGACAATAGCAGTAATGAACGCTCTGGAGTTTTTTCTTGTACCTGATCTGCTGCTCTGGGGAAGATGGAACGCTCTTTTCGCACTGCTGTTCATTCTTTTAATTTATTACCATGCTTTCCATTTTAAAAAACCATCCATTCGCCGTCCAGGCATTCTTTAAAAGGTCATTGGTGCTGACCTTTGCTGCGCCCAGGGCGGAGCTGGCAAGCCTGATCCCTGAATGTCTGGAACTGGATATCTTTAAGGATCAATGGGCTTTTTTAGCAGTAGCCCTGGTCCAAACATCGGATCTTCGGCCAAAAGGCTTTCCAAAGGCATTGGGGACGGACTTTTTTCTCATCGGATACCGCCTCTTTGTAACCTATAAAACCCAGTCAGGAAAGAGGTTAAGAGGGCTATATATCCTCCGGAGCGAGACGGACAAAAAACGCATGACATTTTTAGGCAATCTATTTACGCACTACCAATATACCACCACTGATATCGAACAGTATGGAGGCGGGCTACGTTCCCAACGATCCGGGTTGACTATAGAAATAGCCGGGAGTCAGGATAAAGTACCTCTTCCTCAGGGATCTCCTTTTGCAGACTGGAAAGAAGCCAGAAGATTCGCGGGGCCCTTGCCTTTCACCTTTACCTATAATGCTCATCATGGAGAGGTCCTGATCATCGAAGGAGTGAGAGAGAACTGGAAGCCCACACCAGTAGCGATCATGGCATATCAATTCCCGTATATCGAAGGCCTTCACATCAGGGGGTTGCAATTGGCCAATGCGTTTACTATTGAAAACATTCCATACGAATGGAAAAAAGGAAGGATAGAGCTATGGCGCCAATGAGAAAGCCTTTCCAGGGGGTAAGGAACATCATCCTATTCAACTGGCATTTTTACCTGATAGCATTCACTGTCTTATTGTTCCTGCTGCTGACAAAATGGTATATCCTTTTATTGGTGTTGCTGGCGATGATCTTCGCGTCCATAATAGCTTCTTTTTACATTTATGACAGGTCCGATCTGTATGAAATGAAATGGGCCGCTTCAATAGATCACCCGGCTATTGTGATCGTCAATATTCATGCAGGCTTTGATGAGACCAGCCTTCTGCTCAGGGAAAAATTCCCCCAGTCATCCCTGAAGGTCTTTGATTTCTATGATCCCAGACGGCATACGGAAATATCTATCAAAAGGGCAAGACGAGCTTACCCTCCCTTCCCGGGTACACAAGGCATAAACTCCACCCATATTCCGCTGGATGATCAACATGCAGATAAGATATTTCTTACTTTATCGGCCCACGAGATCCGTGACGCTAATGAAAGGAGGCTCTTTTTCCTGGAGCTGAAAAGGGTGCTCAAGCGTGATGGCAGTGTCTTTGTAACCGAACATCTAAGGGATCTCCCTAATTTCCTGGCCTACAACATCGGATATTTTCATTTTATCTCCAAACAATTATGGTACAGGACATTTGAAGACGCGGGGTTTAAGGTTATCAAAGAAGAAAAAAGCACTCCATTTATCACTACTTTTACTCTTACCAGGCATGGAATTTAATCTACAATTCACCGGAACGCTCCTGATCATGCTTTCTCTTTTGCATATCGCCTTTCCGAGGTATTTTAAATGGGAGAAGGAATTTGCGCAGGTGAGCCTGATCAACAGGCAAATGATGTATATCCATACTTTTTTTATATCCCTGACGGTCCTGATGATGGGTATACTATGCCTGACCTCTGCAGGCGAGCTGATCAATACCAGGCTGGGTAATGATATTGCCCTGGGTCTGGGTGTATTCTGGCTGATACGTCTCCTGTTTCAGTTTTTTGGGTATTCAACCAGACATTGGAAAGGGAAGGGCAAAGAGACTTTTATCCATGTGCTATTTTCTATTCTGTGGATATATTTGTGTTTTGTCTTTTTCACGGTGTATTTTTTACCATCCCGACACCAGTAGATTCCTGGCGGCCTTGTCGCCGCATTTTTGATTTTTGTTATAGGCCTTTGCCGCGCTGATACGTATTACCTCAGAAGGTCCGCCCCCGATATAGCTGGTGAGCGCATCATGTAAGGTATATGCTTCCGGGCACATCAACCCGGTGGTCCAGATAAGAGGATTTGCTCCTGTGGATTTTAAGAAGGGTGCAAAATATCTCTTGCTGATGCAGGCCAGAATGATTGCATCTCTTTTGATACTATCGCTATTCTGAAAATCATTGGATAGCTTGAAATCCATCAGCCCGTCATGCCCGATATAGGCCGTCAGCCTTGCATTGCCCTCGATACTGATCACGGGGGTGTTTATTGTATTAGATGCCGTTCTTTCTCATTTTCACAATTCCAAGCACCTCTCCATCCGGCAACATCTCATCTATCCTTTCTATTGGATGATATCCCATTGCCTCGTATAAAGGCACCCCCGGCAGGGTCGCGCCCAGTTCCAGCGAGGTAAATCCATGGTCACGGGCAGCAGCCTCACAGGTCCGGATGATCTGGGCGCCAATACCCTGTCTTGCGTGATCCGGGTGTACGAAGAATGCCCTGATCTTGCCCGCGTCCCTGGCTGGATCCAGTAAGGGGTCGGCCGTATCCTTGTGCTGGTCGCCGCCATATAGCGTATTCCGCTTGCTCCAGCCACCGCAACCTACCAGGGCATGCTGCTTTTCAAATACATAATAGGTCCCGTCCATGACAAGCTGGGTGTCGATGCCAAAGACATAGCGAATGGCGCTTTCTATCTGGCCGGGAGTATAATAGGACATGCTCAGTCCTCTTACCGAAAGGGCAATGAGCTGCTGAAGTTCCGGGATGTCCTGAAGAGTTGCCAGTCTGATCATACAATGTTCTGTACTTAATATTAATTAAATTTCCCTATCTTGAGCCAATACGCTGCTATGAAATTTAGACATATTCTCCTACTTATCCTCGTTGCTTTGACCATGGCCTGTCATACCAGACAATCCGATAAGACTAAAGACAGCTCCGCACCTAACCTCTACTCCACCGATGCGGATGATGAAGCCATGAATAAGGTGATGGAGACTGCCAGAATAAGAATGCCAAGGTTCGACAGCGCTTTCGACCGCAGGGATAAAGACATGATATTTACAATAAAGGTTAAATTCTCGACTTCTGCTGGGGAAAATGAATATATCTGGCTTTCGGATATATGGAAAAGAGGGGGGAATTATTGGGGGGTTATGACGGACACACCCAGGCTGGCCCTTCAGGTCAAACTTGGGGACAGCGTAGAGATAAAGAATAAGGATATAGTGGATTGGATGTACGGAAAAGATACGGTGGCCCATGGAGGATTTACGACCCGACTTATTTTAAGCAGGTTAAGCAAGGAAGAACGGGAAAGGGAAGTGGGTGATATGCCCTATAAGATTGAAGATTAATCTATCTATTCTGCCCGCAGGCTTTTAGTTGGATTGGCTCTTGCCGCATTTACCGCCTTGATGCTTACCGTCAGCAAGGCAATGAGAAAGGTCGCCATCGCCGCCAACAAGAATACCCAAAGACTTAGAGGTGTCTGATAGGCAAAATTCTGTAACCAGTTCTTCATGGCAAAATATCCTGTGGGTATCGCAATACAGGTAGCGATGAGCACAGGCTTCAACAGATCTTTTGACAACAGCAGCACGATGCTCTCTACGGAAGAACCAAGCACTTTTCGCACGCCGATCTCCTTTACACGTTTGGCCGCCGCAAAGGATGCCAGGCCGAACAAACCCAGACAGGCAACAAAAATTGCCAGTCCGGCAAATACGGTTAAAATGGTTTGCTGGCGCAGGTTGTTTCGGTACATCTCGCCGAACTGCTGATCGAGGAAGCGGTATTCCAGCGGATAGGCAGGGGCGACCTTCGCATACTCGTATTTTATGGCCTGCATGCCTGCATCGAGCTGACCGGGTTTTATCCTGATCAACGTCATGCGTCTGTCATCGGCAGGTGAAATTACCAGCGGGGCTATATCTTCTTTCAAGGAAAGAAAGTTATAATCCTCGATGACACCAACGATATGACGTCTTGTATCATCGCGTACGGTATTTTTGATCCATTTGCCTATTGCCTGTGCAGGCGTCCAGCCCAGCTTGGCGGCAGCAGTCCTGTTGATCAGCACCGCATCGGCGGTATCAGTCCCGTATTGGGAGGAAAAATTCCTGCCTGCAATGATCTTCAGACCCAGAGTGGGTACAAATTCAAAATCTGCGAAATCGGTCCTGGCGTTCCATTTCTCTGTATGGTCTTCCACCTCGAACACGTGCGTATCATGAAAGCCACCCGGCTCTCCGGACATCATGGAAACAGCGGCGATGCTTGTCTTGCTCTGCAGAGCTATTTTAAAACTGTTGAGATGTCTGTATATAGCGTTGTTATCGATGGGCACCATAACCGTCTGCTCCTTATCATATCCCAGCTGTTTGTTCTTTATGTAGTTCATTTGTTTTGTCATCAGGATGGTGCCGATGATCAGGAATACCGATATGCTGAACTGTACCACCACCAGCCCCTGCCTGAATGCCGCCCCCCCCTTGCCCAGACGCAACTTGCCTTTCAGGGCCTCAAAGGGTGTAAAATTAGAAAGGAAGAAGGCAGGATAGCTGCCCGCCAGTATGCCTACCACGACGATGACCCCGGTACAGAATAACAATAACTGGCCAAAATGGTCGGACAGCTGCAATGAATACCCCAACACCTGGCTATAGGCTGGCATTACCATCGACAGTGCCACTACCGATAGGACACAGGATATTACGGTCATCAAAATAGATTCCCCGATGAACTGCCCAACGATCTGGTTGCGCACCGCCCCCAAAACCTTTCGCAGTCCTACTTCTTTTGAACGTTCCGCAGCTCTGACGGTAGACAGATTGATAAAATTGATGCAAGCTATCAGCAGGATAAGCCCAGCTATGGAAAGAAAGACGAGCACTACCGAGCTGTCGCCATGCCGGGCGCTGTCAAATGTCCCTTTTTCAAAATAAATATCCTTTAATGGCGTCAGCGACAAGGAAAAATGAAACCCGAATTTCCGCATATCGCTGCCCATGTATTTCTCCATAAAGGCGGGGAACTCTTTTTCCACCTGCGCCTGTGTGGTTGCAGGATCGAGCTGGACATATGTATACATGCCATTGTATATCCAGGTTGTCATAGTGCCCCTGTCCTTGTAGTTCGCTATTGGTACGATCAGGTCGAAATCGAGGTGGGAGTTGGTGGGTACATCTTTTGCTATGCCTGTCACCTTTAATGACAGGTGCTGATCCAGCTCGATCACTTTGCTCATGGCATTGTCGATGCTGCCGAAATACTTTTTGGCCGTGGTCTCTGTAAGAACGACAGATGAAGCGTCCTTTAGCACAGAGGTTGTATCGCCCCTCAACAACGGGAAAGAAAAGAGGCTGAAAAAATTCGAGTCTACATCGATAACCTTTTTTTCATGAAATGATTTGTTACCGATGGTCACCAGGTTGTCGGTAGGATTTACCCGGACCGCTCTGGTGATCTGACCTTTGAAATCATTCAGCAGGGCAGGGGCATAAG
>Ga0105239_10001334_pt1 | contig 33254 bp, 40 predicted proteins | sample KBSC44metaG_FD_92761 | JGI IMG/M metagenome (GOLD analysis project Ga0105239, IMG submission 92761) | Corn rhizosphere microbial communities from Kellogg Biological Station, Michigan, USA - KBS C4-4 metaG | ecosystem: Host-associated > Plants > Roots > Rhizosphere > Soil | place: Michigan, USA... | reverse complement strand
CATGAGGCCTTTGCATCTTCGACAATATCATTGTTCCCGAGGGTAACCCTTTTGGTTAATACACTCTCACATCTCATCCACATATGCCAACAAGTAGGCTCAAACCTCCATGTATGCACCGTACTGCACACCAAGTCAATCCTTCCTCAACCCCTCTCGAGCTCCTTTGGCACACGCAGCCACAACTGCGTGCGGTTGTATCGGGTAAGTTTGCGTCGTGTTGGATGTTGTTCCAAATGGCTGGTACAAGTCTGATCTTAGCTCTGGATTAGTGAAGTAGAAGCTAGATGAAACATATCATAGAAAGCGTGTTTGAATTAATGTCGGTGTTGTTTCTCTTCCATTCCTCGCTATGCATTCAGGGGTTGATGATTGTGATACTGGCTGGACTTTTGAAAATCATCATCAAGGCTTTTTATCTACACTGAAGCGCTGTCGCCTCAAGAATGGTCGTAAATAGAAAGGTGGGTATTGCTGAAAAGGGATATTTTTGATGAGCTTCGAGAATAAATTCTAAGGGTCCAAGCTCGGTGGTCGATCTAGCACCAAGGCTAGGTGCAGACCACTCAAAATGGTTTGGCTCATGGAGCCGAGCCAAGTCAGTTGGTGATCTTCTGGTAGAATAACAAATAGGCGACTTTGTTGTCCTTGATAGAATATTTCGGGTTGGGTGTTTGCTTCCCAGAGGAGTTCTTTGCCGGGGTGGACGTGCCATTGACAATGGCACTCATAGTCGATTTGGACCTGGAATGGCCGTTGACCTGATTCCAAGCCTTGTCGGAAGTATCGTCTTCTTCGTTGTCCTGGTCAATTTGCTCAAATCGATTGCCAGTCTCCTTATGTCGCTCCAAAGCTGCAGCAAGAACTTTCGGGTCTTCCTCACTACCTCCTTCGGCAACCTCTTCACTTCGAACACGACGAATTACAGTGTCATCGATTCGAATCCATTCACGATCATCCTGGCGACGAATATCAACGGTGTAATGCCCGCCATTGGCATTCTTTCCATGATGATAGATCACACCAGTCAACCGATATTTCGGAAGTCCACCATGTGCGATGAACTTGTTCCGAGTTTGAAGAGGGAACACCTCTTTTGGAAGCTCCAGTTCAAGTGGATATCCAACTTTCTTCCAAATCTTCTCGGCCCGCTTTGTAGTGCTATCATAATGGAAGCGTTTGAGATGTAGGATGAGCACGGGGGGCAAGGTCTCAATGAAGACTTGTTTCGTAGCTGTGGTTTTCTGGCCCCGAGAACTATAGAATTCTCCTTGCATGCTCTCTGGTCGAGTAAGCCCTTTTAAGGCATCAATGATGTTGTGGACCTGAGGAGCCCCAATGTCAAGTTGGAGGGGAGAATAAGGTTCCAGGGTCACAGAAAGCTTGTTCCCAGACACCTTGAGTTCGGATCGGAGCTTTCCACCAAAGATGCTGGTGACAGGGGACTCGGTGGAAATGGCGCCCGAGGATCGTGTAATGGCCGGCTTTTGCTTATGTCCGACCTCCATCCAGCCACCTTCGCCTTCAGCATGTTCAGAGAAATTCGAGACACTCCCGGCGGGAGTAGTTCTACCAGAACTATTGGTGGTGCTTGATCTCATAGCTCGAGCACATTCCTCATGCAATTCTTCCAACAAAAAGCCGAGAAACTCTTGAGCATCTTGCTGATGGCCTCTTCGCATCTCTCGAAATCGGGGTAAATCTTTAATAGCAGCATACACATATTCTGGGATGAATGATTCGCCATAAGTTTCGAAATCTTCAGGTTTCAACCGAAGGCGCAGCTTGTCAACGGAAGGGGCTGAGCATATGACAGAATATTCTTGGACAAAAAGAATAATGGCATCGATCAAGGGCGTGTCACTCTTGAAGGTATGTGGAGCACGTTGTGCCACTTTGGATAAGAAGTTATAAAAAGGTAGTGAGAAGACGAGGACTTGCAGCACCTGAATTGATCATTTAGCGCCGAGCGATTTTGAGTGGAAGGTATACTTACAGAATTCATATAGCACATATTACCAGTGTTGACTAGACCGCGGGGTTTCAAAAATGAGACTTTAGTCGGAGCTGAAGTTGTGGCAGAGTTAATATCATTGAGCACATCAGAGAGCGTCTCACTCTTTCCACCCTTTGAAGAATCTATAGCAATGCCAGAGGTGGAGACAGGGATTGATGCGGATTGAGACTCATTGGAGCGGAAGAGATTAGCCCAGGATTTTGGAGCGGCTGGGATTGCAGCAGGCTTCATTCCTTCTTCAGAAATGACCGAAGACTCTGCCACATTGGCAGACGTGGCAGGAGCATCATGTCCATCTTCCGTGCCAGCCTTCGCAAGGTCTGATAGCTTGGAGGTGTGAGAAGCCACTGAATCCCGATGGGCTTGTCGGCCGGTAGTAGGGCTTGGGGGGAGAATTGGCACCGCAGGGACGATAGGACCAACAGTGCGAGCCTTCGGCAGGGTCGGCGTTTGTTGAGATTTGGTGACTGATGTGGCGACGGCTGATGAGGGAGTGGTTGGCTGTGTCGAGGGTGGCTCCGAAGGAGCATCCGAGGCCAAAGGTGTAGATAATTGAGTGGTGGTCTGGTCTCCTGATGTCTGAGCAGGGCTGTCCTCGACTGAGAGTTCGACATCTTGTGCTGCTGGCTCGATGGAAACCTCTAGTTCAATCTCAACTTCAGGGAGAGGGTAGACCACGGGTTCAGTAGCGAGGAGTGAACGAGGAATTCTTCGCTTCTGGCGTGTCGCGCGGGGAGGGAATGCCTCATCGTCAACCGAAAGCCATGGGACCTAGAATATGATTAGCATTGGGAAAAATGATGTGTGAACACCAACTTACAGGTGGTTGAAATGGCTCCCGCGGTTCATCGACCTTTGTGATCTGGCCTTGGATCTGAGCAGACACTTGAGGAGGGGCTGGAGAGACCGAAGTAGTTGGAGAAGCAGAGTCCTTCCTTGTATGAGCAGTGCTTGTTGTACTCAGAGGTGGGGAGGGCGGAGTCTGTACTAGCGTAGTAGAGGTTGTGGAAGCCGAGGGCGGAGGTTGATGGTGTGGAAGTGATCTATGAACATGAGGCCCAGCGATATGCGGCGAGGGTTGAGGATAGAGTTGCTGTGGCGGGATTTGTGGTTGAGACGAGACGATTATCGGCGGTTGATGCGGAGGATACTGTTGCGGCGGTGGCATCTGATGGGGATGATAATGGGGACCCCTGGGATTATGCATATGAGGAAGAGGATGTTGAGGATAAGGATACCAGTTTGGCTGGGCATACTGGGGTTGATATTGTGGCATCATGGGCGGCATCTGCTGGGGATAGTAAGGCTGGTAGGCGGGGTGAGGGCGCATGTTCTGCACATTCTGCATGCTTGGGGGGATGGAGTTATACGAGCCATCATGCCGCCGAGGAGGGGGCTGCATGGGCATCTGGTGTTGTCTATAGGGGAGGTGATGATTTTGCTGCATATTGAGATCGCGTCACGACGTTGGAAGAAGTCGCATGGCGGCTGGGGTGCGGCGCGTCGTGCAGAAAAGGAAATGTTGTCGTGGCTTTGTCCCTGAGCGAATGCCTACCTAGAGAGAGGTAGAGAGACGGCCCATACTCGAAGGGGCGATTGCAGGAAGGGAAATGGATGGTGCGCTCGAGTCTGGTGGTTGTGGTGGACAGACGAGGATGAAGAGTGTAGGTAGAGACCAGGGGAGAGGCAGTCCCGATGATGGAATCTTCTGGTCGGATAAACGGAATTGCACTTCTCTCACCGAAGAGGAGGAAGTGAGAAAAGAAAATTAATAGACGGTGATGAGTGGAGGGCGTCAGCGCAGCAAAGAGAAGCTGCGACTGAGGCTCAGAAGAACTGTTCAGTTGTTCACGTTTGGCAAGGAAGTTGCGAAAGAGTAGAAAGAGTCAGTCCGAAGAAGTCAAGCACGGAGTACGAGTTGTCAGTAGTCAACAGCAAGAGCGACCCGTCGCCCAGAAGGATCCAAGGTGGGAAAGGTCTAACTGGCTGGCACGCCACCCTAGTGACGCTCTAAACCATATCAAGTTAGTGTGACTCCCACGTAGCAGAATATATTCGGCTAAGTTGCCAATATGGGTGACTTCGACCAAACTAGCTTGATTTTAGAAGGACTAGCGAGGCGGATTAGAGGATTAGCTAAGCAAGAACACCCCAACACCACCGCTGGGTGATCAGCACCCACCAATCCAATCATAAGCTGACTCGAGGGAAGGTGCGAATGGGCGGAATGGGGGGTAATTGCAGTGACTGGTTATGACTATGACTGCACCTGCAACGCATCTGCATCTACTCAAACGCCATCCACTGTCACTGGCAGTAACTCAAACCTCACTTTCACCTATCCTCCCTCCTCCCTCTAACGTCCTCTCTCCAATACCCGTTCGCCCTGGCGATCGTGGTAATGCCAACGCACTCCCATCAGTTTCTTCTCTCTCCCCTTTCCTCCCGATTTCTACATCTCCATCCCCCACCCTCCGATCTTACGAGGTGTCGAGGACTCTGGCCTGCCTCTGTGCCGACCTGACGAGACACTGCTGCTTCAATAGGCCTTAGGAGCAATGTCATCCAGCGCCACCTCCACCCCGGCCGTATCCAAACAATATCTTTCGTCCCCTCAACCAAACTACTTCCAATCTCCTCCCATAAACACCCCCGACTCATCGAAACGTAGTAATATTTTGGGTGGCGGCATTTCCGTTTCCTCTACGCGTCCCATCCCACAACCGCGTGGGAACCAGTCACTCAAGAAGAACCACAAGCAAAAGACTAAACCACGTCTGATCGACGACGACGCAATGGCTGAAGTCACTGCAATGAGGTCTATCAATAGTAGGAAGGGCCAGACTTCCATTACACATCTGATGAACTTTGCTCTACCACCCCGCCCTCAGCATCACTACCAGCATCACTTCAATAACCGCCACCACCAAAGACGAAATCCCACCTGGGGTCTCGGCTCCGGCTATCACGCGGTTGATAAAGCCCGTTACGTTCACGCAAACTACCGCTTCATCGTTCGTCCCGACCGGGAATACCATGCTCAGACCACCGATGCCGATATCTATGTCAGCTGGGATGCGGTCCTACAAGTTTTGGCTTGTGCTGACACCCAATCTGCCAGTTGCCCCATCTGCCTGTCTACACCTGTCGCTCCACGCATGGCAAGATGCGGGCATATCTTCTGTTTCCCTTGCCTCATACGTTATATGCATTCTACCGATGATGTTAATCCTGTCCCTGAAAAGCGAGCTAGGTGGAAAAAGTGCCCCATTTGCGAAGACAGCATATACATTTCAGAGGTTAGACCCGTGAGATGGTTCGCCGGCCAGGATGCTAGTATGCTCCGAGAAGGTGGTGACGTCCTACTTAAGCTTCTCAAGCGTGAGCCAGGAACCACTTTAGCCCTTCCTCGCGATGCTGCTGACAGCTATGGTCGACATGATGATATCCCATGGTTTCATGTCGCCGAGATCATGGAATATGCTCGTTTCATGAAGGGAGGAGAAGAATACATGTCTGCTCAATACGACCAGGAAATTATTGCTTTGGAAACCCAAGAGAATGAAGATGAACTAATGTTCGGTGACGAGAACACTTGGACTCGGAAAGCTGTCGCTTCTATCATTGACGCTAAAGAAAAGCTCGTTGGATCAGGGAACCCTTCAGCACCTGCGCCTTCTGCCACTGTCCCTTCCGACAACGATGTTCCAGACTCATGGGAAGATGAAGGTCGGAATGGGCAATCAGTCTTGACTTCCACAATCAAGGAGCTGAACATTGAGCAAATCGTCCCTTTGTCCCAGCCAGTGCACACCACGAGACCTCGAGCTGGGTCCGGACGTCCATCAGGTTCTCCCTTCTATTTCTATCACGCCTTGCCAAACTTCTTCCTTTCACCACTGGATATTCGTATACTCAAGACCGCCTATGGAGACTTCTCAGCCTTTCCTTCTACCATTCTGCCCCGCGTTGAACACATCTCAACTGGTCATATTTTAGACGATGATCTAAGAAAGAGAGCTAAATATATGGCTCATCTTCCATCTGGATGCGAGGTAACGTTTCTCGAATGTGATTGGACTGATATAATCAGCCCAGTTATTCTAGCTCAATTTCATGACGATCTTGCTCGAAGGAGAAAGCGTAATTTGGACAAAGAGAATCGTGAAGAGAGGGATAGACTTAGAGCAGAAAAGGAGGAAGACGAAAAACGATGGGCGTCTGCGAGACGGAGGAGACCTAGTTCAGTGCCTAAGAGTTTCAGTGAGGCTGATTTCCGACCTCTGATTGACACCAATACACATCCAAGCTCATCTCCGGGCGAGTCCGCCCTTGCAGCCACCCCTCCATGGGGCAACACCAAGGCTCACTCGTCGTTTGCAACCTTAGCAACACCTGGGACCAGTCCTGATGCCCCAAGGACCGTATGGGGTACCGCCGCAGTCGCATCCAGCTCTCCACCCCTGGTCGCTGCCCCTGAGCCTATCGTGCATGACGATGGCTGGCTGCAAGGCTGGGAGAATGATCTGCTAGATCAGAATGATGCCATAGCTCTGGTCGAAGCAAGTCTGAAAGGGGAAAGCAGTAACTCTGCTCGGATAAACCCAGGACACGCAAAGAAGGGCAAGAAAAAGAAGATTACTTTGATGTCGACGAACAATCGACGTGGAGCATAATGGCGATGACAGTGTATATGTTGACTTATGATTCAGATGAAGATTGTGTACATAGCATTACAGAAATGTCCAATTTGGTCCCAGCGGACCCCCCAAGGACATCCTTGCTCATTTGATCCAAGCCTTCTATGCTGTCTTGCAACATTCCTTCCCGATCTGTGAGAATCTTCCCATTGGCTTGAACTGTGTGAAAAGCGACCGTTTCTTTCGTCGAGATTGGGCGTGTTTAGCCAAATCTGAGATCTCTTCACCTAATTTCTTCTTTTCAGTCTTATCAGTTTTGGACCCTACACGTACTGTCGCGTACTGTTCAATCTTCTTCCGAATAAGAGTTGTAAATTTTCGAGTCGGAGGAGTTATTTTCGGATTTTCCAGTATGCTTTTTAGCTGCTGGTCGAGGTCGGTAGAACTATCTTTCGGCTCACGGTTAACCCAGGGCATTGCGCTATCTTGTTTTGCTGGTAATCTTCGGGGTAGCCATTTAATGACCCCTGGCCAATTGTGGTCTACACCCTTCGCTTCTGGATGCCCAAGAAACCTGGTTTCCTAAAGATGGTTGATTCATCTTACTTCTCACTCTTCGCCATTGCAGCCCCAAACCACCTCTGCACAAAATCCACGACACCCGTCCAAGTCATAAACCCCAAAACGGCATTCCGCAACCAAATGCCCCAAGCAGTCTGCGGCGCAATAATGGCTGGAATCCCAATGACTATCTCCAAAAATTGATTGTAGATAGGCATCTACATAGTCTTTTTCGTTGGCGAACTGCACGACACACTCACCCTGCGGATAGAAGATGGCCCCATGTGAAATTACCTTGCTTGCTTTTGCAAGGTCTGTGAAAAGTCCTCACTTCGTCAGCACCACCAAAGTCTACAAGAGATGACCAAGGTTTGATTATCGCCATGGAAGATTGGACGCATGTCCACCCCAAGGAGTCGATTATGGGATTGTATAGCTATCACCGAGGACCAAACAAGGCCACTGAGAGCCGACTTACAAAGATTTTATAAAGAATAGAACGGAGGGCGCCGTAATTCATGGCATGGGATAAGGGTTGGCCTGAATTCCTGTCCGATATTTAACCAGCTAGCTGGACAAAAGCGTAAGACATCATCAATGTTCGTTCCATGTACCTTGTCGACAAGAGATCCCCCGCCTGGCCATGATCCTACCTATCACTCATGGAGGTATACGTTACCCAGCTACCTATATCATGCTAGTGAGGTTGAGGCCTCCATCTTGTCGGTAGTTATACCCAATGATGTGCTCTGGATCCACCTCAGCCTTGCACCCTCGGCTCAGAAGGACGCCGGAGCCGTGTTGATCTGCCAAGCCACTTACGCCTCCTCAATCTGCAGGAGAAGATGTCAAGCCTCCCTTCTACACGCAATATCTTAGACGGAGATCCCTAAAGAAGCCTTTCTTCAGACGTCCTGACATTCAGGCGAACTGCAAGGAATGCAAACCGAACACATGCACGGCTATGCGTCTTGGCCAGAATACATATTCCGGGCTAAGAACGAAGGACATTCCTCAACAAGTTTCCATACGACCACGTTTACCATGGGCTACCTGGTCAGCACATTGTCCCTTGCAGCTACTACGTGCCTACTTAGGTGCAAACTGGGCGAGAACTGCGCAAGTGACGCCTGAAAGTTGAAGTGTCTCTCTTGGCGGACACGGCATATTCCATGAAAGCGTGGCTTCCAACCCTCAGAGCCTCAGACTGATAGGCCATTGTAGAGGATGGCTTTACGTTGCCCTTCGTCATCCTCCGACCATGGGATCCCTCCCATCTCGTTCCACCCTAACAAACGAACGATCTGAGCAATCGAATATACTGTGCCGTGCCTAGAAATCCCAGACTCCGCCCAGCTTTCCCCGGCTTGCTTGTGGACTAGTGTTACGAGGAGGGCTCGGACCATGACGAAGACATCAGGTTCGCATCGCCCAACCATTAATATCTAAAATTCCCTACCAAGGTACTCCGAAAACCAAGTGAACTCCGAGAGGACTCAATCACCTTGTCGCAATCTCACGGTGCTTGCGCGGCCCCCTGGTCGTGAGGCACTACAAGGGACAACGAAAAAGTATATATCTACCTCATGGCCTCGCTGTTTCGGTGAGAAGGAGAATTTACAATTCAGAGTACAACAATCAATCACTAAATACGAGACAAAGACAGAAAGAACAACTCTACAATTAAAACATTGCGCAGCAATCGTCATTGACTCAACATAAACACCATGGTTCTCTTAAATCTCATCCTTCCTCTCGGCCTCATGGGCGCAGCCGCCGTCTATGCCATTCCAGCACCAGCCTCAGGGAACAACAATCCCCACCCGGGCGAGCTGCCTGGCTGCGGAGAGGTGAATGTTATTCTAACGTACGTCGTTCACCCTAACCATTATCAATCATGATATGATATCTACATAAAAAAACGCCCAAACTAACGCGCTCATCCCTTACAGTGGTCTTCCTCCATCCCATCCTCTCGTGATTGCACAAGGCCATGACCCCAACGGCACAGAAGTCTCTCTCCGCGAGAGTCAGCAGATGGCCGTTGAGGCTGGATATAATGTGCGCTGTAAGTCTGAGCTCGACGAACTGTTGAGATATCCTCAGCAATCTTCACGCGCTGACTAGATTCCCAACGATAGTCTCATTTATGGGCCCAGAAAAACCCCTGAGCATCCTCGAAGACCGGATGGCGGGAATAAAATGGGCTGGCACCGGCGTCGGTATGGGCATCCGTGGCTCGGAGATTCCTGAGCTTGTTATTCGTCTGGAAGGTGGGTGATCCAGACTCCCGAAGCAATCCCATGCTGTTCGCATGACTAACCAGGCCGGGGGACAACTAGATATCATCCAAACATACCGCGACATAACCCCTGACGCGTTTATCTACTTCAACTACATGCCCAACACGACACTGTGGGCCATCCAACGCCGCTTCCCGCTTAGCAGCGACTGTGCTGATTCGCCAGGCAAGGACTTGGTGAGAAATTTCCCTCCCGATTGAATTTGTCCCAGCATTTTTGTTGGTTTTCTGTTGTATCTTGTATGCTGATTACGGTGCGCGATAGGGATTCGAGACCTTTTGCGATATTTGCTGAGTCTTGAGAATTGCGTTTGGCAGTGTGGTGGTTTGGTGTGGTGTGGCATGATCCTGGGATTATACGCGATCAAACTTTTGCACTCATTGTTCTCTGACAATTCAACAAACTTGGCACCTTTGCCGTCCTTGGAGGGAATTGAGATCGCTCCCTTTTTCCTTTTCCTTTTCCTCCTTCCCTTGGCGCATATGGGTTACTTTAGATTACGGAGATCGCCCCTATTTACATCAAACATACAATGAGGGGAATCACAGGGCACACACTTTCTTAGATCCCACCCGAAGTTGTCAAATTGATTGATTTATGATGATCTATATACTGTACTGGCCTTCTGCTGTAGTTTAAATCTGCTTAGAGGGGTTTCAGAAGCTGCTCAGAAGCCTCTCTACTATCTGCTAATGTCTCAACAGAAGCCTTTAAGCTTGTATTGAAGCTTGTGAAGCTAGAATATATATAAAGCCTACGTATTAGGTACATAGTGAAGCTTAGAAAGCTCCATACTTGGAGAGACCCCTTGAATCTGAAGCGGCATTGATATAGCGTTGGACGCCGCTCCTGAGAAACGTCTGAAGTGCCCCTGAAGCGTTCCTGAAGCTAAAGCTTTATTGGTCTGGTATTGAACCAGCACTGAACCGGTATTAAACCGGTATAGATACAGAGGATTGCCCCTGAGCTATACCACTGCAGCGCGTCCAAAGCAAATAATAACTTACAGTTTACAGCTCCTCCTGAGAAACTCATGGCCTCTATCTACCTTACATTCGCAGTAACCATCAACGGCCCGTCCAAATCACTCACGCCTACACTGATCAATGACGGTATCCGGCCCTTGAATCCACCCTGTTTCGCACGCAACGCCTCCTGCTCGTCTGCGAGCTGGAAATCGAATTCGCGGAGCAGGGTGCTCATGACCTTGTAGATATTGGTGGTGGCCATGGTTTTTCCGATGCATTGGCGACCGCCAAGGCCGAAGTGCGTCAGGAGTCGGGACCGTTCTGCAGTCTCGGGTCGCTCCCAACGTGTTGGGTCGAATGTGTTGTGGTCGGGACCCCATACTGCTGGGTTGTGATGGAATGAGTGGTTGCATACTGCTATTGAGGTCTGTGATTTAGATGTTAGCTGGCTTCCATGAACTAAATCGATCACACTTGAGGTTTGAGAGAAAACTAATAGAAATCTGTGGATGATTTTCCTTTCGTGAGAACTTACCCCTTTTGGAAAATAGTCGTTCTCAATAACAAGCCCTTCCGAGGCTGTGACTCGACGAGCAAGTGGCATGGTAAAGACCGGTGTGAGGCGGAAATTCTCCTTGATACAATTACGTAGGTACGGTAATGCCGACTCAACGGTTGTGATAGGATATGCTGCTTGGTCGGGATCCAGGGAGGGTAGATTTTTATCAACCTCAGATACACATTGCTCCATGAATTCTGGATTGTGAAGGAGATTGTAGAACAGGAGAGTTGTCGATGCACTTGTCGTGTGTGTGCCGGCAATACTGAGACGAGCATAGTCCTGTGAGCATGATTCGATTCCACGTAATGATAGAGTCATATATTAGTACTCACATAAATCCAAATGCCTCTGTTTCTAGATCAGTCTGTGTCAGATGTTCTCCGGTGTCAGGGTGCTTCGCCAGTATTAGGCTGGTGAGGAGGTCTGTTCGTTGAGACACGGAGATATTCTTCTCATCATCACGCTCCTGTACTTCTTTTAGTCTGCGCTGGACACTCTTTGACGCAACTTCAGCGCATTTTCTTCGCCCACTGAACAGGTTCTGCACTGCGGGAACTGGTAGAAGAGGTAGAAACCACTTTAGCCAGCGCAGCATCGAGGGCCACGCGCCCGTAGCTGATGCAAGAAGAGAGTGTTCTTTGACCGGGGGTACGCGGGAAATATCATTCGTGACTTGAAGGTCAAAAGATTTACTGAAAGCCAAGTCTCCCAGTACATCGATGACATAGTAATGCAGGAACTGTTTCAAGTCAAAGGCTCGTCCGGCGACAGCCTCCTGGTACACTTTTCTTTTCAGGATGGACAAGTTGGCATCAATGTATTGTTCCATACACTTGATATTTGTCATTGAAAAAGCATGAGACATATGTCGTCGCCGAACCGAGTGGTGCTTAGATTTCCATCAGACACATTTGCACAAAACGACACTGGGGAGAGGGGCTCACAGATTCATCCCGTGTTCCAAATACGTTGGGGTGTGCTCCCCCAAAAGCATCGTAGAACTCAGTCTTTGGCAAAGCTCTCGAGGATTTTTGATATATGGATTGTATAGCGCTTTCATGTATAATGCTGATCTTGTCCGGTCCATAGCGTACCACTGGACCATATCTCTTGTGGAGCTCGGTAAGGCGATATGGTTGCTTCAAGGACAAGAATTCAAATACTTGCCAGAGGTCGGTGATAGAAGCCCAGAATGGTCCTGGATACTGAGCTAAGGGATGTAAAAATCTTTGGTAGACGGCATATATGACAGCATATAGGGCAAGAATGCAAGCAACTCCATACCCGAGGTATTGGGGTTGCTCTATTAATTTGAGATACATGTTTGATAGACCTTTGCAGCAATTAGCATTACTTTTTCACGTTCATTTGGGATTATCAAAGGTTATAAAATATCATCAGGTAATTCTGCCGAAAGAAAGTTCCCTCATCCTGACAACTCCTTGCCTGTCCAGGGACCTGAAGTTGATATACCTCTCAGCCAATCGGGAGTGACCTTCCCGGCCAAATTACCAAGCATTTTCGACCCCGCGAATCTTTGCGGAGGGTCTGCACACTGTTCTCTTAATTCAAACTTTGACATCATGCGATGCTACGGTTGTCAATCCATCCGCGAAGATACTCGGTTTAAGGCCTATGAGGGGTGAGTAAAATGCGGATGCAGAAGCTATCCAACGATGTGATGTGTCCGGCAGTGGAACTTATTCAATCCTTGCTTCTCGGTGTGAAGGAATTGGTCCGTGACACAAAGACCACTGCTTTGGCCGAACCGCAGTGATGGCCTCACGGCACAAGCCACTGATCAAGCGCCGTCGTATTGAGCTGGCATGTACAAACTGCAGGCAGAAGAAGTCACGAGTAAGCCCGCTGAGGCCTGTTGTACGCTCAACATTGAACACCGTTGACCATGATCGCTAGTGTGATGGAGAGCAACCCTCTTGTTCTGGTTGCTCCCAGGCTCGTATCTCTTGCGAGTATCGGGGTATTCCCGAGAAAGACAGAACAAGAAGCCAAATTCGAGCTCGATCTGATCAGGGTAGAAAGGAAGTCCTACCGATCGCTCACACGGCGACAGAAAGAGCGCGACAGGTGCAAGATACAGTTGTCTTCCCTCAGCCTCAGAGGTCCAGCGAGGCTTCTGGTGGATTAAGTCACTCACCAGGACCAAAACACAACATGCTGAGCGATGAGCCAAACCTAGAAGTGTCAGATGAAGAGGCCAGAATTGACACACTTGCAACCGGTACATTCAGTGATGAGGCCGAGACAGATATTGGGCATTTCGGTATGTTTTCAGCGGATATCCAAGATGGCACCCTTCTTCTAAGCCAGTATTAGGACCAAGTTCCAACCATGACTTCTTTCGCACTTTGTCAGGTATCTTTGCACACTTAGCCCGTGACGGACTCGCAACACAGCCCAACAGCCTCAATACTTGGTCAGTCCCCAGGGACCTAACTGCTGGTGTTCCAGAGCGGCGATTCCACGTCTTGGGTACACTGGATTGTATGACGCTTCCCGATGACCACACAGCCATGGCGCTTTTCAATCAATTCTTCACATCAATTGCATTGACAATGCCATATTTCAGCAGGCCTGCAGCCGTACGCGAGTACACAAACATGAAAGGAGGGCGAAGTCAAGACCTTGATAAGGTTCATAGAGCTTTGTTCAACATGATCTGGGCTCATGGTTCAAGCTCGATGGACTCGAGAGATTCTGAAGTGTACTATCGTAGGGCTATTGGGCTTCTGGACAGTCTTACGATACGCAGGACTAGTCAAGAGATGGGTGAGTTCTAGTGCGGGAATTCATGATTCTTGCTTTGCCTCTGGACCACTGACAAGATTTTAGTTCAAGTCTGCCTCCTTGTAACCGCTTTTCAGCAGAACAACCAGCGTTCTGTTACTAGCTGGACCTTCCATGCTCTGAGTGTGAAAGCAGCATTCCAGCTTGGCCTCCACTCCCAAAGCTCATACCAAAGTCTAAATTCTGAGAGCCAACAAGTCAGAAAACGCCTCTGGTTTGGTGTCCTGAATCAAGACAGGTAAGTTTTAATGCAGATTACTTTGGACTGTCGTAACGCCTGAGAAGGCTTCTTTCGGCTGCACTTGGTCGACCATGCCTTATTCCAAAGCAACATGCAAGAATTGAACCAGACGACCCAAAACCGACAACAATTTACCTAGATGCCGTAAGTCCTGATCGTATCGAGTCTTGGACATACTTTCGAAACATCATGTAAATATCTGTTATTCCGAAGTGCGTTTACCAGGTCTAACATGCAATGACAGATCCATTTATTCCATCGTTTCCAAGGCAATAGAGGTCCTATATGATCACAATATTGACATGAGCTACCCAAACATAGACACCATAGTTGTTAGAAGGTTGGAACTACAGCTCGATCTTGAAAGATGGCGTATGTCCAGTGAGAGGACCTGGAGAATACTGACTGGACCAGAGCTTCGCGGGAAACCTAAAAATTCATTGGAGGCACTGCGATTTGAAATTCTGTTATCCATTCATTACTATCGAACGCTGATGCTAATAAATCGCCCACTGATTACATCAATCCTCAAATGTTGGATTACTGACTCCGAGCCAGTCCCCGAGACCATGGTGGAGACCGTCCTTCCAGTACTGCAGATTGACTTTACGGCAGCCAAACAACTCGCCACCATTGTTCAAGCGGTTGTTGCTTCAGGGGGAGGGTTTCTACATCGTTATGGAGCTTGGTTTCTAGCAAACTACTCAGGTGTGAAACAGTTGTCATGGCCCGATAGAAGTTCTACCATGATACTAACGCTCATATATAGTTTTCACTGCAAGTATACACCTCTTTGGAGTTCTTCTGGCTTGTGCAAAACGTCCTACTCTACTATCAGGTTCCAATATCAGTCTTGTTGATGTGCGGGGCTTTCTCAACGATTCACTTTTAACGCTACGAGCCGTGGGTCCTGATAGTCTCATGAGTCAACGAGGAAGCAGCTGCTTCTTCAAATTTCTTGAGCTCTTCGACTCTTTAGGTGCGTTGCCCCCCTCAGTTAATACTTTGGTTGATATGTCTTGCAGTTCGGCCGGAATCTCCGTGTGAAGAGCAGAATCTTTCATTGTGTAATCCAGGTCCTCTCAATCTTCAGTCGCCTCTAGCATTTGCCTCGGGCTCCATGTCAAGTTACATTGTTCAGGCCGCGGATGAATTTCTCTTTCAAGGCACCGAGGGCGACTACCTTTGGAACAACTATGGTTTCCCGTCCCAATAACCGGGAGGGATCCGCGGGGCAACTGTAAGGAAGTGAAAGCGGAACATCGCCATTTTAATGGAGATATCAGATTGATCCATTCTATTCCATGCCGAGCAGCAACCTAGCTGTCCCTCTTCTACAGAAATGGCGGCCAATTGGGATCGACCTTGCCTGGTAGAAAATCCTACCAATCGGCAAGTGGCTTCCCGCATGAACCACCGAACTATTACTCACGGTGATTTTGGAACCACCTGCCAAGTACCATCGCTGAACAACGGCATTGATCGATGCGAATAATCTTGCATTGTCGAAACTCGGTCTACTCGGGTACTGCACCTCGGCAGCTGCGTTATTCTGTCCTGGGTTATCCAGCGCGGGGAGATGACCCACTGGTGAACGCAAAGGGGCCTACCATGGCATTCGTTGCGACAACTCCCACTTGGGGACCATCCTCAGTAGAGGACATTTGTCCCAGATAGTGGACCTGCTGTGGGATTGCCTGACTCTGGGGGTTAACCTCAATATTCCCGCATACCTATCTGAATACCAACCTCAGATAGTATTATGCCGCAGGCTTGGCTCTCCTATGGGGCCCCACGTCAATGCTGAGACTCCCCGTCATGTCCCTGGCAAGTACGTCTTGTCCGCAGCACAATCAGAACTTGGCAGTTCCTGTGCAATCCATAAAAGGATGGTATTCCCCAAGTGCTGGAGCCGATTACACTGTCGGCACCTCTAGTACAAGCGCATTTCTTTCACGATAGACCGGCGGCCTCAGCACTGTCCACAGATTTCGCAATTTTTATTGCTAATTATTCTTGCCCATTCGGACACATCATGGATACAAAGTCTGAGCAGTGCTCAGATGTTGAAATTGAAGATGTACAACATGAACACATCACATGGACAGAAAAGGAAGAGACAACAGTCCGATGGCAAATTGATTTTCGAATCGTGCCAATCGTGTTTGTCCTTTATCTGTTGTGCTTCCTTGATAGGTATGTACACGTGAGTACTGTTCGCAATTCCTTCTAGTAAGACTAACCAAAGGCACCGTTAGAGCAAACATTGGGTACCCAGGGCCTATCCTTTCCAAGTTGGAAGGAAATGGACAATGCTAACTGGAAGAAAGTAACGCCCGCATTCAAGGTCTTCAAGTCGACCTCAGTCTCAGTGGATATCGATTCAACTGGGCTCTGGTAAGTCTCAGGGGTGGGAGATAACGAGAGGTCATTGATTTAAGGCCGATAGACAATTTCTATATTGGATATTTTCTTGTCGAAATCCCATCCAATATGCTTCTCAAAATCATTGGAGCCAAGTATTATCTCCCATCATTGGTAATCGCGTTCGGGTTTGTGTCAATGTGTACATCCTGTGAGTTTACTCCCCTAAGCACAATTGGTTCAAAATCCGGAAAACCAAAAATCAATCATAACAGAGAGCTGTTCGTTGACGATTTCGCAGTTGTCCAAAACTATCCAGGATTACTGGCATGCAGATTCTTCCTCGGGTTTGCCGAGGGCGGTTTGATGCCTGGTATCTCATATTTTCTCACTTGTTTTTATCGTCGCTCCGAGCTTCTTCTTCGCATCGGCTGGTTTGTCAACGGCGCCTGCCTGGCCGGTGCCTTCGGTGGCCTCTTCGCAGCAGGCCTGGGTCAAATTCCACGCTGGGGCGTCGGGAATGTCCCGATCCACACTTGGAGAAACATCTTCTTCTTTGAGGGTATCCTGACAGTCGTCATCGGGCTTGTTGTCATGTACTTTCTTCCCTCAACTCCCATGGATTGCAAATCTCTGTCCGACCGCCACCGACTCATCGCCGCCGAACGCATCAACCGAGAATACAACGATACCCGAACGAAAGGCCATCATATCACTAAGAAAGATGTCTATCGTGGGATCTTCAACATCAACAACATCATCTATGGATTTTCCTTTATGTTTGCCAATGTTGCAGTACAATCGCTCGCACTTTTCATGCCAACAATCCTCGCAGCCATCGGGTACAGGGCCATCAAAGCACAATTATACACCGTACCAGTCTACACCGTTCCTACGGTGGTCTCACTATTCATGTCTTGGCTGAGTGATCGCTTGCAGAAGCGCGGAATTTTCATCTCTGCTGGCGCACTTTTGGCAATGACTGGGTACGCAATCCTCAGCTCCACGAACGATCCAAATGTCAAATACGGTGCAGTGTATATCGCAGCTATCGGAATATTCTTCATTGGAACCACTGTCTTAGCCTGGTCACTCAACAATGCAGCGGGTAGCTCCCTTCGAGCAGTGTCGTCCGCCTTTGTGGTGGCCATGGGAAATTTTGGGTCTGTGATCGCCACCTGGTCGTACCTCCCCGCGGATGCTCCAAGATATAGGAAGGGCCATTTCATCAACATGGGTGCTGAGATCATTGTGTGTCTCCTTGGAATCATAGGAATTTTGTATGTGAAGTGGGAAAATAAACAGAGAGATCAGGGCAAGCGCGACCATCGGTTACAGGGCGTAGCAACCAAAAGGGAGAAAGAGGACCTGGGCTACAGGCATCCGAGCTTCAGGTACATGGAATGATTGGGCTATTGGTCACATGTCGTATAGGGTAAGTGCGACCAACAACCCTAGTGACAACCCTAGTGATAGTTGCTCGGACGCATGCAGGTTTGGTCAAGAATCCACACGTATTGCGCCTTCCAGCTTATGCGGCGAGTCTTAAGCTAGGATCATTCAGCATGGACAGCCGCCGCTCAAGAGCGGCTTGGGATTTGCGCCTGGGAGCATAATTTTGTAGCCTGATCTTCACCAAGCAAAACCAAGAGCTTCAGCTACAGACGCCTTGTCTTCTGAGCATGTAGGCCAAAACGCCACCCTAGGTAACAATACTAGCTTCCCTCTTACTCCCCAACTTTCTGTAGTTGAGTGCTGGCATTGAGCAGTGGACGATCCAAAGATGGGTCAGCACGGCCCATATTCAGGAAATGATGGACCGCTGCGCTGTGCTGCGCCAATCAAGTATATATAAGCCGCCACAGTATGGAGCGTCATCGAAAATCGTAAGCATTGGTCACGTGAAAGTCGTCCCGAATCCGGGTTGTCCCGCCGAGGCGTTTCTGAGGAGGAAGACTTGAATCGAAGCCCATAGGAAGGAAAGGATGTTCATAGTTGGTCCAGCAGGGATTGTAGAAACTCTTGCTTTATAACACCTCCAAAACTGGATGGACAATCTAGTCAGCAGGCGGATCTTGGCGTATTATCATTGCGAGTTGGAGGAAGGAAAGAAGAAGAGAGCAGTGCATGCAAGAAGTCCGTAGAGAAATACGTACCCATAGCACTTGATGTGCTCCAGGAGCCTATCAGAGAGGTTCTCGAGCTCGGCGACATTCATTCGGCCAAACTCGACATGTTGCTCGATCTGATGCCAGGCTTGGACTGGAGTCACTTCGTTGCTCTCCTTCGGCAGCTCCACGGACCTTTGCAAGAGGTTCGCAAGAATAGAGCGGGGGGCATTGAAGCACTGTACCGCCGCTGGGGGATGCGGGTCATCATTTGTGCCCTGTGGCAACGGCAGTGCAGTGAGGCTTTTATCCGATATAGGCCTAGGGCTGTGGGCGATGCATGAGAGGAGTGTGGCAGACACGGTGTGCACGTGGCCTTGTGGTGTGGTATCTTCGTCGCTCTCCGCTGCTGGGTCGTGGAGATGTGGTAGACATGGTGACTCGAGTCTAATACCGCAGTGAGTACAAAGCTCAGACCTTTTGGCCCCCAAAGGGAATGAGACTTACTTAAGCACAAACTCCATGGCGACGACGACGGTGTCGAGATGCGCAATGAACTGAGCCTTGTAAAGGTACCGGGACGGGGATTGATTAGGTGAGGGCTCCGCCTGCTGTCTCTGCTTGGTCGTGCCACGTCGCTGTAAGTTGGGGGTGCTGAAGTTGGTAAAAGTCTCTTGTGGACTGCCACTGCCCAATGATGATGGCGTCATGATGAGCTGATGAGGCTTGCCGTTCTGATAATCCAATCGCACAGTGGTGACTAGCTGGTTCTTGTCGGCAGCTAATGGTAGGGATTGGGACAGGAAGTCCCCGGTGCCTCCACCACCATGGTTCGATTCACCGTCTGGCCATTCAGACTCGGGCGTCATCAATTGGAACGAGCGAAGAGCCTCTTCACAGAGGTCCAACCTACGCTGCAGCGCGGTCGCTTCGGACCGCAGCTGCTCAGCCTCAGATATCAGTAATGCATTCTCAGCCTGGGATTTGCTAAGCTGCCGTTCCAGTAGCTTGAGATACTGATCACGCCGCTCGCGAAAGGTTCTGGAAGGACTCTGTCGTCAGCAACAGGAACGAGCGCTCATCATTGCACCATAACGTAATCATTGCTACTAACTTCTGTGCTCGGCGAACCTGCTCGCGTCGCTTTTCTGTACGTTCTGCGCACAGGAATCAGTTGTTGTCTCTTTGCCGACTAGAGACCTCTCAAAGAAGGGCTGGTTTCTACACACCTTCTTTCGACCGGAAAAAAGGCCGAAACTCGAAATTCACCATCTTTGGGACGCGTGTGCGATGTAGAGAGGAGAGGGGGAGGTGACTTCAAATTCTGAATGTGGTTTGAGACAGCAGCTCTCAGGTACTCCCTCGCGTTCGCTTGCGCCGTAGAACTTGGCTAAATTCAGCAGACTAAGAATTACCGAGGAAGTCCGGTGGTTGCGTGAGAGCTGTGGTAACTTGGAAGTCTCAGTTCGACACGGTACGAGTCCTCCGTACGGAGCCGCTCCGCTCGGATACAGGCACCAACGGTGATTCACGAAAGCGACCAGGGGCTGAGGGGGATGAACTGGGCCCCATTCTGATGCAACCCATGCCTCAGGATGCTTTGCTGCAACGTTTCGACTCCATCAAAATTTTGGCGCAAGCCCTCATCAGATCCCTAACCCAATATTTCCCTTTCCGGCTAGATCAGGGAATCGCTTGAGATTGCGTTCAGTCGTCCTAGAAAAGTGGCCTTTCCCGAATCGGCATATATTGATAGATAATATGTGAACAACACTCGATGATTGTTTCTGGTAGGCGAACACATGTTGAGTATAAAGGTCGCGATCATGGCAGGCTCTTCTTCATCGCAGCATCACATTCATTCAACTGGCTTGGATACCACTAAAGGCTCATCGTCACTCGTTGCATCAATATGCTGTTTACCGTCTCCCAAATCCTGCTGCTGGCAGCATATCTAATGCCAAGCGCCTCATCGCATCCTTGCGGACCAGAGACAAATAATGCGATATTCTTCTTGACGAATGAACAGGCCAATTCGGTGGTCGCGGTCCCAATCGGTGCTGATGGAAAGCTCTCGGGCGGTGCTGTGACTGGCACTGGTGGTGCTGGATCCAACAGCATCGATGGCGCGACCAAGAAACCCGCAAGTCCAGATCCCTTGATCGGACAATCGGCCCTTGCCCTCGCTGGGCAGGTGAGGACTCCTCTTCCTTGATCCATCTCCTACATTGCTCACAACATCCTAGAACATCTTTGCAGTGAACGCAGGGAGCAACACCTTGTCTATGCTGGCAATTGACATGCGGGACCCTACCAAGTTGACTATGGTGGGCAAGCCAGTCCAAGTGCAAGGAGAATTTCCAAACACTGTTGCAGTGTCGATGAAGCATCGACTTGCATGTGTCGGCACAACAGGCGCCGCAAACGGTGTGTCTTGCGCAACTTTCTCGAAGCAAGGCTTAGGCAAGTTCGACGACCTCAGGTCCTTCGGCCTGAACCAGACAACACCACCAGTTGGCCCAACGAACTCCGTATCACAACTATTCTTCTCGGAAGACCAATCCATGCTCTTTGCAACTGTCAAGGGAGACCCAGCAGTGAATGCTACTGGTTTCTTCTCGGCTTTCCCCGTCCAAAAGGGCGGCCAAGGAAAGGCTGCTTCTCTTGCCACCAAAGACACGAGAAGCTCCCCAGCGGGCACAGCCGTTCTCTTCGGCTCGGTCAACATCCCAGGGACCTCTTCGGTCTTCGCCACAGACGCCTCCTTTGGTGGTGCCGTTCTCTCTGTGAACCCGGCCAACGGCCAGGCCTCACTTGTCGCTAAGCAAGCCATCGACGGCCAAGCCGCCACGTGCTGGGCTACCATCTCGCGCATGACTGGCAGCGCATTCGTGACTGACGTAGCGAGAAATCGCGTTGTGGAGATGGACGTCACGGATGCAACTATCCTGGGTACCACCGATTTGGCGACTGGTGCCCCAGGCTTGATTGACCTCCAATCCGCTGGTACGGCCGTATACGCTCTCGCCCCTGGAAATGGGACGACACCGGCTGCTGTGACCGTGCTAGATGTATCGGGAGGCCAAGGCTCTGCGAAGTTCCTTCAGCAGTTTGACGTGTCTAGCCTTGGGGCAGGTCCCAATGCGCAAGGCATGGCTATACTGAGAAAGTAAGAGGCACAACAGCCATGCCTTATTTTTGCGACTGTATATGCCATGTCGAGTCCATTCAGCTTCCCGGAGTGTCCATGTCATTGCGTTGTTGCGAAATGTTTTCACCCTTATCGATGCAATCACCTCATCTCTCCATCTACTTTACAGTCACAAGTTGACAAAGTCTAAGAAGCAATTTGACGATCGGCACCTCTGGGATTGACCCAATATCTGCGAGCTCTCGCACTTTCTTCTACATCTCCATGATGCTTCTTTTCTGTACATAATTCCATACACTTTTGAAGCGCAAAAGTAAATGCCATCTTCACACAGTGGTTCAATGTGTATATCCACTCCTCCCTATAGAGGTTGCCGAGCCACTCATTCTGTGTGGCCGTTGGCCTGGGCTGAAAGTCCACCAATTTGATTGGGCTCTTCCCTTATTTAGTGTCTCAACAGTTTCAACGGATCCAACATCCCGATCAAAGTATGGACGAGGCAATTCCATAAGTTGAGTGGTTCGGTCAAACGTGATGCCCCCTCATCTACTGATAGGTCGCAAAATCTGCCAATGTCATTAGCAACAAAACATTTAAAAAGAAGTACCACATGATTGTGCCAACCTCGTGGTTTAACGACACCCGGTCTGTGAGGGTGTGTAATCGATGATCTGTTAAATGTCTGGTATTCTCTATCTATGCTCCAAGGGAGCAGCAGCTACTTGGATCCAGTTGACCCCACGTGGTCTTGGATGCTGACTAACTAATATTTACTCCAACACCGTCGTCATCTAACGCGTCCTCTCGGATCCAGAAGTTTGTACCTTCAATCAATTCCAACGAACCAGACCGTTTGCCGGGGCTCTGCCGACTGTAAAAATCACGCACACTTTCTAACCGTCCCTCGATGCTGAAGACAGACCCTTTGACCCGGGCGGCGGATACTGTCTTGCAGTCACAGATGGGTGTCAGCCCACTGAGATCCCATTCTGAAACTCCATAGGGAACAATCGCCGGGGCGCATGTCGCCCATGCGCACTGGTATCTTATCAAGCCCATTTGCAGGACGGGGTTTCGGGTCCTTGGCCCAAATAAGAACTCCGCAACGTCCCCGCCTCTTCGCCTGTGCCAAATGCTGTGGTGCGGGCAAGGCTGAGATACCAACACATGTATCAGGTGAATTATGTGATCAAGAGCCTCAGTCATGAATGGGGCTCGATAGGAGAGGACACGATCTTCTCGTTAAATATTTTCTATCTTCGCATTTCACACCTTCCACCTCAAGCCAGCACTGCGGATACGATCGCCATCTCTTTTCGAGCATTTGCCCTCTCTTCGCCATGCTGTGTGAGTACAGCAGGGTCGATCAAACCCCGGTAGCGCAGTTCAACGATGTATTCGGTTGCTTCGTTGCCATAAGGGGGAAGTTCCTTACTTATCACATCGCCACCACTAACTTCCAGGACTAGACTCGTTTGGCGTGTGTCGTCAAACACGATATCCTTGAGGGCGCGCATGCTTGTTGACATTGGGGCCTTCATTTCCGGAGATATTGTCCTTCATGGTAGAGCTTATTAGTGGGGTGTCCACCAGACCAGGGCAGATAGCATCAACGCTAATGTGCTCGTTCTCAGCTTGGAGGCGTGAGGCCAGGGCTCGGGTAAAGCCAATTACCTAGACGGAAAGCGCAAGCAAGTTCAGTAATGACCGCTGATATGTCATCGTGTTCCACATTACCCAAATCCAGCCAGATCAGAGGAATGTGGATTATAAAGAGAAGGCATTAAGGGAGCAGAGAATACACGCCCCGTGCTTTGCAGCGGAATAGAGAACGAGGCGCAGGTTCTCCCATAGGCCATTGACACAGGACTGCAGGATCAAGCTTCCGTGCCTTGATGGTGCTTTCATGAAGTAGTGGAGCGCAATATACGCAGTGTAAATCACACCCGTGACACAGACATCGACCGTGAGTGTATTTGGTCTTGGTGGGGCACCGTTCGACAGCTCAGGCAGGGCCCTGGAGAAGTCTTGGGCATCTCCGAATCCCTGGATCACTGTCAGCAAGGGGAAGGGGCAAATTGGAAAAGAAGGAGGGGCGCGAAGAGGTTGCAGTTGAGCATACCGCATTAGCCCACACTATCAGCGTCGATCCCTCCAGTTAGCTCTTGCCTGGAACACACACGAGGGACTCATTCCATTTTTGACTCACCAACGTCGACACGCCCCCATTTCTCCCAAGTCTGCTGAAATGCTCTCGCTTGGTCATCACAAAGAAGGGCATTTCCTTGAACGAACAACGCTTTTGAACCCAATGCTGCGGCAACCCCAGCTCCTGCCTTATTGAAATCAAAAACTGTGACGTTCCATCCAGATTTGATAAGTAATTCTGCTCCTGCAAGCCCCATGCCCGTCGCTAGCAGCGAAATCGACAACTAAATCATCGTTGTTGCAAATGACAACTCGCCTCCACCAGTGATAATCGCAACTTTTGGAGTGGACGTCATTGTTACCAGTCGGCATAGGGATTTCTAAATCCCGGCTAATCCCGTTCGAGTTGCACCATGACTTGGTATGCACAGGAGGATTGTACAAAGTACTTTGAGCGTTCGGAAACTGCGTTTACTGCCATTCAATGTGTTGGACCAGCGACATTCATCCATGGATAGGTTTGCATAAAATCGGCCTCCTGGTATCCATCAAACATGTCTAGGAAAGCGGAACCATCGCCGCTGCCGCCATCTATATTGTATTGGTAGCAACCCTTCGAGTTCAAAAGGCATGGCTCTGTCATTTGAGCTTTCTGTCCTGCTCGTACGTGTTGCCCTCCCAAGCACGCGAATATTCTGGAGGCTGAAGAATGTTTTGCTGTTGCTGCTGCTGCTGCTGATGGTGATGATGAGTGGATAGAGATAAAATAAAATTTCGAGTCAGGTTCCGTCCATTTTTGGCAGAAAATGGCGATTCTCGATCTCGCAAGCCTGTAACTGAGGGTGAGTTCGCGGTTGAAAATGGCGGGAATCCAAACAAGGACCCATATCCCTTCGTGCGCTTCCTGTCGTCCTCTTTCGTTGAGTTCTCTTTTCCTACCCCATCTAAAAGTCCTGAGCATTGTTAGATGAGCAGTAAAGCAATGGTGGGAGACTTACCTTGAGCAATATAAGCAATTTTCCACTTTTCGGCGAAGCAAGACAGAACAACCTTGGAAAGGTCGTGTGAAGATGCAACGATTGGAGTAGAAAGGACTAGGTTATCATCTCGGATGAAGGGTGCCACTATCAAGCATGACAAGAAAGGATGTGCCAGCGCAATATACTTCGGATCCCACTGTTTCAAAATTCGGGACAATGTCATTGCGCGCTGGCGCGCTGGGAGAGATGAATTAGCGCTTCCACTTCCACTTGCTGGACTTTGGCCATCCGGGTCGGCTTCAATGGCTCCTGATATCTTGAATGAGGTTGCCATTAGCATAACATGAATACCGAGTATCCAATTGCAGGTGGTAAATGTTGAAGCGGTAAACTCTAATAGTTCTGTGTCAAGTCGCAAGACAGGAGGAAGCGCAATCTTGAAACATGCCACCTCATTCTCAAGTATGATTTTATACTCCAGTATGAGTCCCGACCGCGCTGTAATAGGTCCAACACGTTGGACATACACTGATTGGCAAGTAGGAACCAACTCCTCGCGTCTTGATTGGGGTTGCCTTGTAGCGACTTCCAAATCTGGTCAGAAGTTGTCATCATTTCAGCGGAGTCAACCTCCCCTTCCGCATACCCTGCTTGGTCCGATATAGGCAACTTAACAGCCATCCTCTTTCTATCGATCGAAAACGGCTTTCGGAAGGGCATGGAGGCAAAGATGTCAAGTTCCCATACTAGCAACCAGGCGCGTCGCATTTCCTCTTTTTCCACAGAATCGATTGGCCTGGTGGGAACCCATTTCTCATCGTCAATCTCGGACAATCCCATGATATAAGCCAGTCTGACACATACCCCGATCAATATCCAGCCCTGTCCATTGGGTCCTGCCGTGTAGAAGTAGAATGCAAGCAGGATGCAGCCTTGTATGTGGGCGAACGGTGGATTTTGAGGAAAGACGACTTTTCCCGTAGGCTTGGGCTGCTAGCTCGGCAAATTCATCTCCTTTCTCTAGGTCCGAAAGATCAGCAAAACGCGGATGGCTCGAAAATCGTACAGCCAGTGCAGATATACTACACAGAGTAAGCGCTTCGTCTGCATTGAGCCCTCTGAGGACATCCCCTTCAACACTGAGCTTTCCTTCGGCCCAAGACAGAAAGCGCGGCTTGTGTAGCAAGGGGAACCATGGTTGAATATTATCAAAGAACAGTTGGATAAGCTGCATTGCTAGGCTAGACGTAATTTCACCTCTGCTTTTCGGTGTGGTAGATGGCATAGATTGTTCCTCTGACGTAGGACTTGATACACGCCCCTCGTTTGCCCGAGCTCTCGGGTTGCTCTCCACCATTTGGATATCCTCACCCTCGAGGTCCTGGTCCGTGGATTGGCTGCTCAGGTGATCATTACTTTGCTGGAGTCCAGTTACGGTTGGATGTACGGGATTTCGAGGAGGGCTCTGGGTTGATTTGACATTTTCTAACAGTGTTTCAAGAAACTGACGCAGAGCGCCTTAAGGTAGGTTTGAGTTGGAAGCCGAAGCTCCATCTCCCTGACCGCTTTGTGCTGCACCTGAAAGGATCTGAACCAGCGTCGAAACGTGATCTTTGAGTTCGCCCGCCTGGTCTTTCAGCTGAGACTTTCGCCGGTTGGGCCTTTTCCTTTGTAAAGGAAAGTTGCAAGGGGTTCCCCTCTTTATGCAAAGGCCACAAACAGGTTTTCGCTATCACATTTGGCATTTTTGCGGTTACATTTTTGACAGGCTCGCCGTGGCTCGGGCGGCTGAGTCGGGGGAGATGGCAATGGGGGCAGCGCTGCATTAGCAGCGACACTTGTCCAGGCCATTGAGCCAGTGGGCTCGCAGTAGAGATCGAGGCAACGCTTCTAGAGCATCTGAATCGAGTTCCTTGTGAAAGAAAACGAAATGAGATGGTGGATCATTCGGTCATCATGCTGGCATCGAGCTGGATGCTTTAATAAACCATGGATGTGTCTTTGGTCCACATATTCTTGGGGCACGGATCGTGCACCCACCCATTAGACACGGCCGCACAGGGGACACCATTTTCACGCATGTCGGCGGATATACCATAAAAACTTCACTTTTGTGTCTTCAACGGCGTGAGATGCGTCTAGAGTAACTTCAAGTGAGGGTATCATGCCAAGGCGTTATCTGAAGCCAGCCATCTGTGTGGAGAGTCCAGATCCGAGGTAAGGGGCATATTACGGGGTTCGGGTAAATTACGGGATTCCAGCGGCATCAAGATACCCCGTAAATTCATCTGACTCTGCATCATGCAATGATGAGTAACATTGTCCAAACATTTCTAGACAGCGAACAAACTTCCCCAATGTGCGACTGGAGCCTCAACTGGAGGCAGAAAGCTGCCGCTGGGGCACTTGGCCTCCAAGGACTGACGACGTACGTAAATTGACACAGGTCAGATGAGATTTGTTGATGAAGCTGACTTTCCAGCAACATAGATCTTTCGATGTGGCCAGGCACTCGGATGTCGTAGGCATTATGCTGTCCAATTTTGTGATACAGCATTATTAACCTTCATCTCGAGATTAACACCTAGGATGCTCGAGCTAGATTCAGAGCATTGCAGAAGTTCCTGAAGTAAGTAAGGTTGGGAGGTACAATGGCTCCAGTCAGGTGGACAAAGGGAATACAATTTTCCGATTCTGAATCCTACCTCCTAATCACGTGCATTCACTTCACACCAACCCAGAGGACGTGCCAGAGCAGTGTTATATCACAATTGGCACCTGGGAATATGTTTCTGCATCCTGGTTGAGCCACTGGGAGACTTGCTGATCTCCAGGCTGGGGCTGCGCGGTAGGGTGGGAAACTCAGTCTTCCTTGGACGACATTCAGTACAACGGTCCTTGAGCCCAGCGTATTTCACTATCTACCAGTGGCTGACCATACAATTGAACAATTAGTTGGCATCCAGGATGTAACGACTGGGAAGTGAATGCCTTCTTCTTCCTTCTCAAAACACTCTTCTCACTTTGAAAACTCCTACGTCACTGCCTCCACCTTCACCTATCAGTCACTCCAAGATGTGGCAGGCACCTTACGGGTATTTTTACAATCCTGCGAATGGACTTGCCTACTATCCTTCCTACGATGCGTACTTTGGCTTCTCTGATCAACAGCAGGAGCCTTTAAGGTTAGTGTAAACACTGCACTCTCTCCTCCTTCTGAGCCCCTATGCATCAAAGCAGTGACAACATGGCAGCCGCGATGAAACCAACTTCAGTTTGGATTGAGCGCGGGAATGACGGCCGCCATTTTTACGTGCGGAAGAAATCCAGTCGACCATCAGTGCGACAACTGTTGACCGAAACACTACTGCCTGGGGGCCCTCGCTCATTCTTTTCCAGGGATTCACGCCAAAACAATCACGTTCGGTGTGAGAATCCAGATACACCTCTCATCATGCCACGACCATCTTCAACTGGTCCCAGGCCTGCACAAGGAACTGGCCTGCCTCCTAATCATCCATCCTCACCCCAAGCTCAACCTCCTCCACAACCGGTTACAATGTATCTGGTCCCTCAATCACAGGATGTTCCAAGACCTGAAGCAAATGAAACCCTCATGCAAAACCACATCAAGCCTCAGCCACAGTTCCTGCCCTACCCGCACCCTACAGTATTCCCTATGCCAGCACCATATCCTCTGCCTGGCCACAGCCTTCCCATCGTTGTTCCACCACCGCACTTCATGGGCAATCAACCGCCGTTTGCAGCCGCTCCTCCTAGTACATTCCCAGTGCAGCATCCTTTGCATCCAATGAGCCAACACCAAAACCATGTACCCGCGGGGCTAGCGATTTCTTCAGACCTGCGATACAAATGTGAGATTTGCGGCAGATTCAGATCTGCGCGATACCATCGAAAACACCTCATCCCTCCTGGACAACTCCCGGCGAAGACCGTTTGCCGAAGGTGCAGAGAAGAAGATACGGAAAGTGACGAACAAAGTAGTTCAGATAGTGACCGGGCCCGCCATCATAGACGTCATCACTCGAGAGCTCGGAGCTGGAATCCATTTTCAACACGAAATCCTAGGAACCGAAGCTGTTCACAACCTAATCGGGCTCGATCTTCTAAGGACAGGAAATTAGTCGACAATAAATATGATCGCTACCAAGATCCACTATACTCTCCACGAGAAAGCTCGAGCGACTCGGACGATGTACGTACCAGCGGCAGACGAGCAAGAAGATACCGTCGTCCTGATTCACCGGATCTTGAGGTATCAAACCGATTGAGGAAGCTCAAGCTTGTTCCGCAAGAGCGTGTCACACATCTTCAGTCCCAGGACAGACATCAAGCGAGTCCTCACTACTACTACGAAACTGTTGGACACGGCAACGAGCAAGGGCCACTCCCAAGGTGAGTATTACGCTCACCACTGGTTCTACGGAAGCTGATACTAACAATGGCAGGATACGTCCGACATCAGTACCACCAACAGCTAATGCAAGGTTTATGCCTCCTGCTCATTCGAATCCATATCCAGTTGCGATGAATCCTACAGCTTTTCATCATGACGGGGCTGGGCACACTCCCTTTGGAGAAACGGCACCTGCGACGTATCAAACAACCTTGGAACCGCACCAACGCCGACATAGACATGGACGTGGACACCGATCATCATCAAGACCATTAAGTCGGGATGTGCAGCTCTCGCCTCAACAAGGTCAAGCTCCATGGCTTGAAGATGAACAATGTGAGAGTGATGAGAATTCATGGGATCGGGGCAGAAACCGCAGCCGAGAACGATCGAGATCAACTCGTCGGGGTCGAAGCAGGAGCAGAGGACGACAGGGTCGCGAAGCAGGTAGACCCACTGGGCCACACACCCACCTTTTCTCTTGGCTGACCGGACGGAAGTAGGAAGGGATCAGTCTGCATTACATGAGTTCGGGCATGCTCCCAGCCCACCGTCAATTCCATCGTTCTCCATGAACCCAAGTCCGGAACCTCGAGGCAGGGTGTCCGAAGAACACCGTCACAAGACCTATGTGCGCAAGACTAAGTCTCGTCGGCGACCACGTTCAGAAACCCGATCCTTGTCAGAGGAGGAGCTAGACCTCCGACCTGGCGATATGGTGACAGTAATTGAACGACACCACCCTCAAAACAATGCGGACTACGATTGGTACGATGAAGAAGGAATGAGAGTGAGGGTTCGCGAGATTTGAGGCCACGGCTTGGCTAGTCTGGCCAGAGCGAACAGGGTCCCTCGTCCAGGGAGGAGATGATATGATGATGATACTCCATACCCATTATGATGAGAGGTTGAAACAAAGCTTTAGCTGAAGTTGGAAGTCGAGGATTCGGCGGTTGCATGAGCTCCAAATGCATCAGGGATTGTTGGACGGACGCCTCCGTCGATGGGAAGTCGGCAATGGCTAGCCTGGGGGGGGGCCGTTGGTGGGAGGCACGCGATGCCAGGATGGGCAAGTTGAGGAACGAGGAGAGCAAGTTGAGGCTCAAACTGGAGCATTTGAGGTGTGTCTCGATCAGAATGGAGTTCAGGCGGTGCTGAGAAAGGTTAGCAGATGTGATTGCCATTGCCTCTAGTCCAGATTTGGGGTGGGAATGATTGACGTAAAGTCTAAAGGCATTGGAGCGTTAGTGGCGCTGTGAAGGCGAAATGATGGAGGAGGGGGTGAGGTACTCGGACAACAAGGGTGATTAACAATGGGATGGCAGGGATTGGGAAGGGCAGTTGATAAAAGCCAAAGCTGTGACTAAAAGCTAACTAGAAAGGGATCCCTGGATGACACGTGGGCAGAGATCTGGGCTCTTGAATTGGGTTAATCACAAGCGAAACAGTCAGTCGGTAGCGGCACCGCGGAGGGAGGAATGAAGACCAGGGTGGTGCGTTTGGGTCTCTCAGGTTTGGGAGTGGGACCTAATCTGGAGCGGTGATGAACAGGGGAGTCAGGGAGGACCAGTTTGTATCAGCTGGGGAGGGGACCCATGAGCGGATATTAAGCGAGAGAGAAAACACACCATTTCCCAGTCAAGCATAACTCGTAGGAGTATTAGGTACTGGTAAGGAGCTGGTCTGAAGAGCGTTCAAGGAATCAAGGATTCCTCAAAGTAGTTGGAGCAATAGACGAGGAGAAAAACCTAGTTTGTACCCAGGAGTAGCCAGCGCTTACCAGATCTGTAGTAACGGATAATCTCAACCAGCTTAAGCACATGAGGGATATACTCGTAGTCGACATACTCCGTATCGAAGGCTGATGGCTGATGCTAATCAACGGTTACATCCGGGTCTCTCTCAGGAAGTCAATACGAGTAATTAGTGCTCCGTACTACAGCACCCTATTCCGTACCAGTAGGTGGTGAGTACGATGAACGATGAACGAGGGTCGAGACGCCATGGCTGGAAAATCCCTGTATAATAAATCACGAACTAAAATATCGAGTGGGCACTGGGCCCCAGACAAGCTGGCGATCAATCAGTCAATCAATGGAACATTGTCATTGGCCCAGACCCGGTTATTATATCATGTCTGTCCTCCGTACTCCGTACTCGTAGCCAGCCAACATCCGTAGCCAAGAAGCGCAGAGGTTGGCCTAGCCACCCAAGGGGAACCAAACAGGGATTCATCTTGCGCTCACCGATCGATGATGATGATGATTCTGAATGAAAAATGTAGGCTGGCCAGGGGTGGTGTGGTGGTGGTTTTGGTTTTGCTGTTCAGCCATCACATACTGGCCAGGGACAGGGACCTGGACCTGGACCTGGACCTGGACCTGGACCTGGACCTGGATCAACCAAAACCGAGACCTGGCTAGGAAGAGTACGAGGAGGACCTCCCTTGTTTGTGGTCTGATCAGATTCAAGATTGATCTTCAGGGGAGTTGATGGTGTCGGTGTCGGTGTCGGTGTCGGTGTCGGTGTCGGTGTCGGTGTTGGCTCTGAATCCCTGATATTCCGCCCTCCATCTACGGAGGACTCTGTACTCTGTATCCCACCATCGGATATACGTGGATTATATTTAACGGGGAGAATGACGAACGAGTTCCAACGGCCCAGTCGGATCGTGTTTTAGACTCTCCCTGAGATCCAAAATTCGGCGAGAAATGAGCTTGGTGTGCCGGCTCCCGCCTCCTCAGGCTGAGTCTTGTCCTGGTTTCTCAGTTGCATGTTTGGAGTATAGGGAGTACTCGAGAGTAGGAGAGTGACTTCGATTAGTCCTGCGATCGACCCGGTCAGAAGACTCTCGAGTCTCGAGCAGGGAGGATGGCACCCACCCCCAAACTCGACCTCCATCCTCTGGACATCACTGGGCGTTATCCTGTACACCGTCCGAGTCTTGCTGTTTGTATGTGCTAGTTAACTTCCGCCACGGAGATGCATACCCAGTTGACCAGACGCTTCTCCAACTAAATCTGCGGGTTCCGAGTTACCTCGTGTTTTTGCCAAAACCAAGATCCACCAGATGTCGATGTCATCCTTACCGGGCATTTCTTCCTTTCCTTTGGTGACGGACGGCTCGACGGGCACTCGAGCCCCCAAGGCAAACAGCCGAAGAATTGGCACCCAGGAGACAGGTGCCACAAGCCTACGGAGTAGTGTAGTGCGGAGGGGGGATCAACCAGATCCGTGCCTAACCCTCCCTCAACGAGTTAGTAACTAGTGACTTGCTCAGGCCCGTTAGCCCTGTTAGCCCTGTTAACCCTGTTAGCCCCGGGCACTGGCACTGACGGTTTGGGCGATCTCCACTCCCGACCTAAACCTCCTAGGGTAGAACATATGTATCTAATTAGGTTCTAGTTCCGAGTCCTCAGTATTAGGTTCTAGGTTTTTTGGGCGCCTAATTGGGGGGAGCAACGGGGCGTGGCACTGGAAGTTTAAACATCTTGGCTTGTACAAGGAACATTGCTAGACTAAACCGCTCGAAGGGCTTTCTAGCTAAGGGTTTTTTCCCCTTTGTGGGCTCAGTGCCTCAATGCCTCAGTGCCTCAGGCATTGCCGCTTCGCTAAGGGCCGAAAAAAAAGAGGCTTCTGGAGACACGGGCCGCCCAGGGCTGGCACGACCTGTCAACTGGAGATCCTTAACCAGTAGGGTCTGCCTTGGGCCCGCTTGGGACTGGCTGGAGACTTCCGGGGCAGCATGGCCTAACTACTGGCTGCGCCTGTGTTTCGTTCATGGGTATATCCCTGGCTTTCCAGGTCGGTGCCGTTTCGTGTTGGCCCTTGATTGCAAAAAAAAAAAGATCGGAAGCGTGTGTGGCCCATGAATGGCTTGTGACTGAGTAACCTAGTTAGAACCTACTCGTGGTAAGGACAGATGGGTACTGACTGGCAGGCAGGGCATATTTTAGAGTGGCTTGGGGGGGGGGGGGGGGTTTTGT
>Ga0105239_10001331_pt1 | contig 33262 bp, 12 predicted proteins | sample KBSC44metaG_FD_92761 | JGI IMG/M metagenome (GOLD analysis project Ga0105239, IMG submission 92761) | Corn rhizosphere microbial communities from Kellogg Biological Station, Michigan, USA - KBS C4-4 metaG | ecosystem: Host-associated > Plants > Roots > Rhizosphere > Soil | place: Michigan, USA... | reverse complement strand
CGCTTACCCGCCAAAATATCTTTTAACGGATTCAATTTCAGTTGAATCCCCTTTTCACGGAGCTCGTGCGTCGGACTAATAAAGGTACGCCCGACGTAGCGATTTTTAATTAAGCCTTCCGCGTAAGGAATCCCGGAAGCCTGACTATAACCCACTGCGGCAACGTTCCCGGAATCCGGTACAGGGATAACAATATCCGCTTCTACCGGTGGGGAAATTTCCGCTAAACGACGCCCCAGGCTCAAACGATAACTATAAACCGAATGACCATGTAATACGCTATCCGGGCGGGCAAAGTAAACCAGTTCAAATACACAGAGGTGCTCTTTACTCGCCTTGGAATGGAAAAACGACTCTGTACGACCCTTTCCCTCGAACTGAAGGCCCGCATAAAATTCTTCGAAAGTAGCAAATAGAATTTCACCCGGTTTAATGTCACGCTCATACTCTGCGCCAACAATATCTAATGCACATGTTTCAGAAGCGAAAACCAAGGAGCCTTTTTTGGTTCTGCCCATACAGAAGGGACGTAAACCTTTGGGGTCACGCGCGGCAATAATGGTATCTCCGGTCGCCATCAGCAGGGAGTAAGCACCATCACAGGCTTCGAGTGTTTCTTTTACCGCGGTTTTTAAGTCTCGCCCTTGGTTCAGCAAATAATTTACATACAATGCAATTAAATGGGTATCGCTAGTGCCGTGGCTGAAATAGCCTCGTTCCTCCAGAAAATGACGAAGTTCCTGGGTGTTAATCAGGTTACCGTTATGTGCAACAGTCAGTGCCCCAAATGGCGTGCGCGTTACAACGGGTTGAGCATTACCTAAATTACTGGCCCCTGTCGTGGAATAGCGTGTATGGCCAATCCCGATTTGTCCGGTTAAACCATCCAATAATGTTTCAGTAAAAACCTGATTTACCATGCCCATTTCTTTGTGCAAGCGCAGTTGGTGATTATCATAAACCGCCATACCGCAGCTTTCCTGGCCACGATGTTGAAGCGCATACAAACCAAAGTAGAGAAGATGGCCTATACCTGCAGTGTCTTTATCCAAAACACCAAAAACACCACATTCTTCATTCAGCGATTTATAAGGCACCATGCCAAAGTCTTCATCTATTTCTGAAATTTTTACAGTCATTGTTTCCAAGTCCTTGTCCATTTTCGAATTCCCCTCCTTGGGAGGGGTGCGCTTCAGCGCGGGGTGGTTCCCCTGTTAGACACAGCACTCTTTTGCCTTTTAACGTTGGGTTGTCCAATTAAGACCACCCCGTCAGGCTTTGCCTGCCACCCCTCCCACGGAGGGGAATTTAAATTAAACGAAATTATCAAGGAAAAACCTATAATTAAATCCGAGTCAGTGAGTATTTTTTAGAGACTTGAAAGTGTTCCTTGCCAGGCGTCTTTCAAAAGAGAAAGACTAAAGTCCTGATCCTGTCCAGCATAGGTCAATTTTAGGGTTGAATCGGCTATCGTTTCTGCAAATGGAACAAAAGAACACTGAGCCTCTTCCGAAGTCGTTTTTAAAACCGCTTCCTGATCTGCCTTGTAAGCAACTAAATAGGTCCCGGAGCTTTCACCAAATACCAACTCATCCAAACGACTCAGGGGACTCTCTTCGATACTTAAAGAGGTCTTTAGCGTATCTAAATCGGCTTGTATCCCGACACATTGAGCGGATGAAATGCTCATCTCGACTAAGGTCGGCAACAAACCGCCCATCGATAAATCCTGAAGCGCCTGAACCTGTTGATTTTCAATCCACGACAGCACCAAGTCCACAGCACGTTTTTCGTGATTCAAATCCGGCTCCGGGCAATTGCCTTCAATACGATCCATTTGTAGATAGGCGTATTCACTGCCGCCTAACATCGGACGGAAACGTCCCATTAGGGCAATCTTGAGTCCCGCTTCTTTTAATAAAGGGGTCATCAGTAAATTTTCATCTTCCAGAAGTCCGACCATTGCAATGGTGGGTGTTGGAAGAATAGCCTGACCGGAACGCTCGTTGTATAGGCTCACATTGCCGCTAATAACAGGAATATCAAAATGTTCACAAGCTAGCTTGATACCTCGGACGGCAAACCAGAGCTGGAAATAAATCTCAGGTTTTTCAGGGTTTCCAAAGTTCAGGTTATCACTCACAGCAAGCGCTTTAGCCCCGACACAGGCAAGATTTCGAATCGCTTGGCAAACGGCTAGTTCCGTCCCATGCAAGGGTTTCAAATAAACATAACGGGAATTACAATCGACAGTCATCGCCAATGCTTTGCCCGAAAAATCACCTGTTTTATCGCGAAGCCGAATGACACCCGGCCCTAAATGTTCAGAACTGAGTTTGCTATTGTTGCCCACATGACGATCATACTGAGAGTAAATTCCAGAGGGATCCGCAATATTGGGAGACGCCATCATACGAGTCAGCCAATCACCCAGCTTTGAAAATTCAATATCTGCAAAGACTCTGGAAATATCCAGATTGCGACGCGTTTTATTTTCAGCGGGTTCCGGTGGATGCTCGCCTCGGTTATAAGAAGGCGCTAAATCTGTCAGTAAGGGAGCGGGAATGTTCACCACTTCCTTGCCGTGGTGCAGAATCCGAATATTTTGATCGTCGGTTACTTCACCAACAATAACAGCCGGAATACGCCATTTTGCAAAGACATCCAGTACAGGCTGCTCACGTCCTTTTTCCAGAACAAAAAGCATGCGCTCCTGAGACTCGGACAGAAGATACTCCCAGCTCTTCATACCCTCTTCTCGGGCAGGCACTTTATCCAAATCAAGGATCATACCCAACTGCCCTTTGGCAGCCATTTCAGAACTGGAGCTGGTTAAACCGGCCGCACCCATATCCTGGGCAGCAACTATGCAACCTGTTGCAAAGGCTTCTAAACAGGCTTCTATCAACAGTTTTTCCATAAACGGATCGCCGACTTGAACAGCGGGTCGATCGGTATGGCTATTTTCGTGAAGTTCCCGGCTTGCAAAAGCCGCACCGCCCACACCATCTCGGCCGGTAGCAGAACCGACATAAAGCACGGGATTTCCAACACCTCTCGCAAAAGAGGAGGTCACGGCATTATCGTAAATAACGCCGACTGCCATGGCATTAACCAAAGGATTTCCACTGTAGCAAGGGTCAAAGAAGAGTTCACCGCCTACGGTAGGAACACCCACGCAGTTACCGTAATGAGCAATGCCTTTAACAGCGCCACCCAATAGGTATCGATTCCGTTTTTCGGTTTCAGACTCTCCGAGAATAGGACCAAAACGAAGCGCATTGAGGTTTGCAATGGGACGAGCATTCATCGTGAAAATATCACGTAAAATACCGCCTACACCGGTTGCGGCTCCTTGAAAGGGCTCGACTGCCGTCGGGTGATTATGACTTTCGATCTTAAAAGCCACTTGAGTTCCATCGCCGATATCGATAACACCCGCATTTTCCCCGGGCCCGCATAAAACGCGAGCACCCTTAGAAGGAAGGGTTTTCAGCATGTGACGGGAGTTTTTATAGCAACAGTGCTCACTCCAAAGAACGCTGAACATGGCGAGTTCGTCGAAGTTGGGCTCACGTCCAATAAAGTTACAAATTTTGTGATACTCAGCCGTTGTGAGGTTGAATGCTGCGACTTCTGCCAAGCGCTCAGAAGTGGGAAGAATCATTGCCATTGCCACTGCTCAATTCCAGTCAATAAATCCGCCCCTATTATCCCGCAAATGCCTAACCATTTCCAGTCCAGTGGGAACAGTCCCCGTTATGATTTATTTAGCGATCTCGCCCAAAGCCAAACCAACGTTTTCGCGGCTTTTGTTCGACAGCCCTTGTACCGGTGTTGGAAGAATTAGAAGCGTCCGGCTGATAAAACGATCCCCGATCATCTAACGAAGCCGTATTCTGCCAATCTACAGTTTCAATTCTCTTCAGTATATAAGGTCTGTTCCCTGGATTGGACCTCTCAAGTGCTTGTCTTTCGGCATCAATTGCAGAAAGTATGTCCAAACGTGTTTGATAAGCGGTTCCGAAATTTTCAACCTCTAAATCCGACTCTGTAAACTGATTGAGCGTATGCACCGTTGGACTTCCATCAAAGGAATATTTTTCGCCTGCCACTAATTCCCCATCTTTTTCTGTCCTGATTCGGTTATAGCTGTTCAGTGCATAGTCCCTGTCATGTAAGGAGTGCTCCGCTAAACCAGAATGAGGCGGTAGTGGTGGCTCCGGAGGTCTTACATTGCCCGCGACTGGAGCGCTCGAAAAAGCTTGACCACCAAAGCCTTGAGGCCTTGTATTATGTATTGATGGTGGCGGTTCTGGTTTCCGATCACCTTCCCTATAATAACCAGTCCAGGGATGCTCTGTTGATGCTTTCTTTTGTAGTGCCGGTGGTGGTTTTGGAGGCGTCACATTGCCCTTACCCGCGACTGGAGCGCTCGAAAAAACTTGACCACCAGTCCCTTGGCCTGTTTGTTGCGACGGCGGTGGCTGTAGCTTTCTATTTGGAGCAGATGAAGAAGCCGGATTAGTCCTGGTCGCGACTCCCCCTTGCCCATATATTGGCAGTGGCGATCCTTGAGGTCTCCGCTGTGCAGCAGAGGAGGGATCTACAGAATCAGGCCTCACAGACCCGGCAGACTGAAAGAAATGGGGTGGAGCTTTTGGAGGCATTACATTGCCCGCAATAGGAGCAGTAGGGGGTGAATCCAACTCTGTAGCCGGTTGCTCTTTCATATGGGGTGGCATCTCACCGGTATTTTCAGGACTCTTTAACTTGATACCGTGAAAGCGACCACCAGGAGCCAAGAAATATCCTTCTATTTTATTGTATTCTGAGGTAGTTAATAACTTTGGATCATGGTTCCGAGTAGTTTGAGTTTTGCCCAAAAGCGCTCGTCTAAGCTCTCCGAAGGCAGTATCACGATTATCGTAAGCAAAAGCGATTGCAACCAGTTCCCTGAGATGCTGGCTTACCACTGCTTGTCGCTGCTTACTAGGAACCTGGATAGGACACGCTTCATCAGTTTCCCAATGCGGGCCAGATTCCATAGCAGGTTCCGCTTTGGTTAGGGTGATTGGATCCTCTTGTGGCGATATTATGCTTGGTGCCCTGGAAGATGAAGCTGTAGGAGTAACTCCTTTACCCTCTGGGATGCCTTCCAAGGATTCTCCTTGTGAACTAACTATCCCCTTCCCCTTGCTCTCCCCACTGGAGGGTACGACGGCTTTTGCGGTTGTCGCAACCGCTTCCTGAACTGGTGGCCCAGCAGCTGTCGCTGCCGACACAGTTGCAGAAGCACTAACCGGTTCAGGCGAAGTGGGTAAAACGTCCTCCCTGCTTGAGGCTGGCTTATGGGTTATCGTTCCACCCGACGCCCCGGGGTTTGTTTTTGCGGCGGAGCTGAAGTCACCTTCAACAGCATCATAAAACGGGCCGTCCTTACCATTGAGGTACTTTTCTACTTGCCTTATTGCAAAACGCGCTGTATCCCCTTCATAACGCGATTGTGGTTTTAGGCTGTCATTATATTTTTGCCTCAGGAATTCCCTCACATTTTTTTGGGCGGAAATGGGATCACCCGTATAAGCTATCGGGACTATTTCTCTTAGTAAGAGATGTACCCGAAATTGTCGGCTCTCTTGCTTTCTCAGGAATTTATGTAAATCTTCCGCACTGTCAAATAGAAGTTTTTCTTGTCGCTCCGCGTCATCCTTATACTCAGGATATTTATACTCAATATGAATAGGACAGTCATCCAGATCTGTCCACACGGGAGGGTTAATCATTCTGCGCTCTTTAACGGCAGTATCCTGGACTGCAGCCTCATCAGCGATTTGGGCTGTTGATACATCTTTTGCAGAACCCACACCGGGCTCCGGCATTTCATCCACTGGATCGGATACCGGCTGTGCCCGTTCCGCACTCAGTGCTGCTACAGGGGAACTTAGCCGAGAGGTGACTCCCTCCGCAGGATGAGATGGCTCAATGGATGGCCCTTGTCCAGCGTTTAGGGGTGACCCATCCAAATGTTCTGGTACAGAATCCGAGAATGAAACGGGTAACCCGTGTTGTACATTTGCAGGTTGAGTGCCAGGCTCCGTAGTCCGGATAGCTTGCACTGTCGGAACGCTAGGATCCGTAACCGGATCGGGATCCGCTTTTATCCCAATGGTTGCAGCATTAGGTGATTGAGGAGGTGCAACTTCATGCAAGCTAACAGCCCTTGAAGCGGACGATGGTATTTCAATTGCCGCTTCTTCTGGTAAAAAGGTTTCAGGATTAAACTCTTGAGGCAGTAAAGGCGCCCGTTGGGTAGCAACAGCTGCAGAAGCAGAGGGCATTCCAAAGACAGGTAACTCGTGGGCTTGGGGACTAGTATCCTGTACCCCTGGCACATCGACTTCTTTTCCTTTCAAACGGCTGATTTGTCCTTGTAAGGCCTCGATAGATTCATGAGCCTCTAGCAATTCCCGTGTTAAGGCGCTACTTTCCCCTTGTTGAGCCTCTATATCGACTTCTAATTGTCGAGCCTTTGCTTGGGCCTCTCCCAAGTTTTGCCTTAAGATTCCAATTTCGGCAGTCGCATTCCCTAACAAACCCATTGCTTCTTCTTTTGCTGTTGTCGTCCCGGCTACCTGGGATTGAGCCCTTTCTAATTCTTCTTTCAGTCTTTCCTTTTCATGTTCCATAATGCTCAATTGACTTTCAAGCAAGGATTTTTGGTCTGCAAGCGAACGCTTTGCATTTTCAGCAAGGCCTATAGCAGTTTCAAGTTCATTGATTCTGGAGGTATTCGTACCGTGTAGCGTTTCCCATTCCGAATTTTTATCGGACAATACCGTTTGAAGTTGCTGTGTTTGTTGATGTCGTTGCTGGAGCTGGGCCAGATTAGCCTCAACTTCCGTGTGGGCCTTTGTAAGGTCATTGAGCTGTAGACTAAGCGCTTGGGCATGGTTTTCAGCCGCAGTTTTGGCCTCCAGCAATGCAGGTATTTGGCCTTGGGCTTCGGCATTTTTGGATTGTGCCGCTTCCTCTACTGCCAACTTTTGAGAGTTAATAGCGTCCCTTTCAGTTTCAAGACGTCGTATTTCTTCCTGCTGCTCGGTTCGCAAAAGATCGTGGGCTTTTGCTTGCTCTGTAAGTTGACTTTCAAGCGTGGCTTTTTCATTCTTAAGCCGTTGTTTAGCATCGCTTGCTCTGATTAAAGCATCTCCTGCTTGCTCAAGATTACTTTTACTCTCCCTGATTTGCCGATCTAATTCGGCTACTTGCGTTATATGGGCATTTTCCTTTGCCGCAAGTTGAGCTGCTAAGGCAGACTGGCTTTGTTTAAGGGCATCGATCTCCACTTGCCTGGTTGTAAGATCAGCATCCTTAGCATGCAATTGGTTCTTTAAATCCTCTTTTTGTCCAGTCAGTTCAGCTATTTTCTCTGCATTCTTAGAGCCCCCAGCTAACAAGGACGCCTGAAGAGTTCCTATCCTTTCCTCTTTCTGCGTCAACTGGGCTTGGAGACTGTCCCTATCCAGCACAGTAGCTTGTTTCTCGCTTTCAAGCCCGGCTATTTTGGAAGTAAGGTCTTGATTTTCCTGACGGAAAGACGTTTTTTCCCTTTCAAATCCAGCTGTAAGAGCTTGGAGTTCTTGTTCTTTCCGTCCTAATGCCTCACGCAGAGCGTTACAATCATCCATCAATGCTTGTTTGGAAGCCTTTAATTCATCTTTTTCTGCCACCAACTCATCTTTTGCTCTTATGGCAGCATCTTTTTCTTGTTGTCTTCGGTTAGCTAAACTCTCAGCAGCAGCTTTTTGATCTTCAATCTCCGTTTTTGCCCGCTCAACGGCATCCTTTTCCCTTATGGCAGTATCTTTTTCTTGCTCAAGTGCTTTTTTATCTTGTAGCAGGGCAGCCTTCTCAGCTTCCCAACCGGAGGGGGGCTTCGAAGAAGCACTCTCTGAGGCAGGCTTTGGCGGCTTGATTTCCTTGCCAAAAATACGGCCCCAATTTTTGTGAAGCAAAGCACCGGCCCCAAGCCCGGCAATCAAAGCAGCAATCCCCCCCATCCACGGCCAAATACCCTGTTGTTTTTTCTTCACGACCGGGGACGGTATTTTGAGGGCTTTAGAACCCGGACTAAAAAAATCAGAAATTTGTCGACTTATCTTTGCCCAGAAGCCCTCACGGATTTGACCCGAAAAATTAACCATTTTAAAGCTATCGGCTGGGCTCTGTACCTTGGGAAAACTATCAACAGGCGATTGCGAGTCGTCTGAGACAGGAAAACCCTTCTGTACGCTGTTGACTGAATTTATCACACCACATCTACCTAATACCACTCACAATGGAATAAAAACAAACGAATGCAGTCTATTGCCTTAAATTAAACCCTAGCCTATGCCGCGCATCCCATTACAGAGAGTATCAATTACATTAGCTTAAACGATTTGAATTTAAAAACATCTTCGTGCCACTTATGCTCTATATCTCCAACAATATTTTGGAATTATTTTTTATTCGTAAATTGAGCCAGGTGTCCTGCCTGTTTCTTATTGGTGAGTAAACTCCAGGCAAATCCCCCGCGACTAAAGTCTTTATTTGTTCCTTGGAGCTTACTAATCCCTTCGTTAATGGCAGGAAGCGTTGCGTGCAATAAATTATTTTCTTCTTCCTGGCCCACCATTTCAGAAAGTCGAGCAAAAACCAGTGCTTCCTGCATTTTGGCCTTAAAGAATACTTCATCATCCGGATTGCTATGAATACCTTGCTTCATGGTTAAATATTGAATAATTTTATTATTATGCTCAATTTTTGTAATATTAACCGCTTTTTCAAAGGCTTCCTGGCCGTATAACCAAGCATCTAAGTCAGCTTGCAGCGCTGCTATCCTACCTGGTACATTGTGTTGATTATAACGCTGAGTAGCCCGAGCCAAATCCTGTGCATATCGTTGTTTAGCTTGGTTAATGTCATATTGTTCAAGCAAACCCGGCTGTGAAGTTTTATAGTGTTTTTCTCGTAAGTTCCAAGCAGCTTCCCTATCCTTCCATTCCTGTTGTTCTTTTGCATTTCTCACTGCAAATTGCTCAGGACTTTCAGGGGTATTACTAGCCCGTTTTACGAAGAACTCCGCAATGTCTTGGCTATTACCCGTTAGCATTGCTCGCATTAATTTCAAATGCGCGGCATAGTCTTCCGCATTTCTTCTTACAACCAATCCCGTATCAATGTAAGTTGGCTTCAACACGTACTCACCCTTTTCCAGTACCGGTTCAAAGAAAATATTTCCCGGATGAGGATCGCCGTGCACGGCTAGTGTTTCTTCCCCTTGGGGAACGCGCAAATAGCTTGCCGTATTCGCTACATCCAAGTAAGTATGCGGTAATAGGCCTCCCCACTTTTTAATTTCATCCGGATGATATGCCCAATTTTCAGCTATTTCTTTCGCAAATCTTCTTTCATAATCCGCCTTGCTGTGAGTTTTTGTATACTCAATCATCGACATTATTTTTTCCAGCGGCAAACCGGGAGCAAATTCCTGCATAGCATAATTACTGCAAGGAATTCTTCCATAACGGTCCTTCAAAAATTCTATAGCGATAGTACTACCGGCACGTCTAATATCCCAGTCACTCATATCACCAACCGTGATTGCCTTGGCTACCCTATAGTGTCCCCGAGTTCCTGCATATTCTTCCACTTTACTTTGAAGCAATTCTCCGTTTTGTGCTTCCAGACGAAAATCATATTCTTTTTTCCAGGCCTTATATAAATTGTCCACCCGGTTCAATTCGTAATCTCTTTGGCGAATAATTGCTTCACGTTGAATATCCCGCTCCGGACCGGAAAAATGGCGGTCGATATCCCGAAGCAATATCGCTGCATCTTGCTCAATTTGTTTTCTAACTTCCTGATGCTCAAAATGCACTTTTACCGGGTTGATATCGTCTTTCCGGACTTTGAGTGCCACTTTTGTTTCTGCACCCGTAACTTTATCCACTAATGTTGCAAATACCACCTCACCAACACTGGCAGATAATACGGTGCCGTTATCCGGAAATCTTAAATGGTATTGACGACTAAAGTCCCTATCTCTTTGGTACTGATCCTTAATATATTGGACTGTCGCTTCATAATTCCGACTCGCTTGATTTGAGCTGAGCGTTTGTTCAAGAATCGCCCGGATATGGGCAGGCACGCTTTTATCGGAGGCTGCAATTTGCGCCTGTTTTTTCAATCCGGTTAAGTTGGTCTCCACAAGCCATTGTGCAGCCTGTTCATCCGACATTCTTTTACCGCCCGGGACCAGCATTTTAAGTTGTTGGAAGCTATTGGAGGCTTCTGGCGGAAGCGGCGGCGGGTCATGACGGACGGCCTTACTCGCATGCCTACCACCTCTCATGGAAACAATTCCTTTTACGAAAAATTCACCGAATGATGATTTTGTATCTTGAACAGGTTTCGCCTGTGGTGTATCAAAAAACATCCATTGCTGCTCGGGAGGTAAAGGAGCCACAGCTTGAGCTTTTCTGGCAGCAACCCCTGCTGAGCCAGCAAAGGGAGACTTTCCGGTACTAACCGGGATATCGGCTTGAGCCAAAGCCTCAAATTGTCTTAAGAGTCCATCGGATGAAATATCAGCTCGTGATGTTTCGAGTACGTTCCGAACCATTTCACGATCCGCATCATTTAGCTTGAGTCCGTTTGCGCGTAAGAACTCTATTTTTTCCCAGATTTTCCCTCTTTCTTTTGTCCCAGCCCCAGGCGTAAAAGATTTAATAGCAGCACTTAAAGCGCTTTTACCATCGGGAGCAACGTGCTGAACCGAAAAACCTAAACTCATTAAGTATTTTAAATCGTCAACCGTAAAATAATAAGAACCTGCAAAAGTGTTCAACAGGTAAGGTGTTTCTTCAGGGCTAACTCTGGCACCCAACCCTCGCAAGGTTTCAAACGCAGTTCTATTATTGACTAATTCTATCGCCCTTTTACCGAGAATATTGGGATCTCCGTTGACCTTCGAAGCGGCTATTTGCCTTTCCTTATGCCATAGATCAAATAATGTTCGTGTTGCACTATTCGGTAACGCATTACGGTTAGATGCACCAGATATTAAATGTGCGTAAACCTTGTTAAAATCTGGACTATGATAACCTTTTACAATCATAGCAAGTTGCTTATCAAAGATCTGCAATGGATTCGTTCCGGGCATATTAATAAAATCCTGGACACCCGCATTTTCCGCTATCTTAACTAAAGTGGAAGCTGTCGTTCTAAATTCCTTAGCATAATGATCGTGTTGAATACTATTCATTGCAAACTGTAAAAGGTTATGCCCAATCAAATGAGAATGGGAATACTCTCCGGTGTGGAGAATCGGAGCTGTACGATCCAGTTCCTGGTGAATTCTTTCTGCTTTTTGTAAGTATGTATAGGGTTTTAAAAGATCGGCTTCAATATCTTCCCGGCCTGAAAGAAGCGTTTCCAATACATCCGGAGCAGGTTTCCTCATAGCGGCAACTTGCTGCAATATAGAATCACCATGCTCATCTCTGGCATGAATATCGGCACCTTCTTTAAGCAGGATTTGCAATACCGCTAAGTTTCCTGAGCGATCTATCTCCTTCACTTCGCCCTTCACATGCTTCTGAACAGCAGATCTCAATACCTCTGTGTAATGGTTTTCTGTTATAAATCTTTCTCTGTCAACTGAATCTAACATGGTTAAATCGGTTTCACATGCATGTTTAAATTGCGCCAGAGCAATATTAAAATGATTTGGATTGACTACATGTGTTTTAAGTCCATTTATACTCTGTTCCACTCGCTCTTTTGAACTTGCACCACTCGTTATCATACGGTTTCCAGTCAATTGAAATGTAATGGAGTGGATGGAATTTTGCGAAAGCTTAATAGTGTCCCAAATATTCCGTTTTTTAGCATTAATTCGGAACAGTTCTTTTCTAATACCCAATAAATCCTTATGAATTGACGGCAATAAGCTATCTTCATATAAATTAATACCCAACGCTGTTTGCTTCTTCTTTAAGTTATCGAAAGCAAAAGAGTCCATTTGATCATTTAGCGAGGAGTAACTAATATTAATACCTTTTAGTAATTTTTCAACAATAGATGAAGTGCCTGAGTTCATTTCGCCCTGGGTGTCGCGAAGCAGAACTAAAACTTCCTCAGTTCCCGCTTTGTAAGCATCGTACAAAGTATTGTAGGCATTTTTAAACGCCTCACCCTCTAAAGATTTCAAAGTAAATTTATAGTTTTCCAACTGCAAAATACAGCCATCAAATGCCTGTGAATCTCCGTTTTTGATCGCCGCTTTAAAAGCAGCGTTAAATTCGCTCTGTGAGGCTACTTTTACAGGTAAGGTTTTTACCTGTATGGCTGATGGAGAGTTTTGAGTTGTAACAAAAGGATCCTTTCCCGAAGAAGCTTCCCGAACTTTAGAGGCAGCACTTCTGCTTCCAAGCCCCCTATCCAATTCTTCTTGTTCTTGCAGCTCGAAATCATCAACACTGACTTGAGTTCTCCCCGCAGACTGGCTTAGCTCATGGAATGCTTCTTGTTGCTGCCCGAGCTGCAGTGCCAAATCATCAAGTTGCTCTTCAAGGTCACGTTTTTCAGTACGCAGTCTATCAATTTCCGTCTGGGCCGCTGCTTTTTCTTGCTGCGCTTTTAATTGCAGTTCTCGAAGCTGCGATTGAGACTGCATGAGAGACTCTGCTGCACGTTGTTGCTCTGTACTCCTGCTGGTTTCAGCCTTCAGAGAAGCTTGAAGATCGACCAGTTGATCGCGAAGCAAGGTTTCTTGCTCTGCATGTCTAGAGGTTTCACCAACCAGAGAGTCTTGAAGACTTCCTATCGTTTTATTTTTTTCTTCCAGCTCTGCCTGAAGCTTACTCTGTTCCTGAAGAATAGCGTTCCTGGTTTGCTCTAAGGTTTCTCTTATTTGCGCAGCGTGTATAGAAGCTTGAGCCTCCAGAGAGCTTTGAAGATCACCTATTTTTTTATCCTTTTGCTCTAAACTTGTTTCTGATTGGCGGCGTGCCTCAGTTGCAAGCGTGTTAGCACTCTCAAGTTGCTGTCGAAGAGTCTCGATTTCTCGATTTTGAGTTTCTAACTCAGCAAGATTGACTAAAGCAGCCTCATGCTCCTTGTTAAGATCATTAAATTTCCGAGTTAATTCAGCCGATGTGGCTTTTGCCTCATTTTTTGCAGCTTCCAACCCAGCAACCTGACTTTGAATCTGAGCACTGGTTTGTTCAGATTCTTGCAATTGGCGATTAAGAGATTCATTCTCATCTATTTTTCGCTGAACTTCTTCCTTCTCTCCGGCAAGTTGAGTTTCAAGTTCGCCTTTAGTCTTTTCCAGGTCTAGTTTAGAACGATTTATAGTTCCAAGAGACTCAGTAAGCTCCTGAAGTTGCAGGACTGTATCCGTTGCTTGTTGCTCAAACTCTTTTTGTGCTCTGTTTTGATGATCAAGAGCGGCATTCTTCTCTTCAAGCTGCTTGGATAAAGCGGACTGGTTTTTCCTCAAAGAGTCAATCTCGTCCTGCTTATCTTTGGCTTCAGATGTTTTTACCTGCAGTTCTTGTCTTAAAAAGTCGTGTTCTTCCTGTAACTGTGTCATTTGTTTAGAAACATCAGGATCTCCAGACGCAAGAGAGCTTCGAAGCTCTCTTATTTTGTCCTTATTCAGATCCAGTTGGGCCTGAAGCTCATTACGGGCTTCCTCAGTCTCTTTGTGAAGCTTTTCCAGTTGAGCAATAGTGTCTCTAGCGACCTCTATTTCAGCCTTCATTGCTTTTTGCTGACCTTTTTCAGACTCAAGAATCGCATGAAGGTCATCAAGCTGGCTTTTCTGCTGAGCTAAACTTAACTGTCCTTCTTGCGCTTGAGTTTTCAACTGTATCTCCAGCTCTCGCGCTTCAGTTAATGCCGTTTCTGTCTGGTTTAATTGACTGTTTCGGATTTCAAGCTGCCGTTTTAGCTCCTGAAGCTCAGTTCCACGAGCCGCCACCTCATTTTCAGCTGCAAGCCTTGCCCGTGCCTCGCCTTCTTTTGCCTCTTGGAGTCTCTGTGCTTCTAAACGCTGCTTCTCCGCCAAATCTTCAGCAGACGCTTTTTGAGCTGCTAAATCTTTTTTTGCTTGCTCGGCAGCATCTTTAGCCTGAACGGCCGTATCTTTTTCTTGCACCAATGCCGCATTTTGCTGCTGTAAAGTCGTTTTTTCATTCTCCAGAGCTTTAAATTCCGTTTCAGAGTGAGAAAGTGAAGCGGGTGCTTTCGCTTCTTTCCGGAAAATGCGTCCCCAGTTTTTATGCAGAGCTGCTCCGCTCCCTATTCCGATAATCAAAGCCCCGATACCAGCCAACCATGGCCAAACGCTTTGCTTATTGTCTTTTTTATACATCAGAGGAGATGTTTTAAAAGCGTGTGAATTGGGATTGAAAAATCCGGAAATCTGGCGACTCAAACGAGTCCAAAAACAGGGACGTGCAACACTTTTATGGTTCCTGTGCTGCAATTGATCGCCACGTTTCCACTGATTTCCCCACGCACCAAAAAATGGAGCAGCTGTTTGTTCAGCACAATCGGTAGTCGGCCTGTTTAAAACAGGCTCATTACCTTGTGTAGATCCTCCCTGCACCGATTGCATGCAATTCCACCTCTACTCCTCAATATATATATAAACAAATAAAAAGACTCAAAATTGCCTAATTTCTGTGCTCAAAGGAGAAGGATGGACAGTCTGCTATAATAGTGGGCTAATAGGGAAGTCTATATCCCGCATTGAGACGGGTTAGGCTGGTAATTGCTGGGAGAGTCGATCACATGCCGAGAACTCGTTTGGGGCAGTTGAAACAAAGTTTGTTCAAGCGTAGCCAACCCCTTCGCCTGGCTGCAAGCCTGGGCATTGTGATGGGATTATCAGGCCTCAGTCTCTTCAACGGCGCTTACGCCGTTACCCAAACACCCGTTATTGTAGAAGTCAAACTCCCGACCGGACAAACCCTTTACATTAAAGAAGATCACAGTCGCCCTATCGTAACCATTGATACCTGGGTTAAAACAGGCTCCGTGAATGAAGTGGGTCAGAACAATGGCGTTTCCCACTTCCTGGAGCATTTGCTTTTTAAGGGAACCCGTCAATACCACGCCGGGCAAATCGATCGCATTCTGGAATCTCGCGGGTCCGAGTTTAACGCTGCAACCAGTGATGATTTCACGCATTACTACATCACGACAGCACCCACTTATTTTGAAGAAGCTTTGAAACTGCATGCGGATATGATGACCCATGCATCCATTCCTGTCGAAGAGCTCCCTAAAGAACGGAAAGTTGTCCAGGAAGAAATTAATCGCGCAAACGACAACCCCTCTCGCCAGCTCTACGTTCAAGTCGCCAAAATGATGTATGGCCAACATGGCTATGCCTTGGATACATTGGGCCCAAAGCAAAATATTGCCAATATTCCACGTCAGGACATTTTAAATTATTACCATTACTGGTACAGACCTCAAAACTTTAATACCATCATTGTGGGCGATATTAATGCGGAAAAGGTCAAAAAAGAGGTCCAGGCGGCTTTTCCTTCTCGCGGGCTGGAACGCTACGGACAATATAAGGCACCCGATGCTCAGGCGGTTGATTTCTCTAAAAATAAACCCCAATCCACAATCCTGAAAAATCCAACCATTAACCAGGCTTACCTTGCGATAGCCCTTCCCGGGCCGGCACAGCAAAACGCTGATGACGTTTACGCATTGGATATTGCCATGCTCGCATTAGGGTCAGGTAAAAGTTCTCGTTTATACAACGCTCTGATCGAAAAAGAACCTTTAGCAACCAGTGTTTCTGCAAGCAATTACACTCAGAAATACTCCGGCTTGGTATTAGTGGACGTTGCTTCCGAACCCGGCAATTTAACGAAAATTAAAAAAGAAATTTTAAAACAGCTTTCAACACTCCGTGAGAAAAGTATTACCCCGGAAGAGTTACAGAAAGCAAAAACCCAATATATTAAAGACTTTGTATTTGAAAACGAAAGTACGGATGGCACAGCCTCTGCGATTGGGTATAACGTTACCATTGGAAACATTGCAGATTACACCGAGCATGTTGCCCGTGTTGAAGCCGTCACGCCTGAACGCGTAAAAGACGTATTGAATCGCTACCTGGATCCCGGTAAAGCTATCATTTCTGAACTCCTTCCTGAAGCCACCCCTATCAACACTTCGGAAGAAGACAAAAATAACTTAGCGCTTTTAGACAACTGGCAAAAAACAACCCTTTCCCATGAAAGAGCCGAAACCGCAGCTCAAGCCAAAGGTGAAATTCCAGCCTCAGCCCCGAAAGCCCCAAAGGTTGAAATTACTAAAACAGTGCTTCCAAACGGCATAACACTCATTACAAAACCTATTAGCGATTCTGCAACCGTGGCAATGAAATTATTCGTTAAAGGAGGCAGTAGCGTTGAAACAAAACCCGGTATTGCAACCCTTGTCGCGGAACTCCTCTCCCAGGGCAGTCAAGGCAGAAACGCTGAAGACCTCAGTAATGAGCTCGAAAGTAAGGGTATGAACCTCACTTTCTCTGCAAATGAAGATTATATTGATATCACTGGAACGGCAATTCAAGAAGACTGGGGCGAATTAAGCACCATTCTCCAAAGCGTACTGACTACGCCACGGTTTGATGCAAACGAAATTGAAAAAAAGAAAGAACAAATCCGACAAGCCATTGCGGCCAATCGAGACAATCCCTCATCGCTTGCCTTCGAAAATTTACGCCTTTCCCTTTATCCAAACCATCCCTACGGAGACGTCGGCAAACGCGTCGAAAAAGCACTCCCGGGTATCACTCGCAATGACTTAGTGAGTTATTACCAGCAAAATTTCCAACCTCAAAACATGGTGGTATCACTCGTCGGACATGTGGATGTGCAAGCGGCTAAAGCCTTTTTCAGCGCCTTATATGCTCCTCGTACACTGCCACAAGATTCCCGCCTTCGCGGGAATGACGTAAGTCAAAGTAAAGAGGGACAGGGGGAATCTTCAGATGCCGGTACTGCAACCCCGCTCCCTAAGGCGGTTCCGGCACTGGATAACAGCGAAACCGTTAATGAGCGAAAGCCCAGGCTTTCTGCCGTATGGATTGCTCAAGGTTGGTTAGCCCCCTCCATATCGAATCCGACCGATTACGCTGCATTGAAGGTGCTTAACACCCTGATTGGCTCGGGCATGAGTTCCCGCCTTTTTGTTGATTTGCGAGAAAAGCAAGGCTTAGCTTATGTTGTTGGCAGCCAATACCCCAGTCACAAACTGGATAGCATGTTCACCATGTATATTGGAACCGATCCAGTCAATACTGAAAAGGTTTTGCTTGGTTTTAAAAAAGAGCTTGACCGCATTCAAAAAGAACTCGTAACGTCCAAAGAACTGGAAGAAGCGAAAAGCAAACTGATTGGCGGCTTCGCCCTTGCCCACGATACCAATGCAGCCCAAGCAAACTACCTGAGCCTTTATGAGGCTTTAGGTGCCGGTTATGAGTTTGATTCCAATTACCCGAATCTGATACGCAAGGTCACTGAAAACAAGATCCGCCAAGTGGCCAAGAGATATTTCTCACAACCCAATGTATTATCCATTGTGGAGCCAGAATCGGTGCCTAAATCTGGATCCTTAAGCGGTCGCGGTAAACATGTTTACCATACACGATGGAAAAGACTTAAATCATCACATTAAAATTATTGTGAATTATCAGTAAGGGAGTCCCTTGTGGGCTCCCGTAGCAGGTATAGAACCCGATCCAATTCCCCTCCCTGGGAGGGGTGGCTGGCAAAGCCAGGCGGGGTGGTCTTTTAGAGTCTAGAAGAAACCTTCTTAAAGAAATCCCGTCATATTCAAGGAAAACCACCCCGCGCTAAAGCGCACCCCTCCCAAGGAGGGGAATTTAAGAGCTAATTTAAATCGTTTTTAAAGTTTAAGGAATCAACAGCTAAGGATAATTTTCATGCTTTCAAAGCCCAACCTAATCCAGCCGGCGAATACGGGCTTTGTACCCTCCATTTCTTCCATGTCGTACTCGGGACCGATTTTCCCGCTTCCCGTCCAGCAGCGCATTATTGCCGCCCTGATGGAAGTCTATGGCGTTGAAGAAGCAGAAACAATTTATCCTCGTATTGAAAGCTGTGTAAAAAAAATCCGTGAAGAACGACCCGAAGCCCTTTTACAGCAAGACTTAGAACGAGATGAAGACTGGTATCGTACCGAAGTCGTCTACATGTTTTACACCACTCAATTTGGTGTCAGCGAGCTGGAACAACCGAATACCTTTGATGATCTGATCTGGATGCTCGATTATCTGAAAGCCCTTGGGGTCAGCACCCTCTACATACTGCCCTTCCTGAAATCACCTATGATTGATGCCGGTTTTGATGTCAGCGACTTTCGGGCCGTGCGAGAAGAACTGGGAGGCAATGATGCCTTTGATCGTTTCATGGCAGCTGCCAAAGAACGAGGATTCAAAATCAAGGCGGATCTCATCCTGAACCATGTATCGGATCAACATCCCTGGTTCCAAGAAGCGATTAAAGGAGACGCCCAAAAACTCAACTATTTCATTTATCGCGATACAGCTCCCGTCTATAACCTTGAAACCAGCGAAGCGGATGGTGAAGTTGCTATTTATCAAGAGGATGATGGGCAAAAAAGTGTTCGGCGCCTTATTTTCCCCGATATTTCAGACTCCCATTATCGGAAACAATGGGTTTTAGAACATGGAGATTTGCGTCAAAAACACTTCTATCACACTTTTTACCCCCATCAGTTGGACCTAAACTGGTTTAATGGCGATGTACTGCTTGAAGCCATTGATATTATGGGCTATTGGGCCAACAAGGGCATTGATATTTTCCGTTTGGATGCCATTCCCTTTTTCACGAAAAAACCGGGAAGTACAGGCGAAAATCTTCCTACAACGCATGCCGTTGTCAAAATACTCAGTGCATGTCTCCAAGCCATGGCCCCTTGTACCGTTATTCAGGCAGAGGCGTGTCAGTGGCCAAAAGACATACGCCCCTATTTCGGTGAAGAGGAAAAATTCAATCTCACTATTCATGACTACGGGCAAAAAATGATTACCCGGACGGACGAAGTGCAAATCGCCTACCATTTCCCTTGGATGCCCGCTATTTGGGCAAGCGTGATTACCGAAAATGCCGAACCCTTTTGGAATGCAACCAATGAAACTCCAATGATCCCGGATACGGCTTCCTGGGCAGTCTTTTTGAGGGTTCATGACGAACTTACGCTGGAAATGGTTGATCCCGTGACTCGACGACTGGTTTATAACGCCCTAATCAGCAAAGGTGCCAGCTTTCGGGCAGGATTGGGTGTCAGCGGACGATTGGCAAACTTTCTGGACAATAACCCGACTCGTATTATCCAGATTTTCTCGATTTTGTTATCGATTCCGGGCATTCCCATTATTTACTACGGGGATGAAATTGCGGAACAAAACAACGCAACTTTTATGCTGGATGCAGCCCGTGAACGTGAACAAGCGGCCGATAAAGACGTTGAAGTCAAAAGCTTTATCGATACGCGTGATCTGGCAAGGGCTCCTATTACCCGGGAACGTTTTACCGAAGTCGCTAAAACCCCAAGTAGCCAGGATGAAGCCTCTTCAGTATTTCACTGTTTACAACGCATGATCCGTTTGAGAAAAAATCAAAACGCTCTGTCCCGAGGCACGTTTACGCCTGTTACGGCCAATAACCCCGCTGTTTTAAGCTATATTAGGACCTTTACCGACTGTCATCTACCGGATCCAGAAACACCACCGCTTCATAGCCAATGTCTGGTCATCCATAACCTTTCAGAGACTGCCGTTAAAGTCGCCCTGAGGGTTAACCATACTGAATCAGCTGAAAGTGATCCCTCCATCAGTCTGCGAAAACCTGTCTGTGTTAAAACAGGCGATTTTTTGGATATTCTAACCAATCAAAATGTTTATACCAGCCTCATTGAGACAACCGGAGAGATTCAACTCACTATGGATCCTTACCAAAGTGTATGGCTCGTTTAATTACCTTTTTTTATAGGCTTATCTCATTTTAATCATTTCAATTTGAAAATTTTGGGGGTTGAAACCGTTATCAAATTGCTCGCCTTTCGCTTAAATGATCAATTTTAAGGGGTGATCTATAGTAGACATGACGTCGACTATTTAATAATTCTTAACCCAATTCGGCTTAGTTGATATCCAATCGATAGCCTTTCAATATTAAATTCTCCCCGGATTCCAGAAGGAAACAATTACGCAATAAAGATTGTTTTTATATCTTATACTTGTTTGTATTTTTTAGGGGTGGAGTATATGCTTCCGAATTCGACGACGAATTTTCAAGGTGGAAATGCGACTAGCAATTCCGGCAATAGCTCCGGTCCCGGAGATGCAACAACACCAACATTTGGTGGCATGGGCAGACGGGATTACCAATCCTTCCTGAGAGCGCTTCAGCTTCGAGACAATGTCTTTTTATCTCGAAACGCTAAACCGAACGGAGTGAATCTGGGAGCTCTATTCGGTGGCATAGCCGGTGTTTTTGGCCTTGGAGCCATGGCTACAGTTATGGTTGCAGCTCACCGCCAGGCAGGAAGCGTAAGGAAAGTTTTTAAGGGCGACTTCTGGCGTAATGCGAAATTCAAAAATTTCTTTACTTTCAAATGGGGTACTTTCTTTAAAAAGGCTGACCCGAAGAAAGTTCAAACAGCGGAACCGCGTTTCAAAGAATGCACACTATCCGATGATCAGCGAAACGACGCCATTAAGCTTTTCAGTCTGGCTGATTTTAGTCAATGGCAAAAACTCCCGACTGATTCTAAGTTGCTGGATGGAGGCAAATTCAGTTATACGGGTGACAATGGCAGAATTAATTATGATCAAGATAAACTTCATCACTTTACTCATGAAGGAACGATATATCTCTACTATAACCATCCAGAGTTTCAACACCACCTGGTTGTTGATCCGACCGATAAAACTGCGTGTCGTATATCTGAAGACGACATAAAAGACGCTAAATTAGTCGCTGAACGCGACAATAAAGTATCCGGCGATCATTTAAAAAAGGTACAATCGGCAACACCGAATACTTGGCATACACTGGAAGGCAATAAAAGACAATGGTGCTATAACAGCACAACAAAGGGTATTTTTTGTCGTGATGCCGATAATAACTACTATTCCGTGGATCCATCCACTGGGGAATTTTCTATTGCCAGTGAAAGCGAAGTAAAAGAGGGATTAAAAAAGGCACAAGAAAAGCTGGATGCCGATGCACAAGCCATAAGAGATCAGGAAGACGCAAAGCTCAAACTCAAACAACAAGATGAAGCGGAAAAAATTACTGGCTTGAGTTCTAAAACTATTATTGAGCAAGCAGAAACTATAGCTGAGGACAGCAGAACGTATCAATGGCTATGCTTTGAAGCGGATAAACCTTCTGGCGGCGCATGGTGTAAGAATTCTGATGGAACGGTGACCTATAGTAATCAAAGCAAAAGTAATTATTACACTGTAAATCCGAAAACAGGCACCCTTGAGAGACTTTCTGATGCAGAAAAAAGTCAACTGGATACAAAACTTGCAAATGCGGCAGACCAAAGAGCACAACAAGAACCTGAGAAACCACCCGTAGAAACGAAAGCGGAACGTATTCAAAATGATACAAAAGATAAAATCATTGATGTTAAGACGGCTAAGGCCCATGTGGCAGAATTAACAAGGCAATTGGCAGAGGCTGAAAAGAAAAGAAAAAATGCAGAAACGGCAGAAGCTCAAGCTGCCTGGGCTGTGAGTAATAAGGGTGGTGACAACGTTCAAGCAGAAGCAGACACAGCAACTAAAGAACTGCAGGCTGCGAAAGACGCTGAAAATCTCAAAAAACTCGAACTTGAAGAGGCCCAAGAAGAACTGAAAATACTGGAAGCCGAAGCCGCAAAGTCCAAAGTTGAGGCTGCAAGAGCTAAAGTTGACGCGGAAACGATAGCACGTGCGGAAAAGGCGAAAGAAGCTGCTGCAAAATTAGAAAAAGACACCATTACAGAAGCTAAACAAGAAGCTAAGTCAAAAATAGATGACGCTGAAGAACAAGCCAACACGAAAATCGCTGCTCTAAAAAGTAAACTCAGTGACCTCGTTGAGGAGCAAGAATCCTTACATAAGACTAGGAGCGAGGAAGCTTATACAGAAATTACTGATTCCAGAGCCAAGGCTGTTACAGAGGCAGAAAATACTCGACGAACCACTGTTGACGAGGCCAAACAAAGGTATGAACAAACTAAAACAAACGAAATTCAAAAACTGGAAGCTGCAAAAGAAGCAGCTAAAAATAATGCCGATGGTGAATTACAAGCGGTGCAAGCGGAACATACCGCAGCACTCCAAAAACTTGATGATACACTCAAGGAGAGTAAAGAAAGAACTGAAAAGACAATTCAAACAAGTAAAAACGCAAATTATCAAACTGCTAAGGATGGGATTCTCGCACAATTAAAAACCGAAAAAGAACAACGGGAGGCTGATCAAACAGCAGCCATTGCAACGGCTAACGAAAAGCCCCCAAAATTGCTTGAAGATGCGAAGACAGAACGGGTGCAGGCGGAAACAAAAGCGGAACAGGAGCTATTAACAGCTTTAAATTTAACGCTTTTAACTCACGAGTGGGAAGTAAAAGCAGCATCAACAAAACTTGCAGCCGCACAAGAAAAAGCGGAAATAGAAGCAACAACATCTCTTCAAGAAGCCGAAAGTGATTTCACGGCATTCCTCGACGATCTTACAGCTGATAAAAGTCTATCGATGGAACAGTTTCGTGAGAAAGCAGATGCAAGGCGCATAGGGGTAGAACGGTTTCAGAAAACAGTCGCAGACTCTAAATCACGAAAGCTTGCAGACGCTCAAAAAGATTACGATGACGAACTGAAAGCAGCCAAGACGAAACGAGATAGATCTGAAGCAGCTGCAAACAATGAAAAAACTATCGCTATTGAAAAAGCGAAAGAAGCTTATCAGACAGCTCTGGAAGCAGTCGAAAAACAAAAAGCAGCCACTAAAGATGAAGTAGAAAAAATTCAATCTGACGCTTTTAACGACATTAATGGTATCGAGAACAAAGCTTTTAACGAAATAAGGGAAGAACAGAAAAAGGCAGAGGAAAAAGCGGAAGCCGATCTCAAAGAAGCTCTCGAACAACATGAAAGGGATCACAAGGAATCTCGCGAAGCACTTGAGTCAACACAAAAAGAAGAATTGAAAACGCGTGGAACTGAAATTGCAGCAAAACAAGCAGCCACAATCACTGCCGCTGAAGAGGACTATGCAATAGCCCTTGAAACAGCTGATAAAGAGCTGAATACAGTAAAAATTGAGGCCGGCAAAACTTTACTGATAGACAAAAATAATGCTGTAACAGCTGAACAAAACGCTCGGAGAAATCTGTCCTTAAAGCTAGCAGAGCTTATGGAAGTCCGAAATAGGGAGATTGAAAAGCTTGAAAATACGACAGCTCAAAAGATCCAAGCGGTTGAAACAGCCAGAGATCAAACGGTTCAAACAGCCCGTGAAGAACTGGCTTTGAAGGTTAAAGCTGCTAACGATAAGAAAATGGGAACTGTTCAAAAAGTCACTGAAACACTTAAAAATGAACTCATTGGATTGGAAAGGCTTCAATCGATCGAAGCAGGATATTTTCAAGAATTGAGTACTGCATTTAGCGAATTTGAAAAAGAGACTGGAAAAATTGCTTCAGAGGAACAAGAACAGCTTAGGACAATTCGCGCAAACCGAAACAGCACAGTAGAGGATGCTGACGAAGCAAAAATAAGTGCGCGTCAAGAAGCCAATGAAAAACTGGCCCTAGCAAGACAGGAGCTTGACAAGGCACATCGTTTAGCCGTCGAAATTCGGGACAAGGCCATTAACACGGCTCTTGCACCGCATGCCTCAGTCATTGAAGAATTCGGGAAAGTTAAACCGCAAGGAATACCTGAGGTCGCTGAGGGAATACCTACACCTGTGGAAACACCTGAAGGCAGCGTAATGTCAGATACAGATACAGACTCACTGTCAAGGCAAACTAGCGCCTCAAGCTTTAGTCGTACTTCGTCCGGTGAAGATCTATCAAACGCGTCAGGGTGGAAACCCTTAACAGCAGTCAAAATTCCGGAAACGCTTCAGCCCGGATTGGATAATAATCCACTTAAACAATGGCGAGCTTTAGATAAAAACGGGTTTCATCTCGTCTACCAGGATAAGAAAACTGGCAACCTTTACTATCAGCCGACTGTAGAAAGCAATTTCTATACAGTAAGGAAAGATGGCAGTTTAGCGAAGCTTTTAAAACATCAAGCAGATAAACTCCGCGATTCTATGAAGTTAAAAGAAAATGATTTAGGAAGCGTAGAATCGATTGAAACCTTAAAAAATACCCATTTCTTTAAGGATGGAAAACCGATCGATGGCATCGTGATCACAGAGATTCATAAAGCGCATAGCGGACCTTTCAGTCGAAAAAGTACAATCACTTTGAAATATTACGATCCTAAAAAACCGGATGAGTTACAGGTAATCTCATTAAATAAGAGCACACGTGAGGAGCTTAACACTGAAGGAATTCTGCCTAAGCATTACCAAAAAGGGGATGTCATAAAGAATGAATCAGGAGAAACATGGACAAATAAACAAATCCAATTATAAAACTGGGAAACACTCAAAGTCTTGAAAAATAGATTGGGATCCTTCTACAGATAAGGAAAAGCAGAAAAAATAGATACTAATCAATAGTGGAATGGGGATATATGGTTTCAAATTCGACTCCGAATTTTCAAGGGGGAAGTACAGCTTCAGGCAGTAGTGCTGCTGCTGAAAATACGTCATCCCCAACATTCGGCAATCGATTTACCTTTCCTCGTCAAATTCAAATTCCGGATTCCATCTCCTTAGCCCGAAATGCGCGGAAATCCGGGTTGAACTTAGGTGCCCTTTTCGGTGGTGCAGGAGCTGCACTTACTGTGAGTATTGCCACCATACTGGGTGTTAAAGCACACCGTTCGGGAAGTATCTCTAAACTGTTTACCGGAGACTTCTACCGTAATATGAACGTTAAAAATTTCTTCACTTTTAAATGGGGAAAGTTCTTCGAAAAAGCGGAAGCTCCCAAAGCTCCTCCTGGTGAAGACGCTGCCGCTCAAGCCGAAAAGCTTAAACAAGAGCAGCAAGAAGCCCAACTCAGAGAACGAGAAGCAGCTCAACGCAACGGTAAAAAGACCGGAGCAAAGTCAAACTCAAATGCGACCCATGGCAGCAGCCAAATCGAAGCATCCTCTAATTCTCCGATAAGAAAAATCGATACACATGCTATTGACCGTCAGTTGGAAGCGCTTTATTCCAGTAACAAGGGAGAATACGTCCAAATTTCCGCTGAGCATGAATTAGGAAAAGACTTAGAAGAACTCTCAAAAAGAATAACGAAGGAAGACTGGCATCTCCTTGAGTTCAATGGCGAAAAATCAAGCCATGAAGTCGCCATGAGCCCAAATAATAACGCTTATTTTATGTCCAGTCTGATTCATCAAATAGATTATACCTGGGTAAAACATGATACTGGATTTACGGTCTATTTTACCCCTTATAAAGCGGAAGCCAACGGCTTACCTGTTCAATCACCTGTTGCAGGAAAAACAGCGACAAGCTCTCAACAGAAACACAGTACTCCTCAAAGTGCTAAACCACAGTCCACTCCAATACAACAACAAACTCCAAAAGTTCAGCCGGTTGTGACTAACGTTGCGCAGGAAGCTCTACAAAAAGCCACACCTTTGAAAGAGTCAGATCACACAGCTCAAGTCAAAACAAAAGAAGAAATCCCTAAAAGGACAGCAAAAAAGATCGTCTTGGAAACAGCGGCAGCAAAGAAAAAAAGAGACGAAGAAGCTGCTGAAAATATGCTGGCTGTTGCAGGAATGGATGCACCGCCAAAACCAGAAGTGAAAACGGACAAGGGTAAAATAAAAAAACGGAAGGTCACTAAAAAAGCACCTGGAACGAAAACTGATAAAGGAGGTGAGTCTTCGAATGCGAAACAACGAAGAAGACCCCTACATTGGGCCAAGAAAAGAACTGGCGAGATGGTGGACGGAATCGCAAGAGCGACACCCGATATGCCTATAATTTTTCCCGGTGAAGATTCAGGATTAGGAGATGCCGCAGCAAATCTATTCTCTTCAATGCCTGACATGTCTGCAGTTGTAGATGCTGTTGGCAATATTGGAGGCGCTGCTCTAGGGGTTCTTGGAAAGCCAGCTCACACTGCTGCATTCGACAATGGCTATTCAACGTTCTTAAAAAGCTAAACAAATCGCAATTTACACGGCTACTGGTAAATTTAAATGAGCTTAATACCGAATAACAATAATTCAGCATACGATCCGTCACTGGCAGGCAACGCGCATGACCCTGCTTTTTCCGGCCTCTTTCCCTTTCAGAAAATGACCTACAACGATTTTTTGCCCGAGGATACCGCGAAGTTCCGTTCCACTCAAAAGAAAAAAGCGACTAGTAGCCGGTTTAACAGCATCTTTAGCAGTCCAACTTACAAAGATTTTATGCCGCAGTATCCGCTATCCAATAAAAAGAATATGAGTGTCAGTGCGTGGATTGGGAGCATTCTAGGCGGAACGGTTGGCATTAGTTTTCTTGCATTTTTTAGTCGTGCGCATTTTAATGGCGGGCTTTTTAAAGACGGTATTAAAAACACCTGGCATGATTTTACAAAGTTTCTGGGCATCACCTCTAAAAAAGGGACTGGCGGAACTTCAACGAGCGTAGGAAGCACACACTCATCAACCACATCGAACGCCGTTCTTAGCAGTACTTTAAGTAAACACTTAGATTCTATAAAGACTCAATTTAACCCTGGACACGTATTCACTACTCAGGAACTGAAAGATCATTTCTTCCAAGAAGATTCCAAGCAGTTTCAACAGACACCTTCCAATTTCTGTTATATTCTATCAGGCCTTGGGGCAATGCTACATCATCAGGAACTTGATGAATTCCTGAAAAAAATCACAATAACCAGAATACAAGATGGCTTTGCAATTAAATCTGAGGGTCAAGCAACTTCACATACAATAACCGATGCAGAATTACTTACAGTAGATCACGGGATTGCAAGTAATTCTGTTGGTAACCATCTGTATATCGAGACTGTTTTACGCTGTAAAAATGCCAGTGAGAGAGGCCAGCAGGATGACGCCGTATTTGCTCTACAATGGCTATTTGGAAAAACGGATGGAAGTACATTACAAAAGCCTTTAGAAGAGGCGAAAGATAAGTGGTTCAATACAACAGTGGGTGAAGAAGACCCATGGATTGAAGTTCATCCTACAAGATGGGATCAAGTATCAGGGAAATTAGTTCCAGATGAAAATACACTCCAGCATATTGAATCTCTTAAAAATGCTGGCCGATTAGAATTGCGACCTGATCCAGCCGCAATAGACCAGCTGGAAGGCCAAGAATTTGCTGGCAAAGATCGAGACTATCATTTAAACGATTATCTACAGTGGCTCAAGAAAAACCCCCAACACAGAGCCTTACTTATGGCTCATAGCCACTCTCCCTTGCATAGTTCTAAACCTCTAAGTACGGCTGAACAACTTGATAAAGCCAAATATGGTTATGGAGCAGGGCATTGGTATGCCGTTATTCCAGAACAATGTGCCAACGGATCCATTTGTCTTATGAATACCAGGTCTATGGGTAAAGCAGAGCACATTGATATTAACGAGTTTTTTAATGGAGGTCATAAGCTTTGGATATATAATGACGAGCTTGGCTATCCGGGTAACCATCTAACAAACATCCAAACCCATGCTTTAGCAGATCATCTTGTTGACGATCCGAGAAAAACATTAAACATGTGGATCGAAAGAGTTGAGCGATTCAAAAAAGATAAACCAGAAGATATACGGAATGAATTGCAAAAACTTTCCGATGCATTGGTAACAACGCCTAAAAATTTACAAGACAGTGGATTCACAGGAAATTTAAAAGACTATTGCAATCATGTAGTACCAAAGGAAATACGAAATACATTAACCAATTTATATCTTACTGAAGGTCATGGATTAGACTCACCTTTTATTTCATAGAAAGCTCAGTTTTAAAAGCGGAAAACGCCATGTTGACGCTCCGGTAAGGGCGCGCTTAAGGCAGCCTCGATTCCGAGTCCGAGTACACGTCGGGTATCGAGAGGATCGATAATACCATCATCCCAAAGGCGCGCCGTACTGTGGTAAGCACTGCTTTCCGTTGCATAACGATCTAAAACCGGTTGCGTCAAGGCATTTTCTTCCTCCGCTGTAAGCGCGGGCTTACCTTCCTTCGCTAATTGCTCCCGTTTTACCGACAGTAAAACACCAGCCGCCTGTTCACCACCCATCACCGAAATCCGGGCATTGGGCCACATCCACAATTGCCGAGGTCCGAAGGCACGACCGCACATGCCGTAATTCCCCGCCCCATAGGAACCGCCGATAATCACGGTAAATTTGGGTACAGACGCATTAGAAACCGCCATCACCAATTTGGCACCATCTCGGGCAATCCCGCCGGATTCCGCCTGACGACCCACCATAAAGCCGGTAATGTTTTGCAAAAAGATCAGCGGAATACCGCGCTGACTGCACAACTCCACAAAGTGAGACCCTTTCAGCGCGCTTTCGGAAAATAAGACCCCGTTATTGGCGACAATCCCAACGGAATAGCCCCAAAGTCGGGCAAAACCACAGACCAGTGTTTCTCCATATAAAGCCTTAAATTCGTGAAAACGGCTGCCATCCACAAGGCGAGCAATGATTTCACGCACATCAAAGGGTTGACGCGCTTCGGCTGGAATCACGCCGTATAATTCATCTTCCGGATAAACCGGGGCTTCTGGCGTTTCCTGACTGAGCCAAGTGTAGGGTTTCCGGTTAAAATTCGCCGCGATTTGTCGCGCAATCGCCAGTGCATCTTCATCATTCAAGGCATAATGATCACTGACCCCGGAGATACGGCAGTGTACATCCGCACCGCCCAGATCCTCCGCACTCACTTCTTCGCCGGTCGCGGCTTTCACCAGGGGAGGACCGGCCAGAAAAATGGTTCCGGTGCCTTTTACGATAATGCTTTCATCGCACATCGCGGGAATATAAGCGCCCCCAGCGGTGCAAGAACCCATCACCACCGCAACTTGGGGAATTCCTAAGGCCGACATGCGAGCCTGGTTATAAAAAATGCGACCAAAGTGTTCTTTATCCGGGAAAACTTCGTCCTGTAGCGGCAGGTAGGCACCACCCGAGTCTACCAGGTAGAAACATGGCAGCTGATTTTCTTCCGCAATCGCCTGAGCCCGTAAATGCTTTTTCACGGTCATTGGGAAATAGGTTCCGCCTTTGACCGTGGCGTCATTGGCGACAATCACACAGGGTTGCCCTTGAATCCGTCCGATGCCGGTCACAATCCCCGCGCCGGGGGCTTGATCCTCGTAGAGGCCATTAGCGGCCAAGGTGCTGAATTCCAGAAAAGGCGCATCGGGATCGATCAAGGCATCGATGCGTTGGCGGGCGGTGAGTTTACCGCGTTGCATGTGTTTGGCAGTCGCCGTGGCTCCTCCCCCTTGGGCAAATTGGGTCTGCGTTTTCTTAAACGCATCGACAATCAAACGCATCGCGGCCTGATTTTTAGCGAAATCCGCCGATTGCGTATTCAGATTGCTCTCGATACGTTCCATACACCCCTATCTCCCATAGCTTTCTACTTTCTATTATAGGAGATGATATCTATGAACTAGCAAGCTAAACCGCAAAATTGATAATTACTTTTTCCGAGCTGGTGTAAGAAAATGCTCTTCCAAATCAGGTACGATACCTGGAGAAAACTCTCTGGAATAACCCATCCAAGGCCGACCATCAGATTTATCTTGCTGAGCTTTTCTAAACTCTTTTCGTAATTTCACTTCGACTCTTAAGGGTATGCTACGTTGTTCCTCAGGCTTCAGGGGCTCTATTTTTGGTAATAAGGCGATTTCAGCATGAGGTTTACTTTTAACTTTTTTCCTCGGTAAAAAAACCGGCACGTCCGAATTACTCGTATTGGAATCCTTTTCAATCGAATTTACGATAGGATTTGCTCTCCGGCTCTCTACCCTTCTTTTTCTTTTTTTAGATTTAGGCTGCTGAAGAGTCTCTGGTACCAATGTCTCTGAATCATTTTGTTGAGAGGCCTTTTGGCTCATTCTTGATGCAGGAGGAAGAGACGGAGACCGTGAATAGGACTTGAGTCCTAAATATTCTTTCATCAAATTTACATCAATATGATGACCATTTCTTGAGCCTCCTGAAGCAGTATAATACGCATCCCGGGCAGACAAAGTCATATTTTCAGGAGCAATACCTCTATTTTCATCTTCGGCTTTTTCCATAGCAAAATAGGTAGGTGGTGAAACTGCCCTACCACTTCGAAGTTTTAAATGAAAAGCACCAACAGGATTGCCTAGGCTCATTAATGAATCCTCAACAATTTTATCTTTTAAAAGTGTGAACAATATGAGCAATCTACATTAATGTAAGATGCTGTATTTTGCTTAAAAGATAAAAATAGAAAGTTGTGCGCTCAATAATTTATTTTCTGCTATGCTCCTACAAAATAAGGTTACCTAATAAATCAAACGCACCTGACTTTTTCTCATAACGTTTGGCTTGAAAGCCTCATTAATCCATATTCATCGAATCAACTCTCGGAGTAATAGAAAACTCTATAGAGTCGCAGTTTGAGGACGTTTCTGGAAGAAAGCATGGGAAAATTTCTGTTCTTTTTTCCGCTTCTTCATCTGTGATGTTTGAGCACTCATACTCTCCGCCAGTAAGCCACCGACTTGCAGCAGGGTTTCAAAATCCTGGTTATCAGCGGCCTCTGAAGGAGCGGTATTGCCCGCCTCCCTTGTTTCGGTAATAATAACCGGCTCGCCTGCAAGATCAGAATTTACACTGGCAGGAGAAGGCAGTTCAATTGCCGGATAAATAATGGCCGCGTATTTTTCCAAATCCTTTTGCAGGTTGAGTATCATGCGGCCCAAGGTGAGAATTTCCCGAGTAGGAAGCGCGTTTGGAGTATCCGCTTTTTTCATCATCGCATTGAGTTGCAAATCGCAAAGGGTCAGCAGTTTTTCCAAGCGTCCTACAGCGGCACCGGCCATGGAAACAACTTGTGGTGCAGGGCGAAATTGCACGCCAGCGTGCGCCATTTTTTTAGATTTGCTCATCGTAAATAGTACCCCTTATTCAAAAGCGATTAATTGCCACTGAAGAACTTAAGAAGACCCGAAAAGATGAAATCCCGATGAACCATGAATAGCAATTTTTAAGAAATCCGTCAAATCATGAAAATAATTTGTTACAATACGTACTTAGACTACAAGCAAATACTTGCCCCCTCTCCCTCTGGGGGGAGGGTTAAAGCCATTGTCTACTCTTAACTTTCCAATTTATAGCTCTTACACCGTCATCCAGTAAATAAGTTTTATCATAACCTTTAATCGGAGATGTACTCTCTTCTAAATAACCTGTCAAAATATTTTTTGTTTTATTATCAATATTTTCCCACCACTGTGGACGAAAATACAAGTTTTCACAGGATGCAAAAATGAACCGTAAGATAGCATACGGCAATACATCATCAGTAAGTGAATCTAGCGATTGAGCAAAAGCCTTACAATGTCTATCTGAATTTTGATGCCAAGCAAAAACAAAAGTACCAGAATCAATATTACCTATTAATGAAAACGTCATTAAATCCATTCTCTTGGAGAGTTGAGATAAATCTTGAAGCTCATTTCCCAAAAAGTCATACCGTGGAAGACAAGCACCTGCACAAAGAACATCCGGTGTTGTTTCAAAGTTTACAATGAATGCTCTAATAGGCGCATACTCCTTTTTGACAACTAGTGAATCAAATTCATTTTTAACTTCAGTAATATCCTTCATTCCAGCTGTAACTCCCAACTCAAAATCTGCAAAAGATTGTTGCGCTTCATATTGCTCAAATAAGCTTTTTCCTCTATCGAGATTTTTTCGCATTGAGGAAAGGTTATCGTATACTGCCTTTTTTTTCGCATATTCTAGACAAACTGCTCGATAAGCTAGCAAAAAACAATGCTCAGAATTCCCTGTAAAAGGACTTTGCTCTATAGGTTCAAATGAGCCGCTATCATGCTTGTGACAGAATAATGGCAAAATTGATGCCCGACCAATCCCAATAAGCTTTGTTTTTAATTTTCCGTTTGTTTTTACTAAATCTTGAATTGTAGCTGAATGGTAGTAAACATGCCCATCTTCAGAAATTAACTTCAACATACTTTTCGAAATTGTGTGTGACCCAATAGCCTTTGCATCACAAATTTTCAAGCTATCCTTTTCTGGATGAATGCAAAAACCTTTTAACCTTCTTTCTTGAGCTTGCTTATCTATTTCCCACGCTTGAACTGGTACTTGATTTTCACGATCAAGATGACATTTTTTATATTTTACCTTTGAGCCACACCAACAAGGTTGATTACGCCCTATTTTTTCTCTATTCATCTGTATTTCTTTCAATGATGGATAGAGAACATTTTACCTTTAAAACTACCCCCACCCTAGCCTTCCTCTAGAAGGAGAGGGGACAAGAGTCACCATAATCAGTAGCAGTGCAATTCAATTACAAATGATTTCTAAGAAGTACGGACTGGATAAGAAGCGCTCTGGGATGCGGAAGAGGCGCAAACCACCTGATTTTTACCATTCCGTTTAGCCTGGTACAAAGCCGCATCGGCCTGGGCAATCAATTCATAAATGGGCATATTGGGATACACCAATTCTTGAACCCCGACACTCAAAGTAATGGGTAGCGGATTATCCGGTAAACAAAAAACAGTCTCTTCCACTAAAAAGCGTAAGCGCTCCAGCAGATCCGTCGCATGAACTTTAGACGTTTCCGGAAGAATTAAGGCGAACTCTTCACCCCCGTAACGCGCCGGGATATCGGTTTCGCGGACATTGTTGCTGATCAGCTGCCCTAATTCCGTCAGGATGCGATCTCCGACAAGGTGCCCATAGACATCATTAATTTTCTTGAAATCATCAATATCAAACAGCG
>Ga0105239_10001330_pt1 | contig 33265 bp, 28 predicted proteins | sample KBSC44metaG_FD_92761 | JGI IMG/M metagenome (GOLD analysis project Ga0105239, IMG submission 92761) | Corn rhizosphere microbial communities from Kellogg Biological Station, Michigan, USA - KBS C4-4 metaG | ecosystem: Host-associated > Plants > Roots > Rhizosphere > Soil | place: Michigan, USA... | reverse complement strand
CCTTTAATAAGTCCTGGTAGGCGCCGGCGCACCACCACAAAAAATGCCGCTCCCGCGGCTGCCGGGCTTTCGCCCCTACCCCCGTAAAATGATCATAGGTATAAGGGCTCTCCGCCCTACCGTTCTCGCTGCTTGTCGCTGCCATGTTTTTGCTTGTTCTTGGGTCAATAAAATCGATGCACGACGCCGTGGTCGGCCCCCGCCGGTCTTTCCGGGCGCTGAGTACCGCGCATGCGCCGCCCTGCCCTTACGGGCATAATTCGGCACATGCTAATTTGTTGGAGTTGAAGTGGGAACGAGCAAATAACGGCAAAAATCGCCGAAAATTGCAAAGGAAAAGCTAAAAAGTCATAGAGATATATCTTTCTGAACGATCAATCTTTATGTCATCTACAAATAATTCACTATAGTCCCAATTTTCTGATTTTGGAACAAGGCAGCACCTACAATCATTTCTTTTTTCAATTTTTGTATCATCATCGCTCTTCAGATTTCCCAGAACCAAAAATCTATAATCATGTTGGCAATTAAAATCGGATTTCAATTTACACCAGTCCTTATTATTAGCATCTTTAAGAGAAATTGAAACATATTGGCCTATATATTTATTTCCCGACATCCAGCTATCAATATCCTTTTTTTCATAAGCCAATAAAATTTGGATCGAATCGATATGATATTTAGTGAATTTATGATACAATGCTGCAAAACTTAGGTGGTAACTTTCGCCACGCAGCAGAACTGTATCCATCCTGATCACCACGAGGTCCCTCATAGAGGGAGTTCCCCTCACACAGAGAGTTAGGCCTGTAAAAAATCCGTGCCCCAAAGCAACTCCCTCACAACGATTATCCGAATAAAATCCCTCATTTACAGCGTCCTTTTTATCAGAATAAATAGTGACCGGATATTTTTTGCGGGCATCATATGGATTAATGACATAAACACGCGGCTTGTCAGACAGGCTATCCCAGGTGGTTTGAAATTGACACTCAAATCCCTCATTTAAAATAACATCCTGAGAAAAGCATTTTAAGCGAATTAATACAAATATAACAGAGACCAGTTTCATATTATTAACGTTGACGTATCTGCAGCCTCGTGTTTTTGACTCTCATTTCGACTTGCATTATTGTAGGCGGAACCACTCTTAACTCACCAAGGCTTCCGTCTCCGATCGGCGTAGTATAGTATTCGGTTTTTACCCAGTGTTAAATTTAACTTTAATTGTATTTCCCCGAATCCTGTATGCAGATGATTGCCTATGTGTTTTTCGCAACGTCTCTTTGAGGACATTATTCTTAGAGATTTCAACCGCAGTTTTTCCTGGATTAGTCAGAGTTACCCGAAGATCAGTTCCCATATCTGGTTCAAACTTATATTCTCTTTCAATATAATCCGGCGAAAATGTTCGTTCCGTGCAAAAGCTAACTCTCCGGAGACTGTATTTTCACCCCTTCCCGCTGCAGCGCATCGTGTATCATCTTCGCATACTCTACAGCGTGCGCACCGTCTCCGTGCAGACAGACGGTCTGCGCATCCAGCACCACCTCGCCGGCCGCGGAACCATCGGCAAAAAATACCTCCACCCTACCCTCTTCCATCATCTTCAGCACCTGGCGGACCGAAGCCGCAGCGTCGCTGATCAACGCATGTGGCTCCGACCTCGGAGTAAGGCTACCGTCCGGCCGGTAGGTCCGGTCGGCAAAGACCTCGCTGATGAAACGAAGTCCCATAGGCGAAGCCGACCGCGAAAGCTCGCTGCCGCTGAGACCATACAACAACAAGGAAGGATCAAATTCAAATACGGCCCTGCATACCACCTCGCTGACAGCCGCATCCCGCGCCGCGCGATTGTACAGCGCGCCGTGCGGCTTGACGTGCCGTAACCGGGCGCCGAATTCCCTGCAGACATCCTGCAGCACGTCCAGCTGTGTGTATATGATCTCCGGCAGGTCTTCCAGCGTGACACGGGAACCCAACAGATCGACGCGGCCAAAGCCGGCCAGGTCGGGATAGGAAGGATGTGCACCAATAGCCACTCCATGACGGATGGCAAGCTCCACCGTACGACGCATCGTATCTTCGTCGCCGGCATGCCCGCCGCACGCAATATTGGCCGAACTGATAAAAGGAAAGATCGCTGCATCTGTAGCCATGCCCTCGCCCATGTCGCAATTGAGATCGATGTATCTCACCAAACCAATTCATTTAAATGATCCATACAGCTACGCTGTAAAATATGCAGCTCTTTTCGTCGTGCTATCAGCAACTGCTCCGCAGTCTCTATATCCATCTGCTTGAACTGGACGCAGTCCGAAGGCCTCAGCTGCGCCAGCTTGGGCAGGTGGGCCGTGACCACGTGCGCCAGCCGCGGATATCCGCCGGTCGTCTGGTGATCCGCCATCAGTACGATCAGCTGCCCGTTGGGCAACAGCTGTACCGTCCCAAAGCTTACGGCCGAAGACACCAGCTCGATGGGTTTGTCCATTTGCAACGGCGCTCCTTTCAGCTGGTAACCCATCCGGTCAGAGGAGGGATGTATCGTAAAATTATTTTCCAGAAAGGCGTTCTTCGACGCCTCGCTCAGCATCGGCCATTCGTGCCCGGGGATGAATCCTATTTCGTGCGGAAACTGATAGGCCTTGTCAGTGTTCACCCGCCAGGGCAGTACCTCATAGTTGCTCTCTTCCTTCAGCCAGCCCGCGAAATAAATAGTATTCTCGTTAAAGGGAAGCTCGTCCCCCTTCTTCAAAGGCTGCCCGCACCAGCCCCCCGCCCCGGCTTTCAGGTGCGTGCTATAGCTGTCGAGCCATTTCTGCACACAGTATCCGCCATGGACGCTGAGATAGCACCTGCCCCCCTGTACCAGCGACGGGAAATGCAGAACGGTATTCTTCCGGACCACAACCGGCTGCCAGCGCGGTATGACCTCGTCTACCAGCGTAGGCGAAAAATCGGCGCCTGTGATGGCGATCAGCGTATTCTGTTCGAAAAGTATCTGTGGCCCGGGAAAATGGATCTCGATCACCGCCTCGTTCTTGTCATTACCAACCAGAAGATTGGCTACCTGTGCCGCGTAGGTGTCCATCGCTCCGCCTGGACTAATGCCCCAATTGCCGAACCCGTTCCTGCCGAGATCCTGGATAGTATCCAACAAGCCGGGTTTAATGATCGAAAAAGCCATAACAACAGTTTGATGTGCAGGAATGGTGTTGAACCGCGTTAACACAGGGCAAATGGGTGGTGGAGGATCAAGGTACTGATTTACGGAATGCGACCCGTCACTGATTTATTTAAATGGCATACCATGCCGGACGTCCGGATGAACTCCTTTCCAATTGCGGAATTCCGACTCCGATATCGGGTAAAACTGAACACTATCTCCTGTTTGCAGATGAATAGGAGGGTCTGCATTTGGGTTGAACAAGGCTATCGGCGTCTGACCGATGATCTGCCAGCCTCCCGGACTATTCAGGGAATAAATACCAGTCTGCATTCCCGCAATTCCTACACCACCTGCTTTCACCGGTGTCGGCTGTGGTTTCCTGGCTACCTCCAGTCGGACGTCCGTCTTTCCCAGATAGGGAAATCCCGGAAGAAAGCCCACCATATATACTCTGTATTGCTGCAAGCTATGCAGGCTGATGACCTCATCCGGGGATAAGCCCTTCTCTCCCGCCACCCAGTCCAGGTCCGGCGCATAGGCCTTTTCGTAACAGACCGGTATCCGAAAATGATGTCCCTGTCCCGGCGCTACCGGTATCCCGTCGGGCATTCCGCCCGTCTCCTTCAGGGCCCTTTCCATCAGCTGTTGAAACCGGTGATATACCCCCGGGAATCCATCCAATCCTCCGCCCTTCACGGCAGTCGGATCATAATATATGGAGACCGAGCTGTATGCGACCAGGATATCCTGAATGCCCGGCAGCCGGTGCGCCTGTAGCCAGTCATGAATGACCAATGCCCGCCTATTTAGTTGTTCGTCAATACAATTGCCCAGATCGACGGTGATGGCGGAGTCACCCAGCGGAAATATGGAACAGGATGCAGACAGGTCCACGTTTGCAGATGTCATTAGAAGGACAAATTAAGGTTTTTTGCAAGATGGGCCACCCCATTGTTCATAAACTTATAACCTGTTAAAATTATACAAACATAACAAATTGACAATCAATGTGAAACAAAAGCATCCGATTCGCGATAGCCATTGTCCCCGCCTGTACTAATTTTTTAATCTGGCGGTATTACTGTAAAATTGCAAGCCAGCGGTCGGAATAGACGATTCAAATACGTCGAATTTAAGGTCTATATGTCCGCGGAAAAGGGTAAAGCGAAATTCAAATCATGGCTAAGAACTTATTAATTGTGGAGTCTCCGGCGAAGGCCAAGACTATAGAGAAGATCCTGGGTGAAGATTTTGAGGTGAAAAGCTGCTACGGACATATCCGGGACCTTGAGAAGGGCGATATGGGCATTGACATCAAGAACAATTACCGACCCCGATATATCATCCCGGAGGATAAAGAAAAGGTTGTCAAGGAATTAAAAAGCGTAGCCAAGAGATCCGGCGAAGTATGGCTCGCGACCGACGAGGACCGCGAAGGAGAAGCCATTTCCTGGCATCTGTGCGAGGTATTGGGACTGGATCCCGGGACCACCAAGCGCATCGTCTTCCATGAGATCACCAAGCCTGCCATCCAGTCCGCGGTAACAAAGCCAAGGACGGTCGATATGAACCTGGTCAATGCCCAGCAGGCCCGCCGCGTCCTCGACCGGATCGTAGGCTTCGAGCTCAGCCCCGTCCTCTGGCGGAAAATGAGTGTAAAGAACAACCTCTCCGCCGGCCGGGTACAGAGCGTCGCTGTTCGGATCATCGCAGAACGCGAACGGGAGATCAACGCCTTCACCGCCGTGAGCTCCTTTAAAATAGAAGCGCTTTTTACCGCAAAGGACGTCAGCGGCAAGGCAGTGACCTTCTCTGCGGAGGGTAAGAAACAGTCTTCTGCCGAGAACGCCGAAGGTTTTTTGCAGAGCTGTATCGGCGCCGACTATACGGTCACGGACATCCAGGTCAAGCCGGGTAAGAAGACGCCCGCGGCCCCGTTCACGACATCCACGCTTCAGCAGGAGGCCAGCCGGAAATTAGGCTATTCCGTCAGCCGGACCATGCTGCTCGCCCAAAAGCTGTACGAAAGCGGTAAGATCACCTATATGCGTACCGACAGCGTCAACCTGAGCGAGCTGGCCATGGACGCCGCCGCCAACCAGATCAAAAGTCAGTATGGCGCAAAATATGTCCAGCCCCGGAAATTCAAGAACAAGAATGAATCCGCCCAGGAGGCGCACGAAGCGATCCGCCCTACCTATATGGATGCCATGACGGTAGACGACGCCGACTGCCGCCGCCTCTATGAGCTCATCTGGAAAAGGACCATGGCCAGCCAGATGGCCGACGCCGAACTGGAAAAGACCATCGCCAAAATTCGGGTCAGCACCAACAAGGAAGAGCTCACCGCCAGTGGCGAAGTGCTCAAATTCGACGGCTTCCTGAAAGTATATATGGAAGATCGCGACGAAGACGAGATATCCGACGAGGAAGATGGACAGGAAGGCATGCTGCCCCCGCTGACCGTGCAGCAGAAGTTGCCGCTGAAGGAGATGAAGGCCATCGAACGCTTCACGCGTCCCCAGCCCCGTTATACGGAAGCTTCGCTGGTAAAGAAATTAGAAGAGCTGGGCATCGGCCGACCCTCTACCTACGCCCCTACTATTTCTACGATCCTGAAAAGAGGCTACGTGGAGAAAAGGGACAAGGAGGGCGTCCGGCGGGATTTCCGTATCCTCTCGCTGAAGAACGACAAGATCGAAAAAGTGGTCGAGCAGGAAAATACAGGCGCCGAAAAGTCCAAACTGTTCCCCACCGACCTGGGGCTGGTGGTGACGGACTTCCTCAAGCAATATTTCGACGATATCATGGACTATCATTTTACCGCGCGCATCGAAGAGGAGTTCGACGAAGTAGCCCGTGGGAAAATGCAATGGAACAAGATGATCGATGATTTCTACAACCCTTTTAAAAAGGACGTCGACAATACGATCGAGACGGCGGAAAGAATAAAAGGCGAGAGGGAGCTGGGCATCGATCAGCAAAGCGGCAAAAAAGTTGTCGCCCGCATGGGCCGCTATGGTCCCATGGTGCAGATCGGCGACGTCAACGACGAGGAAAAGCCACGTTTTGCAAAGCTCAAGAATACGCAGAGCATCGAAACCATCAGCTACGACGAGGCGATGGAGCTGTTCAGGCTTCCCCGCAACCTCGGGCCCTTCGAGGAAAAAGACGTGACGGTCAACATCGGGCGCTTTGGTCCCTATATCGCTCACGACGGCAAGTTCTATTCGTTGGGTAAAGAATTTGATCCTTATACGATCACCTATGACCAGGCTACTCCTATCGTCGTGGAAAAACGTTCGGCGAAAGAGCAGCGCACGATCAAGGTCTTCGAAAAGGAAAAGATACAGCTGCTCCGTGGCCCCTACGGCCCCTATATCAAACAGGGATTGCGCAACTACAAGCTGCCAAAAGAAAAGCAGGACAACGCCGCCGACCTGACGCTGGAAGAGGTAAAAGCCATCATCGAAGAGGTCAAGGCCAATCCGCCCAAACGCGTTCCCCGCAAGAAAAAAAGAAGCTAACTTTCCAAAAACGGGACAACACCACCCGGCTGGCCGCAGCTATCCTGCGCAATCTGGCAGTCCTTTTGCACGCAATTTAATGAACAATCCATGCGTTAGTGTGGATAAGAAAAAGTTGCGGGTCTTATAAATAGGCCCGAACTTAACATAGTATATTCCAGCGATCTCAAACCACATGCAGGAGAACAAAGAAATATTAGCGCTGTTTCATCTGATCGACGACCCCGACCAGGAGGTCTTCGCTTCGGTAAGCAATCGAATCGTCAGCTATGGAAGAGGCATCATCCCCAACCTGGAGGACCTCTGGGAGAATACCATCAGCAACGACGTACAGGAAAGGATCGAGCTGCTGATCCATCGTCTGCATTACCAGGACCTGACCGAAGACTTTACCAACTGGAAAGGCAGCAGCTACCAGGACCTGCTCACGGCCTCCCTGCTGCTGGCCAAGTTTCAGTACCCCGAGCTGGCGAGCACCCCCGTCCTGCAGGAGATCGAAAAGCTTCGCCGCAACATCTGGCTCGAGCTCAACAGCTATCTGACCCCGCTGGAGCAGGTGAACGTCCTGACCAGCATCTTATACAACTATTACGGATTAAAGGGTACCGAAGTCGCCTATCAGCATCCTGAAGAATTCCTGATCAACAAGCTGATCGAAACCAAAAGGGGCAACGCGATCACCAACGGTATCCTGTACCTGCTGCTCAGTGAGCTGCTGGATATCCCCATAAAGGCGATCAATATTCCCCGCCAGTTCGTCCTGGCTTATATCAAGCCCTACTACGACGAGAATCCCGAGAAGCTCAGCCCGCAACAACGCATCGAATTCTTCATCGACCCGATGAGCGGACAGGTCTTCACCCACAAGGACGTCGAAAGCTATTTCAAGCGAGTCTCCGTTCCGCCCGTCGCCTCCTATTTCAAACCGCTCACGCACAACCGCATCATCCAGACCGCGCTGGAAGAGTTCTCCAAATGCTTCGACGACGAGCGCAACGCGTATAAGAAGCAGGAGCTGATGGATCTGGCGAAACTGATCGGAGACTAGCATGCTCCGCGGCATCAGGGCAGCCCTGTGCAGGTCAAAAACAACTACCGGGCAAACACCCGGGTCAGCTCCCGTTCGTCTTATAGAGGTCGATCCCGCTATCCAAAAAAAGCGCGCGACACCCAGCTGGATCACCAGATGGGCCTATAAGCCGGACAGAAAAGAGATCGACTTTGGTAAAGTCATTTCCACCCAGCAAACTACCGGATGGGAAATAGGATTTGGCAGTGTTCTCAATTATCTTACAGGTATTAGATGGCTGTTCTGTACCGGCGCCTACGGCGCCTGACGGGGCCTACGATTTTGGAATGGCCCTTTGGTGATCGCTGTGGAAGCCAGTCGCCTGATAAACGCCAAAGGGCCATTCCTTGCGGAACAGCCCCTAGCTTATTTGTCGAACCAAGACAAAACTTTTCAAACCTGCCACGCTTGGAATGGCGGGTTAACTATCTTCTATTTTCCCCATACCGCCCACTGTGCCGTCCAGTCATTGCTGGCGTCCAGCGCTCCGATATAGGTGACCTTGTCAAAGAATGCCACATTCAGCGGGGTCAGGTCGAACTTCGCCGCCGTGGTCAGGGCCGGAGAGCCCGATGCCGGCTTCAGGTTCGGAGCGGCATTGTTGAAAGGAGCCGTCAGCATGATGTCGGCCGCATTGGCGTACAGCTTGCTCCCATTGGCGCCCTCTGTCAGGTTCTTCAGGATCGTAGCGTCCAGGGTCGTATAGTTCGCGGGCATCGAGCTGGCGGGAACCTGGTACGGATTGTTCACCGAATGAAGGAAACTGTTGTAGAATTTAGAAGTTCCTGCCGCATAATAATTACCGGTAGAATCGTTCTCAACATCCAGACCGGCCTTCTGACCACCCATGACGATAGAGTTGGCCAGAATGAACTTGCAACCCCTTCTCCAGCGCATGCCATAGCCATAGTCGGCCTTGGTGCCGGTAGCATTGTTCGGGCCGATAGCCGTGAAGTTGGAGAGCACCGGGAAGGTGATAGGCGTCTTGCCATATACCAGGCTGTTCGACGGGTTTACATTGTCCACTTCGAAGTTGTTGGAGAGGTCGCCGGAGTTATTCTTGTCATCGGTGAAAGCAGGGTCCTTGATGGAGATGGCGAACTGGATGTTGCCTCTGTATCCGTCGTCCATATCGTAGTCGTCATCGGCGCAGTTGTAGGCGATCAGGTGTTTGGCGTTGACCGTACCTCCGAAGAATTCGAAGGCGTCATCCAGACCTCTTACGACCTCTACGTAGTCGATGGTGGTACCGCTGCCAACGCCATACAGCGAAAGCCCGTTGACCTCGTCGCCGGGGTTTACCGCCTTTCCGGCGTATTCGATACGAACGTACTTCAGCGTTCCGGAGTTGTCGGCATCGTTGGTACCGCCAAAGACACTGAACGCAGGATCGACACCACCTTCGATAACAGAGTGGTTGGTATTGCCCTTGGCCTGTCCGACGATGATCAGACCACCCAGGTCACCGGCTTTCTTGTCCGTCTCATTCGTGGTAAAGACGATCGGTTCGGCGGCAGTGCCAGCAGCCTGGATCTTGGCCGTACGGTAGATAACCAGCACGCCTGCAGAGTCCTTGTTCGAAACGATCTTTGTACCGGGGTCGATCGTGATCGTAGCACCGTTGGTCACGTACACATACCCACGCAGGCGGTAGGTCTTGTCCTTGGTCCAGTGTTGGTCAGTCGTAATGATCCCGCGGATCGGGTAGGTGCCGGTCGCATCGGGTCCACCGTTGTTGCCCCCGCCATTGGGATCGGGCTTGTCATCGCTCTTACTGCAGGCTACACCCAGCAGGGCGACGCCCATCAACATAATAAAGACTCTCTTCATAATTGGTGTTTTCTTTCGTTTTTATTTAAGCGTTTGAAACAGAGCTGTGTGTTATCCAGCCTTTTAATATCCCTGGCGCCCGTTTACCGGCCAATATTCACACGTAACCCCAGCGTTGCGGTGGTGCCGAATTTGGTGGAAGTGATGATCACGTCTTTTTTAGGATCAAAGCCCAGTCGTGTATCGTCACCGTCCAGCTTATAGTACCAGACAAATGCCTGTGCAAGAATATCGCTCACCGTCAGCTTAAGCTCGACCTTTCCGCCAAACAGCTTCTTCGTCAGCTGTGCGTCCAGGACGTCGCGGGGATTCTCATAGATGCTCAGCGCGGCGCCTACACTGCTGCGGAACTTGAGGCGGGGACCGATGCGGTTGTACAGCACGTTCACCGACCAGTCTTCCTTATCCGCCACATAGGTCAGTCCTGCATTGATCAGGTAGGGCGACTGTCCCTGCATCGGGTTGTCGGTGCTGCGTCCGTCATTGAACCTGACCCCTCCCTTGATATAGGCGGCGTTGGCATAGGCCGTCAGGTGGCTGAAGAAGTCGCTGCCGATGAAGTCCAGCTTCTTGCGCAGCTCGAGCTCGGCGCCGTATACGTAAGCGTTTTTCGCGTTGTCAAAGGAAAGGTTGTCGTTCCTGAGATTGACCTGCTCGATCGGATCCTTGAAGTATTTGTAGAATACGCTCGCAGAAACGATCTCCCCGGCCTGCGGGAAAAATTCATACCGCAGATCGGCATTGGTATTCTGCGAACGCTTCAGCGCCGGGTTGCCAATTATGTTGAAATAATTGTCATAGTCATACACCGCATAGTCGGCCAGCTCCCTGAACTCAGGCCGGTTGACCGAACGGCTCCCGGAAAGCCGGAGATTGGTCCTGGAATTCAGCGCATAGGTCAGCAATGCGGAAGGCAGGATATCCGTGTTGTCCTTGTCGACCTTTGACTTGTTCTTTGCCTGCAGCTTTTGGTGATATTTTTCCACGCGTACGCCCCATACCAGCTTCCATTTGTCGGAGAACTTGTTGTCCAGCAGGATATAACCGGCGTTCAACAAGGCATTGGCGGTATACGAAGTGGAGTTGAGCCCGATATTGGATACCGTTATCTGGTGCTTGTCGATGTTGGCAGGCGTAAATACGTCGTTATAGCCTGCGCCCTTACCCAGCATGATGGTGTCGCCACTGCCGATCAGCGAGGCATAGCCCAGCGCCACTACGTCCACGTTCCTGTCCCTGTAATAGTTGAGCGTTCCGCCCTGGAATTTCTGGGTCTGGCCCCATAGTTGGAAGGTCTTGCTGACGTTGATATTGCCATTGTATATTTTTTCCCTCAGGAAAGAATAGACACGGCCCGCGGTGCGTATCGCCGGCGAATTCTCATTGCTCAGCTGAAGGAAATACGGCCCCACCGGCTGGTTATAAGGCGTACGGAAAGACAGTATCTTCTGGTCCGGCTGGTTGCGGTAGGTATAGCCGAAGGACCCGGCCCAGTTGACGTTCCATTCCTTCTTCAAGGCGTGCTGTCCTTCCACGACGGAATTCAGCAACCCGTTCTGCGTAACCTCGTTATTCAGGCTCTGGTAATAAAGTGTGTCGGTGTTATTGACGGCGTTAAAACCATTCCGCGGAGCGAGCGTCCTGACGAACTCATTATAGTAAAGGGTCTTCCAGGATATCTTGCTACGGCCGTAAGACAAGGCCAGGCTCAGCAGACCGGACAGGTTGTTCTTGTCGTCGTAGTTGTTGGAATTATAGCGGTAGAGGAATTGTCTGTTCAGGTCGTAGTCATCCCGTGTACGATCCGACACAGCCCGACCATTGCTATAGCCGACGCTGTAGATATAGCCGAGCTTATTGCCGTTGTTGTAGAGCCTGGTATTCCCGCCGGTATAGGAAGCGCTGATCGTCGGAAGGCTCTGCCGCACGGCACGGTAGTCGAAAGTGTTAGAGAACATTTTCGTCACCGCTGTCTTAAATTCCGGAGACTTGGTGATGAATCCTGCCTGATCCCTGTAATAGGGCTTGGGTATCAGCCGCGACTTGTCCAGGTAGCCCAGCCAGTCCAGGTCGCCATCGGGCTGGCCTTTATAGAAATTTTTGCCCGTTGTCTTAGAATTGTACCCGATGGACACCGACAGCTCGCTGAGGGGCTGTGCCGGGTAGTCCTTTGTCTGCACCTTGATGGCGCCGCCTGCAAAATCGCCGGGCAGGTCGGGAGTCGCAGCCTTGTAGATGACGAGGTTGTCCACGAGCGAGGACGGTATGATATTGAAGGCAAACCCTTTTTTGTCGGGCTCGGTGCTGGGCAGAATTGAATTGTTCATCAGGGCCACATTGTAACGCTCGTTCATGCCCCGGATGACCACGAATTTATTGTCCTGGATAGACGAGCCACTCACCCTTTTCAGCACGTCGCCCGTATTCCTGTCGGGGCTCCGCCGGATGACGTCCGCAGAAATGCCGTCCGAGATGGCCGAGCTGTTCTTTTGTATACTATATAAGGAGGCGACCGTCGCCTTGCGCACATTTGCCGAAACTACCACCTGCTCGAGGCTCTTGCGGCTGCTCTCCATTGTGACATCGATCGATAACGGCTCGTCGCCGACGGCAATATTCTCCATCGTCCGGCTCACAAAGCCGACACTGGTGATGGTGAGCGTATAGACATGCCCTTTTGCGGCCGCCAGGAAAAAGCGGCCTTCCACATCCGTGCTCACCCCTTTCCGGCTACCGGCGCCGGCGTCCTTATCTGTTAACACAACCGAAGCTCCCGCCAGTGGCGCGTTGGCTTCTGTATTCCATATTTTTCCGGTGATCCTGGTCGTCTGTGCCCTCAGGGTCGTTACAAAACACAGAGCGACAAGGAATAGTGCGAGAGATTTACCTTGGTTCATGGCGCCAAAAGTAGACGCGCTATGTTAACCAATCGTTAACCAACGATTAACCAATCATTAACTAGTCGCTAACCGACGCTTCACCAAAATACTAACAAACTTTTAGTGACTAAAAAACCGCCCCAATTCAGGGCGGTCACATAAACCCGCAGCGGTCTCTATAGCTTATATAACGTCACCAGGCTAAACGCCAAGCGTCCAGCCCTGCCTGTACTCTCTCTTTACAAAGGCATTCGCCTCGTCAAAATTCGTGATCTTCATATTCTGGGCATCCCAGAGCAGCTTTTTCCGGCCCGTGAACTTGCCTGTCGCATCCTTGATCATATAGCTCCGCAGCGCCAGGTTCCCCATCAGGATGGTCTCGGTCAGCGGTCCGGCATACTCGAACGGCGAGCTCAGCGTCGCCTTGCCATAACCCGCGATACAGGCGTTCACCCACTGTACATAGTGGCCTTCCGGCACCCGCGCGATCGTCTGCGGCACGTTCAGTCCCTGCATTTTGGACGTCGGCAGCAATGTCGGATTGGCGCCATAGCATTCGCACATGATCTTGCCCTTGGTTCCAGTGATGATCGCTCCGCCGTCGGGGCCGCCCATGTGCTCGTCGGGTTCCAGTTCGTCGGGGCGGGGAGGACGGATACCGCCATCCATCCAGTGCAGTTCCACGTCAGGCTTTCCGGGTTTACCGGGGAATTTCATCTTGACATAGGAAGACATCGGACAGCTCTCGGGGTGATATGCCGCATTCCACATGACCTCATAGATGCTCGCTACGCTGCACTCCACTTCGGAAGGATAGCCCAGGCCCACCGTTTTAAAGGGAGGGTCGATCAGGTGACAGCCCATATCCCCGAGCGCACCCGTACCATAAGCCCACCATCCCCTCCAGTTGAAGGGCAGGAACTCCTTGTGATACTCGTCCGCGACTGCTGGTCCCTGCCATAGGTCCCAGTTCAGCTCCTTGGGGATATCGTCCTTGCCTGTCGGCTTGGCCCCGCCCTGGGGCCATACGGGACGATTGGTCCATATATGAATAGCCGTGGCGTCGCCGATCAGCCCCGCATTATACCATTCCTGCATAAAGCGTACGCCATCCCCGGAAGAGCCCTGGTTGCCCATCTGCGCCACTACCTTATAACGTTTGGCCGCTTCCGTTAGCATGCGGGCTTCGTAGATGTCGTGCGTCATCGGCTTCTGGACATACACGTGCTTGCCCAGCTGCATAGCCGCCATCGCCGCAATGGCGTGGACGTTGTCCGGCGCGCTGACGGATACTGCGTCGATATGTTTGTGTTCCTTCTCCAGCATCTCCCGGAAGTCCTTGTAGTATTTGGCCTTGGTATAGGTCGCTACGGACTTGGCGGCCTGACGGTCGTCGACGTCACAGAGATAGGCAACGTCGACCTTTCCGCTGCCATAAAAATTTCTCAGGTCGTCGGCGCCCTTACCCCCTGCGCCGATCGCGGCAATCGAAAGCCGGTCACTGGGAGCCAGGAATCCTCTTCCCAGCACGTGACGCGGTACAATAAAGAAACCCGTGGCAGCCATCGTCGTGTTGCGGAGGAACTCGCGGCGGGAATTTTCAGCGGCATTCACACCGTCTTTTTGTGTGGCTTGTTTTTTTGAGCTCATAATGTACTTGTTGCTTGATTTTAAACGGTCAAAAGTTTGCGCAAGTAATTTACTGCACTGGCAACAATAAAAAAGCCGGCTCGACGGCTAAAATTTCGAACCGGCTATTTTTAGCAGAATTTACTGGCGCCGGCATGATCGGCGCGGGTAATTTACAACAGTTGAGCGTCTACAGAGATCTCTGCTTTCAGCACGCGGCTAACGGGACATCCCTGTTCTGCTCCCTTCACCAGCTCCTGGAACTTCTCCTGGGTGATCCCGGGGATCTTTGCCTTCAGCTCCAGGTGAGACTTCGTGATCGTGGGCGGCGTCGCCGTGGACTCGAAGGTGAGGATCGCGGTCGTCTCCAGCTCGTCGGGGGTGAGTCCGGCACCCTGCAGCGCAAAGGCCAGCGCCATGGTGAAGCAGCCAGCATGTGCAGCGGCGATCAGCTCTTCGGGATTGGTGCCAACCCCTTCTTCGAACCTGGTCTTGTACGAATACTGGGCCTTGTTCAGCGTCGTGCTTTGAGTCGTCATTGTACCCTTACCATCTTTTCCGGAACCGTTCCATACGGCTGTTGCTGTACGTTTCATAAAATTGATATATTTGGTTTACGATTAAACGTTATAAGTTATGCCAACGATAGAATGGCAGGATTTTGAGAAGATCGACATCCGGGTCGGAACAATTCTTGAAGTTAGTGATTTTCCAAAAGCAAAAAAGCCGGCCTATCAATTGACCATCGATTTCGGTGATCTGGGCATCAGAAAGTCCTCGGCACAGATAACTCACTTCTATGAAAAGCAGGAACTTATCGGTAGACAGGTGATGGCCGTGGTCAACTTCCTCCCCAAACAGATCGCAAATTTTTTCAGCGAATGCCTCGTTCTCGGTGTGTATACTGACAAAAAAGAAGTAGTTTTAATAGGACCCGATAGAAAAGTGGCCAATGGTTGGAAATTAGGCTAAAATAAACCCTCAATGGCAACGACCCTGGACATCTCCACCACCTATTACAAATCCCCGCTGGGACTGCTTCGCATTGGCGGAACGGATACCTATATCAGCGAGATCAGCTTTATCGACCATTTAGAAGACGGCGAATACCAGGCCAACAGTCTCAAGGGTCCGGTCACCCCCATCGTCATACAGTGCATAGAACAGATGATCCAGTATTTCCAGGGACAGCGCCGCTTTTTTGACTTCCCCGTCTATCAGGAGGGCACAGAATTTCAGCAACGGGTCTGGAACGAGCTGACGGCTATCCCCTTTGGCAAGACCATCAGCTACCTCGATCTCTCCCGCCGCCTCGGCGATACCAAGGCCATCCGGGCCGCAGCCGCCGCCAACGGAAAGAATAATATCGCCATCGTGGTCCCCTGCCACAGGGTCATTGGTTCCAAGAGAGATCTCGTTGGCTACGCCGGCGGGTTGTGGCGAAAGAAATGGCTGCTGGATCACGAAACAAAGATCCAGTACGGCGTACAAACTTTGTTCTAATACGTCAGCTGATTGGCATACCTCCGCAACGTAATCTCCGCCGCCTTCGCCGCATACGTCACATTGGTCAGCAAAAAACCCGCATTCGCAAAACTCTGCTGCGCATTCTTCACGTCCACAATGGTAGCCTGTTTCAGCTGGAACTTCTGCATCACCAGGTCGAGCAGCTTTATTGACAGGTCGTAGTTGGCTTTCGCCGTCTCCACCTGCTGCAAGTTATTCGTATAGGCCTGCCAGCTCTTCACCGCGTTGGCCGTATAGTTGAGCACCAGCGTGTCCCGAACCAGTTGCGCATTCTTTACATTGACACCAGCCACCTGCTGCTGTTTCTTATAGATATTACCATTGAAGATCGGTATGTTCAGCGTGAGCGCCGCATAGGGCCCATAGTTCAGGTTCAGCAGCGAGAACCCGACGCTGTTCTTGGTCCGGTTGTAGTTGTAGCCCGCGTTGACACCAAGCGAAGGATAGCGCAAAGCGCCCGTCTCCTTCTCGATATACTGGTTGATGGCGATCTGCTCGTTGGCGGCGATGATATCCGGGTTTGCAGACTGCACCGCGCTCATGATATTCGCCAGCTGGATAGTCCGGTCCACCAGGATTGTATCCTCCACGACGATGGCGGAGTCCGGGTTTAGGGTCAGCAGGGTCAGCAGATCGGTCTTGCCCTGGTCGATGATCAGCTGCTGGGCCTGCAGGTTCTGTATCTGCGTGTTGAGGTCGACCTGCGACTGGAAAAGGTCGGCGTTATTGGCCAGCCCGACGCTCTGCTGTGCCTGTACGATGGCCAGCTGCTGCTTTTGCGCGTCGATGGAAGCCTGCAGGGTCTTCGCATAGCTCTGCTGCCGCACGACGTCATAGTATTTCAGCAGCACATTATTCGCCAGCACCAGCGCCCGCGAGCCCAGCTGCTGCTTGCTCTGCGCTTCGATCATCCCCAGCCTTTTCTTCGCCGTGACCACCCGCTGGCCGTTGTAGAGCAGCATATAGCCGTTGACCTGGGCGGACAGGTTATTCGAAAACGCGTTGTTGCTGCTCTTGTTATTGGCCGGATTGGCGTATTCCTGCTTGAGGCTGGTAGACTGCTCCTGTTCGCTGGCGCTGCCCGAGACCTGAGGTAAGCCCCCTGCGATGCCATAGCTGTTGTTGATGTTGGCGATCTCCGTGTTATTCTTCGCCAGCTGGATGCCCATGCTATTCTTCAGTGCGATCCGCACGGCCTCTTCACTGGTCAGATTCTGCGCCTGCGCTGCCAGCACCGGCAGTGTAAGGAGTAGCGTTACTATCTTCTTGATCCGGATATTATGTCTTTGCAATGGTCGGATCGAACCTCGCGGTTCATTCCTCCAGTGGGGAGTGTCTTTCATGCTCGGTTTCATATTATTCGGTCACCTCGGTGACGTGCACTTTATGTTTGCTGGAAATAAATGTATAGACCGCCGGAATGACGAACAAGGTCAGGATCAGCGAAAAGAGGATCCCGCCCACGACGACGATCCCCAGCGGGATACGGCTGGTAGCCGCAGCCCCGAGACTCAGGGCTATCGGCAGCGCCCCCAGCGAGGTCGCCAGACTCGTCATCAGGATGGGACGCAGCCGATGCGACGCCGCCTCCACCACTGCCTCCATCTTGCTCATCCCCAGCTCGCGCTTCTGATTGGTGAACTCGACGATCAGGATACCGTTCTTGGTCACCAGTCCGATCAGCATGATCATCCCGATCTCCGAGAAGATATTCAGGGTCTGGTGAAAGAGCCACAGGCTGAGCAGCGCACCCGCAAATGCCAGCGGCACGGTCATGATGATGGTCAGGGGGTCGATAAAGCTTTCGAACTGGGCCGCCAGCACCAGGTAGATCAGCAGCAGCGCCAGGACCAGGGCAAAGAGGATATTCGAAGAGCTCTCCGCATAGTCACGCGAGCTGCCGGACAGGGCTGTTTGAAAGCTCGGGTCGGAGGCGAGCAGCTTATTGGCGATGGACCGCATCGCGGCTATCCCGTCGCCGATGGTCTTGCCTTCGGCCAGCGAGGCCGAAATGGTCGCGGCCTTATACCGGTTGAAATGATAAAGTGTCGAAGGACCGCTGTTCTGCTCGACGTGCACGACGGCGGCCAGGGGGATGGGCTCTCCCCTATTATTCCGGACATAGACCTTGCTGATATCGGTGGGGTCGTTGCGGTCCTTCCGCTCGACCTGTGCGATCACGTAGTACTGATAGCCGTTCATGATAAAATAGGCAAGCCGCCCGCCGCTGAAGGCAGACTGCATCGCCCCGATGACGTCGTTGGTCGACAGCCCCAGGTCCCGGATCTTCATCCGGTCGACGCTGATCTGTACCTCCGGTTTGTTGAACTTCAGGTTGACATCGACGTTAGAGAAGGTGTGGTCCTTCCTCGCCGCGTCAAGAAAGGCTGGCAATATCTTCTTCATCTTGTCCAGGTCCTGGTTCTCCAGCACGAACTGTACCGGCAGGCTGCTCTTGGAGCCCGATCCCACGGCGATGGTCTGCTCCTGGATGGCGAAGATGCGCGCGTCGTTGAATTTGCTCAGCTTCCGTTGCAGGTCAGTAGCAATCTGGTTCTGGCTTCGTGTTCGCTGATCGGCCGGCACCAGACCGATACGCGGTTGGGAAGTGTTGACACTGCTGCCCGCCGGTGTACGCGCGAACACAAATTCCCTTTCCGGTACAGAATCGTAGAGATAGTTGGCGATCTGGTCGGTCACCGCCGACGTATAGCTATAGCTGGCGCCTTCGGGCAGCGTCACGGAAAAGCGGACACTGTTGCGGTCTTCCAGCGGAGCGATCTCGCTCTGCATATTGCGCAGGATCAGCCAGATCATTCCCAGGCATAAACCGATCAGCACAAAGGCCATCCATCGTATCTTCATAAAGCCCCGCAGCAGCTTCAGATAGCCATTCTCCATCCCCGTGAAAAAGGGCTCGGTCTTCTTATAGAACCACCCGTGCCCCGACTTGCTGGTGGTCAGGTAGACGTTGAGCACCGGCGTTATGGTCAGCGATACAAAGGAGGATATCAGGACCGCGGCCGCCAGTACCACCCCGAACTCCCGGAACAGCCGTCCCACGAAGCCCTGAAGGAAGATCACCGGCATGAACACTACGGCCAGGGTCAGAGAGGTCGAAATGACCGCAAAGAAGATCTCTTTGCTACCCTCGAGCGCCGCCTTTTGGATGGGAAATCCCTGCTCAAGCTTTCGGAATATATTTTCGGTCACGACAATGCCGTCGTCCACCACCAGTCCTGTCGCCAGTACGATGCCCAGCAGGGTCAGGATATTGATGGTAAAGCCCGCGACGTACATGATAAAGAAGGTCGCTATAAGGGAGATCGGAATGTCGATCAGCGGGCGCAGGGCGATCAGCCAGTTGCGGAAGAAGAAGAAGATCACCAATACCACCAGCGAGAACGCGATCAGCAGCGTCTCCTTTACTTCGGCGAGCGACTGCCGGATGATCTTCGTATTGTCGATGAGGACGCTGAACTCCAGGTCGGATTTATTGGCTTTCTTTATCTCGTCCAGCCGGCGGTTGAACTCGTCGGCGATGGCAATATTGTTGGCGCCCGGCTGAGGAACGATGGCCAGACCGACGGCATTCACGCCATTGTATTTCCAGCTCTGCTCTTCGTTCTGCGGCCCCAGCTCGACCCGCGCCACGTCGCTGAGCCGGACGATGCCGCTGCTGTCCTCGCGCAGGATCACGTCCCGGAAATCCTTTTCGGTCGTCAGACGCCCCAGGGTCTTGATGGTCATCTCGGTGTTGTTACCGTATATCTTACCCGGCGGCAGCTCCACGTTCTCGTTGGACATGGCCTGCGAAACATCGTTGAAGGCTATCCCATACGCATTCATCTTGTCCTGGTCCAGCCAGATACGCATGGCGTAGCTCTTGTCCCCGAATACATTGACAGAGCTCACCTGGTCGATGGTCTGCAGCTGCTGTTGCAGGACGTTGTCTGCATAGTCGCTAAGCTCCATCAGGCTCTTCGTCCGGCTCTGGACGGCCAGAATAAGGATAAAATCACTATTGGCATCCGACTTCACAACGACAGGAGGAGCGTCGATGTCCAGCGGAAGGCTGCGCTGTGCCTGCCCTACTTTGTCGCGCACGTCGCTGGCGGCAGCCTCGAGGTCCACACCCAGGTTGAATTCTACTGTGATATAGCTGCTCCCGAGACTGCTCGTGGAAGAGATGGTCCGGATACCGGGAATACCGTTGATGTTCTTTTCAAGGGGCTCGGTGATCTGGCTTTCTATGAGGTCGGGGTTGGCTCCCGTATAGGATGTCTGGACCGTAATGATCGGCGGGTCGATGGCAGGATAATCCCGTACTGCCAGAAAATTATACCCTACAATACCGAACAGGATCAGCAACAGATTCATCACCGTTGCGAGCACTGGCCGCTTGAGGGAAAGTTCAGATATGTTCATGATCGAATATCTCCGGGAGTTGAATTATTGATTTTGACTGATAGTTGCGCTGTCCAGGCTCCTCACGCTTCTGATCGTAACCGGGGAATTGGGTCTTGCGAAAAGCACGCCGGTCACCACGACGGTGTCGCCCGGATCAAGCCCCCTGGTGATCTCGATATTGTTCGCCTCGCGCACCCCGGTGGTGACATTGACCAGCTGGGCCTTCCCGCCTTTGACGATGATCACCTGGTTGTTCTTGTCCTCCGGTATGATACAGTTGGTCGGCACCATGATGGCCTTCTTGTCAAGACCCGCTTCCACATATACTTTCACAAAACTACCCGGATGGCCGGGCCCATTTTCCATCAGGGCCCTGACCTTCAGGTTGCGGCTGGAAAGATTGATCTGGGGCTCGGTAGCCACGATCAGTCCCTTACGCCGGCCGCTGTTGGCGTCCAGCTGGATATCGACCAGCCCTCCCTTCCGGATAACGGAAGTATACTGTTCGGGGATGGTGAAATCCACTTTTATCTTGTCGAGCTGTTGAACCGTAGCAATGATATTGGCCGGCGTCACATAGGCGCCGGGGCTGACCTGCCGCAGACCGACCACTCCGTCAAAGGGCGCCCGGATGACCGTCTTGTCCAGCTGGGCCTCGGTATAGTCGATATCGGCCTGGGTGCTTTTCACATTATTGACGGCGATATCGTAGTCAGCCTCGTTAATGCCGTTAATATCCAGCAGCTTGCGCGCCCGTTCCTCCGTTTTTTTGTATAGCTCGAGCTGCGCCTTCGACTTCTCCAGGGTAGCCTGAAGATCGGCGTCGTTGATGCGCGCGATGACCGTCCCCTTTGCTACATGTGCGCCCTCCGGCACATTCAGGTAGACGATACGGCCGCTGATCTCCGGGTGTAGCTCGACATACTCATTGGCCACGACGCTGCCATTCGCCTCGATCCTGTTCTCGATGGAATGGGGAGTGGCGACGATCACGTCAACGATCGTAGGACCATTGCCCGACTGACCGGGCTGGCGCTTGCTTTTGGCAGCGGCATCCGCATTTTCTTTACAGGAAGTGAAGGAGAACAGGCATAGGGATATAAGTAGGGACGAACAGGAGAAACCCGTCAAACAGGTTAGCAAACTTGGGCGAGCCATTTAAGGTTAGTTTTAAAAAATAATTCGGACGGCCTTCCGGCTGAATTAGCGTCCGAAAGCGAACAAATATAAAGAGATTTAATGTCTATCAAATTGACCCTGCCGGAGATTTGTATGAATGGTAAGTCCGGCAAAAGCGCCTTTTTGTCCATTCTTTTCAGCGGCGAAGTTTTCGATTTGAATTAACATTTGCTTAAAGAAAGCATTAATATTCAATTAAAATACCCCCGCCTTTCCGGGCTGCGGTCCGGGCTGGTAATTGTTCGAAATAAATTAGAGGGATTAAACTGATTTTTTTGTGAGCGACCCGTTTTTTTATGGTCGGTAAACGGGCAATTATTTCAGCTCATCTCCGGTAAAGGCCAGCGGCAGCAGCTGTCCGGCCCCGGGTATGATAAACACTTTGCCTGCCTGTCCGCCCAGTACGAGCCGGATCGGCCTGCCTGTGCGCTGCTCCGCCTCCTGTAACGACTGCCGGCAAATGCCACAGGGGGATATCGGCCGGTCGCTGGGGCCGTTCTCATTGAAATAGCTTACGGCCAGCTCTTCCACTCCTACCCCGGGGAACAGGCTGGCGGCAGCCGACAGCAGGGTCCTTTCGGCACAGATGCCGGCAGGAAATGAAGCATTCTCCTGGTTGGTTCCCGTCACGATCGCCCCGTTGGCCAGTCGCGCCGCAGCCCCGACCCTGAAATGCGAATAGGGGGCGTAGGCGTCTGCAGTTGCCTCCTGCGCCCGTCGCAGCAATTCCGCATCATCGACATCCAGCTGTTCGGCGGAACTAAATTCTTCGTAAGCGAAGCGATATTCTTTTTTGCTCATCAATTCAAAGGTATGCCAAACCAGGCTTACTTGATCTTCTTGAAAAGCCGGCCCCAGCGGATGCCTTTATTCCAGCTCATCCAGATCAGCCAGGCTTCGCCTACCACATGGTCTTCCGGAACAAAGCCCCAGTACCGGGAGTCCTGTGAGCCATGCCGGTTGTCCCCCATCATCCAGTAGTAGTTCATTTTAAATGTATACTGCGTCACAGGCTGACCATTTAGGATGAACTTTCCATCCTTCATCTCAAACTCATTCCTCTCATAGACCCGTATCGCCCTTTCGTACATGGGATAGTTCTCTGCCGTCAGCGTCAGGGTCTTTCCTTTTTCAGGTATCCAGAACGGGCCATAGTTATCTCTGGTCCAGGTGTAGGATTTCGCGTAGGGATATACGCCCTGGTCGGCGTCGATATCGGGCGTGATGGTTTTTGCCAGGCCGTTTTGCAGCATCTTTTCGTGCGCCGCCCAGGTCAGCAGCATATAATACTGATTTGGCGTCCCCGTCGGACGCACCTCTTCAGCATTGTTGATGTCGAGATTATATTCATCGCGCATGACCGCCTCGTCCAGCGGCTGGTTGGTCTTCAGCTCCACCAGGTAATTGGTCTGGGACTCGGGAGGCAGGGGTTGCGCCTTGCCATCGATATAGATGATCTGATCCTTTATCTGCAGGGTGTCGCCGGCAATGCCTACGCAACGTTTGATATAGTTCTCTTTTTTGTCCACCGGCCGGATGACCAGCGGGTAGGCATCCGGATCCTGTAGCACCAATTGGCGGCCGGAGTCGATATTGCCATTACCCAGGCGGCGCGCCTGGTCATAATAGGTCGTCTGCGACTGGAACTCCGGCAGGTTGATCACCGTGTCTCCGGCAGGGAAATTGAAGACGACGACATCGCCCCTTTTTACCGGGCTGGGGAACCAGCGCGTATAAGGGATCCTGATCCATTCCACATAGGAATTGCCGTTGGTTATCGGCATCGTGTTGTGGACAAAGGGAATGGACAGCGGGGTGTTGGGAATGCGGGGGCCATAGCTGAATTTGCTGACGAACAGGAAATCGTTGATCAGCAGCGTCTTTTCCATTGAGCCAGTGGGAATCGTATAGGCTTCGAACACAAAGGTCCTGATCAGCGTTGCCGCCACGATGGCGAATACGCCGGCGTCTATCCATTCCCGCGCCGTACCCTTCTTGTGCTTGCGGACCTGGTCGGCGCCAAGGAACTTGACCTTGGGGTCAAAGCCGATCATAGGGAAATAGATCAGGGGTAATAAGGAAGCCATCGCGTGCTCCCAAAGCCGGTATTTTCCAAAAGTTTTAACAAATTCTACAAATATACCCAGAGAGATAAACCAGCCCACGACGGGGATGAGCTGCCAGAACACCCAATGCTTGGGGCGCCGTGCCAGCTCCATCATGATCAAGGTATTATAAAAGGGGATATAAGCCTTCCACCCAGGAACACCGGCTTTTTCAAAGAGTTTCGCCAGACCAATGGAGGGCAACAGAAGAATGACTAATTGGATAAGCACTAGAACCAACAGCTGATGAGTCGACATTCCTTATGATTTTTTTAAGAAGTCCGGCAAATTAAGTCTTTTAGACTAATTATTGGCCGGAACCGGGGTTAAACTGGACTCCGCCCAGTCGATACAAAAGGGAGGGTCCTGGAAGGACCGCACAGCTAATTGGTCGGCTAACCGGCCAAAATATTACAAAATTGTGGTAGATTTCCTGCGATGAACGAGTTTTCCATCCGGGACATAGAGAATCTCTGCGGGATAAAAGCGCATACCCTCCGTGTGTGGGAGCAGCGCTATCAGCTGCATATCCCCAAGCGGAACGCCGGCAACCACCGGTTCTATGACAGCGAAGACCTCAAATACCTGTTACGGATCGCGTTCCTGTATCACCACGGACACAAGATATCCCAGCTGGCGCTGCTCGACGAAAAAGAGATATCCCGGCTGGCGCTGACGATACCCCCGGACGGTGGCGCCAATGAGATCTTTATCAATCACCTGATCGAGGCTTCCCTCGACTTCGACCAGGAGCTTTTCGACAGGATCCTGCACAATATCATCTTACACATGGGCTTCGAAAAAGCCATCCCACGGGTCGTCTATCCCTTCCTGGAGAAGATCGGCCTGTTGTGGCTGACAGGCAATGTCGTCCCCGCGCAGGAACACTTCGCCAGTGCCCTCATCATCAAGAAGCTGCTGGTCGCCACCGCCGGCCTCGAAGACCCTTCCCAACCGGACGAACGAAAGTTCCTGCTCTTTACTCCCGAGGGTGAATACCATGAGATACCCCTTCTGTATATGCGCTATCGTATGAAGAGGCAGGGAATGTATACCATCTATTTCGGCCGGAACGCCAGCCTCGAAGAGCTGCGCTATTACGGCAGCCAGCGGCAATTCACCCACCTTTATTTTCACCTGGTGACCCACCTGCTGCGTCACGAGCCGATACAGTACATAACGACGCTGATCGACAGCTTCCCTGGCAAGCAGATCATCGTCTCGGGCAACGTCGGCGCCGCTGTCCGCTATGAACACCCGCAGGTACGCCTGCTGCAAAGTCCGGAAGAGATGGAAAATTTTGTCAGAGGGAATTGAGGATGTCAGACAGTATGCCGTTGACAGCGGCAGGCCGGTTGTAAACCATAAAATGCCCGGCGCCGGAGACAATCTTTGTAGCGCCTGAGCGGGATGTGGGGAATATGCGGTCCCGGTCCCCCTGCAAATGAAAATACCGGTCCGGTGTCCATTCGTTCTTCCAGTTCACGATCCGGTCTACGGCCCAGCGGAGATATCGGGGATCAACTTTACCCCTGAACTCAGCCACCAGCCGCGCATCGTCTTCGGTCTCTACGCCCAGGAAATAGTCCTCCAGCCAACGTATGCCCTTCCCGGGTCGGGCCGGCAGCAGCCGGTTCAGCCCCAGCCTTCCGGCAACCTTCATCCACCAGGGTAGCTGTCGACGGGCTCCGGCACTGGAGATCAAGATGACCGTAGCCGCGGGGAAATGCTTCGCGACCTCCACGGCCATCATTCCTTTAAAGGAGACGCCCATCAATACGGGATCATCCACGGAAATGGAATTTTTCAGCTGCATGCGAAGAGCATAAGCTTCTATCGGTTCGCCAATAATGGGAAGGAACCACTCCAGGTGCACCAGGCGGAAGCCCGGTAGCTCGAGACGGGAAAATATGCGCTGGTCTGCGCCTAACCCACTGATACAATAGATCGTTCGGATAGCTGGTTATTTTTTGGGCAATACATAGCTCTCCACGTCCGCCGCCGAGATAGTCTTCCCGGACAGGATTATCAGCCGTTCAACGACGTTGCGCAGTTCGCGGATATTCCCCGTCCAGTTGTGCCGCTGCAGCGCCCTGATGGCCTCTTCGTCGATCGCCTTACGGGCTATGCCGTAGTCGCCGCAAATGTCCACCAGGAACTTCTCCACCAGCAGGGGGATATCGTCCTTGCGCTCGTTCAGCGAAGGAACGTGAATAATGATGACGCTCAGCCGGTGATAAAGGTCGAGCCGGAAATTCTTTTCCTCCACCTCTTTGAGCAGGTCCTTGTTGGTTGCCGCTATCACCCGTACGTCGACGCTGATATCCTTGTCGCCGCCTACCCGGGTGATCTTTCCTTCCTGCAACGCCCGCAGCACCTTGGCCTGCGCGGTCAGGCTCATATCGCCGATCTCGTCCAGGAAGAGCGTGCCACCATTGGCCTGCTCGAATTTGCCGATCCGCTGTTTGACCGCGGAGGTAAAAGACCCCTTCTCGTGGCCAAAAAGCTCGCTTTCTATGAGCTCGCTGGGTATTGCGGCGCAGTTGACCTCGACGAGGGCCCCGGCGGCCCGGTTGCTCTTTTCGTGCACCCAGCGGGCTACCAGTTCCTTCCCCACCCCGTTCTCCCCGGTGACGAGGATACGGGCTTCCGTCGGCGCCACCTTGTCGATGGTCTCTTTTATCTTATGGATGGGAGTGGAAGATCCTACGATCTCCTGGACCTTGCTCACCTTACGTTTAAGGACCTTGGTCTCCGCAACCAGGGTGTTCTTGTCCATGGCATTGCGGATGGTGATCAGCAGCCGGTTCAGATCCGGGGGTTTGGAGATATAGTCATAGGCCCCTTTTTTGACGGCTTCGACAGCAGTCTCAATGGTGCCGTGACCGGAGATCATAATGATGGGAATATCGGGATTCGTTTCCTTCGCTTTCTCGAGGAATTCGATGCCGTCGATCTTGGGCATCTTGATATCACAAAGGATGACGTCGTACTCTTTTTCCTTTACCTTCTTCAGGCCTTCCTCTCCGTCGCCGGCCTCATCGATCTTATAGCCTTCATAGGATAGGATTTCGCTCAGTGTCTTACGGATCGCTTTTTCGTCGTCAATGATCAGGATATTCGACATGTCTTTTAACAATCTTTTTTTATGGAAAAATAACGAGCGGGCTTCCCCACCTATAATCCCCAAATTTACGACATGCAATCGAACCTCAGCCGTCTCTCCTACAATGCCGGAATATTAATTTTATTGCTCTTTGTCGCCTGCCGGATGGCCGGCCAGCCCCTGAACCCCTACCCAACCATCGGCTCGATCCCCCTTCCCGCGGGCTATCACCGCCATCCGGCGGCAAGCACGTGCTTCGCCGGATGGCTCAGGAATATCCCTTTAAAAAAGGACCGGACCGTATATCTCTTCAACGGCAGCCCCAAGCGCAACCAGGACGCCCAGTTCGCCGTGCTCGACATCCCGGTCGGGCGCCAGGACCTCCAGCAGTGCGCCGACGCCGTCATGCGCCTTCGCGCCGAATGGCTCTATGCGACGGGCAAGCCCGAGGCTATTACTTTCTATACGGAACAGGGACGCAGGCTGAATTTGCGGGAGTGGATGCAGCGGCACCCCGGATCGCCCGGTCGCGCCTCGTTGGACAACTATCTCATCACTGTCTTCACCTATTGCAGCACCCGGACGCTGCGGCGCCAGCTGCAGCCGGTAGCAAACGCGGATACGATCGCGGCTGGCGAGGTGCTGATCCGGGCCGGCTCACCCGGACATGCCATGCTGGTCGTCGATGTCGCGGAGGATGGCCAAGGTCATCGGGTTTACCTTCTGGCACAGTCTTACATGCCGGCCCAGGATATCCATATAGTCGTTGCGCCGGACGGCGGCCTCAGTCCCTGGTACCGGGCCGATGCGGCTATCTCCCTGATCCAGACTCCCGAATGGACGTTCAAAACCAGCGAGTTATGTAGTTGGTCTACCAACCCCTGATGACCGGCCATCCTAAAATAATGAACAACCTTACCAGATCGGACAAAATATCACTTACTCGTAGTTCTACGAGTGAAAACCCCTTGACGGAAACCCTTACGCGACTTATCTTTACTGTATCCAATTACTATTAAAAACCGCCAATTTAATAATCCAAAATTATTTCCCTATGAAGCATGAACTCGACCTTCAGGCTCCCGCCCCAACCAAAGTACTTTTCAAACTTACCATTATCGGATGTGTGTTGTTAGGCTGTGTTTACGGCTTCCTCGTGCTGTTCAATACAGCCCTGGCTGCTATGAAATAACACGCGCAGTATCCGAAAAAAAAAGCCCACCGATCGGTGGGCTTTTTTTATACATCATTAAGCTGCTTATTTGTTCATGTACATTACCTCTTTCACCAGCTTGACCGTGCGGGTCACATCGGGCAGCGCGGCAGCCACCAGGTTGGGGGCATAGTGCAGCGGCGCGTCCGCAGCCGTGATCCGGCGGATAGGCGCGTCCAGGTAGTCGAACCCTTCCTTCTGGATGCGATAGCTGATCTCGGAAGAGATAGAAGCAAAAGGCCACTGCTCTTCTACGATAACGAGCCGGTTGGTCTTCTTTACGCTTTCCAGGATGGTCATCCAGTCCAGGGGACGGATGGTCCTCAGGTCGATGACCTCGGCGCTGACACCCTCTTTTTCCAGCTCGGAGGCGGCGCCCAGCGCCACCTTCATCATCTTGTTGAAACTGACGATGGTCACGTCCTTTCCGGCCTTTTTGACGTCGGCCTTGCCCAGCTCGATATAATATTCTTCTTCCGGTACTTCTGCCTTGTCGCCGTACATCACCTCGCTTTCCATGAAGATGACGGGGTCTTCCTCATAACGGATCGCCTGTTTCAGCAGCCCCTTGGCGTCGTAGCCATTGCTGGGGGAAATGACCTTGATCCCGGGAATATTGGCATAATAGCTTTCGAAAGCCGTAGAGTGCTGCGCACCCAGCTGACCCGCCGAGCCATTGGGCCCACGGAAGACGATAGGACAGCCCAACTGGCCACCACTCATCGCGAGCATCTTGCTGGCGGTGTTGAGGATCTGGTCCAGCGCCAGAACGGCAAAGTTCCAGGTCATGAACTCAAGAACGGGCCGCAGACCATTCTGTGCAGCGCCGACCCCTACCGCCGTAAAACCCAGCTCGGAAATGGGCGTGTCGATCACCCTTTTGGGTCCGAACTCATCCAGCATACCCTGGCTCACCTTATAGGCGCCATTGTATTCCGCGACCTCTTCTCCCATTAAGAAAACACGATCGTCGCGCCGCATCTCTTCACTCATAGCTTCGCGCAAAGCCTCCCGAAAAGCAATTTGTCTCATTCGATGATATTTATTTTCAGCCCCCAAACGGGCCGTTGTTCGAGCCGCAAATTTATCGGTTGTCACCCAGATTATCAAATAGTGTTAGCCCTCCGTTTTACTTTATTATTAATTTATATATTAGTAGCTTTATGTTATAACACAAGGCAAAACACGGTTTTGCCGGCCGAAGGCCAATAATTAAACTCTTTGAACCTTTGGACTATTTTTACTAGAAGGCCAAAGGTTCAACATACTAAAACGCCAAGATGAAAAAACTGCTGTTTGCCGCGACCATCCTCGTCGCGCTATTGACCACCAGCTTCCGCCTTGCCCCCGGCACCATGTCACCCGACGAGCGCAAGTTCGCCATCGACTATTACGAGAAGACCAAGGCCCGCCTCCTCAAGGACCTGAAAGGGCTCAGCGATGCGCAGCTGAACTTCAAGGCGGACACCGGCCGCTGGTCCATCTACGAGTGTACCGAGCACATCGCATTGTCTGAGAATATGATCTGGCAGTGGATACATACGACTGAAAAACAGCCCGCCACTCCCGGCAAACGCAGCGAGGTCAAGCTCACCATCGATGATATCTTAAAGATGGTTACCGACCGCTCGCACAAGGTCAAGACCGTGCCCCCGCTGGAGCCTGCAACCAAATTTCCCGATACCAGGTCAGCACTGGAAGCCTACACTGCCCGGCGTGACTCCACGATCTATTATATCCGGAGCACCCAGGACGACCTGAAGAACCACTTCATCCAGGCTCCCGGCCTCGGTACAATGGACCTCTACCAGGGCCTGGTCTTTCTCGCCGCGCACAGCGAGCGTCATACGCTGCAGATAGAAGAGGTCATGGCCGATCCGGGCTTCCCGAAACAATAGGAGGGTAACCCTCCCATCTGATCCGCACCCCACACAGGACCGCCGCATCACAACCATCAATACACTGTCATGGAGTCAACCGTAATGGAACCCACAATCGTACATCTGGATAAGATCATCAACAACTATATGCGCCGCCTCGAGGCAATTTCGGACGAGGCCTATACGCATAAGTCAAGACCCGGCAAATGGAGCAAAAAAGAGATACTCGGACACCTGGTCGATTCTGCACAGAACAATATCCGCCGTTTCCTCGTAGCGCAGTATGAGGATACCCCCGTCATCCTGTATAACCAGGACAAATGGGTCGACCTGACGGCCTATCAGCGTTATCCGACACGCGACCTGCTGTCGCTCTGGATACTGCTCAACCGCCATATGGTCCGTATCCTCCGGACCATGCCGCCGGCTGCCGCACACCGTAAATGTTTTATGGGAAGCTCTCAGCCGCATACCCTCGAGTGGGTAGCTGCCGACTATTGCAATCATCTGCTGCACCACCTTCATCAGATACTCGACCTGGACCCGATCGCGTATCCGTGAACCGCGGAACCAGTCCCTCTGTGAACCGCGGAACCCGACTGCGCGGCCGGCGCCTACCCCGCCTGCTCAAAGGTCAGCATAAAGCTTGTCCCTTCGCCGACCTGGGAGTTGACGTCGATGCCGGCCCGGTGCGACTGGAGGATATTCCAGGTTGCCGCCAGCCCGAGCCCAAACCCATTCGTCTTGGACGTAAAATAAGGCTCGAAGATCCGCGAGATATTCTCTTCCGGTATCCCGCCGCCATTGTCATTGATGAACACCCGGAAATTAGGCGACTCGTCGCGGATGGAAATGGTGATCACGCCGGACTGCGCCGGCACCGCCTCCACGGCATTGATGAGAATATTTAAAAAGGCGATCTTCAGCTTGTCCCTGTCGGCCATCACGAAGGCCGGCTGACCGGGGTAGGCCAGGTCCAGCCGGATATTCTTCAGCGCTATCCTGTCCGAAGCCTCTGCCAGCGTGGAATTGATGATATCCTGAAGATCCGTCCTTTGCAGCGAAATCTCGGCCGGCCGCGAAAGCTCGAGCAGCTCGGAGATAAGACTGTCGATCCGCCCGCAATTGCGGGCAATGATCTCCAGATAGATATTCGCGTCCTCGCTGTTCAGCTCGGGCTTCAGCTGTTCGACGGAGAGATTGATATTCGTCAGCGGGTTCCGCACCTCGTGGGCAAGCGTTCTCAGCAGTGTCGCCGTCCCCCGCAGCTTCTCGATCTGGAAGGTCGCCCGCTCGATGCGTTTCAGGTTGGTAATATCGTGGATAATCCCCTGTATATAGGGCTCGCCATTGGAGTCGACCTGCCGCGATATTGACAGGATGCAATTCCGCCTTTCCCGGTTGCGGGTCATCAGCTCGACCTCCATCTCCTCCCCTCCCCCGCTGAGCAGCTTTTCCTTTAGCTGGAAGACCGCCTCTTTCCGGGCGAACAAGCCGTAGAGGCTGCGGGCCACCAGCTCTTCCTTGCTGTATTTGAAGAGCTCGCAGGTCGCCCGGTTCACGTCGCGGAAGATCAGGTCTTCGCCCAACAGGAAAACGGCGTCTTTGCTTTTTTCGAAGATATTCCGGAATTTCAGCTCGTTGGCGCGAAGAGCCTTGATATAGGCGCTTCGCTCCAGCGCATAGCGGATGCTCCGCTCGAGCTTTTCGGTGGTGATTTCCGATTTCACCAGGAAATCCGCCGCCCCAATGGTCATCGCCTGTATATCCACCTCCCGGTTGCCAATCCCCGTGAGCAGCACCAGCGGCTCTTCGCAGCCCATCCCGATCGCCTCTTCCAGCAATTCCAGACCAGTCTTCGCTCCCAGCAGGTAGTCTACAAAATAAATATCATATTTCTTTCCCAGGATCCGTTGCAGGGCGTCCTCGTAATCATAACACCAGTCGATATGGAACTCCTTGTCGGGTATATCTTTGATACATGCCTCGATGATCAGGAAATCATCCTCATCATCTTCAACGATCAATATTCTTGTTGTCGAATGTGAAGGCAACATACTAAAATCGGTTTTTTCTTGTTGTATCTTCTTTGGGTTATTAGCGGGGTAGTTCATAGCAGTTCTACAGTCATTCCGGCTGGGCCTCCGGCAGTTTTTCCTTTGGCATTTCCTGCAGGGGCAGGGAAACGATAAATACCGCCCCCTCGCCCGGCCTGCCCAGAGCCGAAATAAATCCGTTGTGCATCTCCACGATCTTCTTGCAAAGGGCGAGCCCGATGCCGGTCCCCTCATATTCCGAGCTGGGGTGCAGGCGCCGGAACATATCGAAGATCTGCTCGGCATATTTCTGGTCGAACCCAACGCCATTGTCCTCGATATAGATCCGGCCATAGCGCATATCTGCCGGCTTGCCGTTCGTGCCTGTCACCACCGGCCCCTCTTCGTACCGGACCCTCACCCTGGGCTCTTCGCCTTTTTTGCAGTATTTCAGCGAGTTGCTGATAAGATTAGAGAACAGCGGGCCCATCAGGACCGTGCTGGCGGGGAGTACGGGTAGCCTGTCGACCGAAATGACGGCGTTCTTTTCGCGGATCTGCCCTTCCAGCTCGGAAAGCACCTCTTCGATAACGCCATTCAGGTCGACGACCTCGAACGACTGTTTCTCTACGGATATCTTGGAGAACCGGAGGATGTCATTGATCAGGTCCTGCATCCGTCTCGACACCTCCTGTATACGCGTCAGATAGAGCCGGCCTTCCTTCCCCATCGAATCGCCGGGGTTGGCCAGCAGCCGGTCGCTGAACATCCTGATCTTCCGCAGCGGCGCCTGCAGGTCATGAGAAGCCATGAACGCAAACAGGTCCAGGTCTTTATTTGCCGCTTCGAGACGGGCTATATTCTCCAGCAATTGTTTATTCAGCTCGGTCACCTTCTCCTCCGAAGCCTTTCTTTCATTGATCTCCAGCTCGAGACTCCGGTTGACAGCGATCAGTTTCTGCTCCTGCAGGAGCAGTCGCTGGTTCTTGCGGTACAGGTCCACGAATACCCCCACCTTTACCCTCAGCAGGTCCGGGTTTACCGGCTTGTAGATATAGTCGACCGCTCCCGCTCTATAGCCCTTGAAAAGATTCTCTTCTCCATAGTTATTGGCTGTAATAAAGATAATCGGAATATGCCTCAGCCGCTCGCGTTCATAGATCAGCGCTGCCGTCTCGAACCCGTTCAGGTTCGGCATCTGAACGTCCATCAGTATAAGCGCGAAGTCAAAATCGGTCAGCAATAATTTTAACACCTGACGACCGCTGTTGGCCTTGACAATATTATAACCATCCGGCTCGAGCACGCTTGCCATGGACAGCAGATTGTCCTCCCGATCGTCGACTATCATGATCTTTGGTTGCATCTAAAGGTTTTGCTGGTTTGGGATTAAGGTGGCACACCCGTCATTATTTATAGAACCACACCCGCATCAGGGACAGCAATTGGTCGATCTTCAGCGGCTTGGTGATATAATCGGATGCCCCGGCCTCAATACATTTCTGCCGGTCGCCTTTCATGGCCTTGGCTGTAACGGCAATGATCGGCAGCGTATTGTTCTTGTGCTCTCTTCTTATCTTTTGCGTGGTCTCGTAACCGTCCATCTCCGGCATCATGATATCCATCAGCACCATGTCCACCTTCTGCTTGTCGTCATTGATGATCTGGATGGCCTCCTTGCCGCTCTCCGCCGTAACGACGTTGAT
>Ga0105239_10001326_pt1 | contig 33331 bp, 33 predicted proteins | sample KBSC44metaG_FD_92761 | JGI IMG/M metagenome (GOLD analysis project Ga0105239, IMG submission 92761) | Corn rhizosphere microbial communities from Kellogg Biological Station, Michigan, USA - KBS C4-4 metaG | ecosystem: Host-associated > Plants > Roots > Rhizosphere > Soil | place: Michigan, USA... | reverse complement strand
TGATCGAACTGATGCAGGCGGACTATGATAGTTTGTTCACGCTGCTCGGGACGCAAAAGGAGATCGAGGTGCTGATCAACCCGTTTATCAGCGCCTACAAGCGGGATGCGGTGGAGCAGCTGGAGGGGCAGATCGCTTCGGCGAAGATCACCATGGCGCGTATCGCCTCCCCACAATTATACTATGTTTTATCGGGGAACGAATTCACATTGGATATCAATAATCCGAAAGCGCCTAAGATCGTCTGCATGGGTAATAACCCGCAGAAAATACAGATCTACGGCGCGGTGCTGTCGCTCTTTACCAACCGCCTGCTGAAGATCATTAACCAAAAGGACAAGCTGAAGTGCAGCCTGGTGTTTGACGAGTTCCCTACCCTGACCACGGATATTATCCCGACGATCAGTACGGGGCGCAGTAATTTAATTTCGACCTGCCTGGGTATCCAGGACGCCAGCCAGCTGCGCAAGGATTACGGGCGCGAACAGGCGGATGTGATCATGAACATCGTGGGCAATATGGCGGTCGGTCAGGTATCGGGTGATACAGCCAAATCCGTATCCGAAAAGATCGGCCGGATTATGCAGGATAGGGAAAGCTTGTCCATTAACAGCAATGATACGTCCATCAGCCGGTCAAAGCAACTGGAAGCTGCAGTGCCGGCATCGCGCATTTCAGCATTGAGTTCCGGTGAATTTGTAGGTTTAGTGGCGGATAACCCGGATTGTAAGATTGAGCTAAAGGCTTTTCACTGCGAGATCATCAACGACCATGTGGCGTTGAAAAAGGAGATTGAAAGTTATCGGCCATTACCGGAGGTAAGGAAGATCAGCCCTGCTATTGTAGAACGCAATTATTTGGAAATCAAACAGGATATCCGCGATATTATTGAATTGGAGATGGAGCGATTGTTGAGTGATCCGGCACTCGCGCATATGGTAATAAAGAAGGTCTAATTTGATTTGCATTTTGCGCGCATAACTCCGGTCGCTGCGTGCAGGGTCCCAGCTATTTGATAAGCCCACTAAAAAAGTGGTATTTGAATAAGATAATGTTCAGTTATCCTTTATTGATGCCTCATTAATGAAGATTAGGTTTTATACGTTTAATCAAAATCTTATAATCAAGTGCTTCTGGATTTCCATAAAGTTTACGATACGTTGATGACAATCATTCGGGATATTTGTCCGAATTGGAAAAGCGAAAATCCCAATATTTCAAATGCTCAAAAACGCCGTTATTTTCTGTAATAAAATACTTACGACATTTCATTGGATGGCGGTCACTTTTGACCCGTTCATTCAGCGCGTTTTTGCTCGTCAGGATTTCCGCGAACCAGACCAGCGCTAATCCATTTTCCTCCAGCTTCGCTCTTATTTCCTTTTCCTGAGCAAGGGTAATATCCTGGCGGTTGTCATTTTGCCTGCTTACAGCATGTAGTACCGCCATGACATGATTGTTTTTATCCACGAACACCTGTCCGTCCATCTCTATAATCTGAAGCAATTCCCGTATAGCTTTCGATGGGATTTTTACCTCACGCTCTCCATTAATCGTGTGGTTGGTCACACTGGTAACCCCATATAAAATATTATGAGGTTCTTCATCGTTTCCCACAAAAGTTTCTGAAATATTTCTTTCCTTGATCCAGGACATCCAAACCAGATCAGAAGGATTACTATAAATATCCGTCTTAGGATCGGCCTGCATCCGGCCAACATCCTCCGCAAAATATACATGAGGGCCATTAACGAGCATGATCTCCCTGAATTCTGCTATCTGTTCTATTTCTATGATGCACGCCCGCAGTTCCAGCCTGCTGTGCACATACGCCGCTGAATCATGTAGGGAGGTATAATTAGAAAGCGCCAAAAGCGTATCGTTTGAACTGGACGCGGAAATAAAATCTTTAGCCTGGAACCTGATCCATTGCCCGAAATTAATCTCCGGTTCGCGGATAACCCCTTGCCGGATAGCCTCTTCGATATTATCACCTGGTTCAATTTCCTGGACAAGTGTTGCCTGCAATACAAATTGGTCATGGGTTCCAAATGGCACCGTTTGGTTTAGGTCATAAATGAATTCGGCAGGGTTTGGAATATCGACGATCTCGCTGTAATCCTCCACAAAAGTATTCTCGTATTTAACCGGCAGGTAATCGGCAAGGTAACCCTGCAGATAATGAACCGCAAGCCAGGTGTATTTTTCTTCCAGGGTAAATATATCGCTCTTACTGCCATGGGTAGCTTGTGTGTGGCCATTGCCTTTCGTCCGGTCAAAACCAAGAGATTTAATATAAGCAATCCCGGCAGCCATCGCCCAGGTATGTGGCGATACCCCGCGGTTGTCAGTATCAAAAACGCTATCAACCATTATCAGCTTGGCCGCATTTTGCTTCCTCTCATCCAAAAGATCATGAATTGGAAAATCACCATAGGCCTTATTGATCACGTACCAGGCGAGATCATGTACGATGGGGTAAATTTGCTCATGTGGCTCCGCCAGCACAGCCTGGTCCAATGGCAGGAACTGGATTTTCCTTCTTCTCTGTGGCCGGGCCGATTTAACGGCCTCCGCTGAGATCAGCCCGTGCTGAAAAGCACGTTCAACAATGGCCCGGAATCCCTGCTTTACGATAATATCCCTGTATTGGAAAGGGTGCGCAAAGACCGTTTCCAAAGCCCAGAAGGCAAGTTCACCTATTGCATCCTTTTGCTTTAGTTTCCCTGCAACGCCAAGGGTGATAGATGCCAGGTCTTCCTGGATCTGCGGATCAGCGACAACAAATAGTTTTTGTATTAACAGCACATATTCCTTCGGCTGCTTTAAGGCCCAGTCGGTCAACGCAACTCTCAGCCTGTGCCGGAAATTCTGGTCAAGGGTCGCAAGCGCCCAGCCGAAAATTAATGGACGCTCATTATGCAGCGAATAAGGGGATAATTTCAGCGGGTTGTCGTCGTCGGGGTCGATCACCCTTTGCAGGCTGTGAAATATGAACTGGACACTTTCGGATTTTGGAAGATCGGCAATCGAATATCTGTCCCAGCCTAACCAGAATTGCTCACGGGCAAATGCGCTTGGCTGTTGGCTGAGGAGCTGATGTAAAAATTCGGCACCAAAGTAATTGGCCGCGGAATCAGCTGCCGGGTAGATCAGCCCGCGAAAAAGGGAATGCCGTATTTTATAATCGGCGAAAAATTGCTCCTGTACCGCTTCCCGGTAATCTGCAGCAAGTTCGGCAGTAGCTTTGATCAGAACACCTAATTGAAAATCTGCGACCTGGCTGCCATTCAGTCCGGCGGTCAGGTATTCATTTGAGCCGATCAGGTTTCCATAATCATAAAATAACGCATTAGCAATGTTCTGAACAATCCGCTTATTCACCAGCGCCAGATTTTGTTCAGGTTCAGTAACCTCATCAGGCTCTGAAGTTTGTACCAGGAATTCAGGAATTGCAGTAAGTTCACCTTCTCCTATGGCGGTAGCAAATTTTGCTCCCATAACCAGTTCCATAATGGACTGATAAGGCAGCTGGTAAATAACCCTGATCTGCATCAAAACGCCGGAATTAACACTTTCTTCATTTTTGGTCAGTAATCCGTTGGCACCAATATATTCGATCAGCAAGTCGATCTGGCCATCATTCAGATATCTACCAACAACTGGTTTTAATAGATCATGAAGTTCATTATGTTCAATTGTGGTAGCCGCATAAAAGTGATCTGCAAGGATTTGCAGGGCTTCGCTGACCGGCGTCCGGACGCTGATGCCTTCCCGGTGATGCAAGCTCAGAAATTCCTTATTCATCCGGTCTACTTTTTTGTTCAGTAAAACCTTTTCACTTGTCGCAATCATGTCAGCATTCGTCAAGCGACGGCCCCGGTATTCATCGCAAAATAAACGCAGGGATAGCAAGGTATCGATACCCCGAATCAATGATTTCGGCTCGACAATAATATCATAATATTCTTTGCTGAAATACTTATCGATAACCTCCAGTACATGTACATCTCCTTCTTTTGGCAATACGATCACCTGGAAATAGGGCGAACCCGGCATTTCGCTCTTCCTTAAAAAATTGGTCCTTGCACTAAATATGAATTTCACCTGGGGATGACGGCTCATCAGCGGCAAGCTTTCCCTGATCCTGGCATACCAGTCATCCCAATGTGCAGTGTCCTCCTCCAATCCATCGATACAAAGTACAACCTTGGTGGTTCCTTCAGTTTCAAATCCAGGTAGGGCGGCACTGGCAAGTCTATGATCATTCCGGAGCGCCAGTGTTTCGAGGGCAGATAGTATCTCGTCCTTATCCCATCCGCTGATCTCCAGCGCGCTCAATAATATGGTGGTCCAGTTTTGGCATGGCGTACCCTTCGCACGAATTATAATAGCCGGTGCTTTTTCTTCCAGCTGTGTATCGACTGTATTACTAAGCCCATGGGTTTTTCCTGTACCTGCGTCACCCAAAAACAGCTTTCCTTTCTGAAGGGCATCTGTTTGGACTTCTGCATAAAAATTAGACAGATTAAAAAATGTGAGTTTATTCAGGGCGTCAATTAGCCGCTCCTGAAGCGGCAGTTGTTCATTATTAGCCGCAATATCCGCCAGGTCATCCAGCGTGTCCCTCGGAATGGTTAGCATGTTAACTGTGTGGACAGGTAAGCAATTATAACCCTTTGTTATTGCCCAGGCGGTATCATCAATAGCTTTTAGATCCATTTTAATGGATTGACTAATTTCTTGCAGAGCCTTTTTTAGGTTACCTTCAGGGAGGGTTCCCGCGAATTTATCGGCAAGATCTACCGCAGTGGATAGCAGGATCGTTTCGTGTTGTAGTTTTGCTATCAGCCTGTTCTTATAGGCCTCATGATAGATCAATTGATGGTAGCCCTGCTGGATTATGCCCTGAGCATGTAATTCGGGTACGTACCGGGAGTTTAGCCACCCCGCCCTTTGCGTTTCGAACTGATTGACCAGATGTTGAAAGGAGATCAGTTCCTTTTCAAACCAAAACTTGTGAATCCCTTCATTTTCATGTTCCCTTAGTTGCAATTCGATATCATGTTCAAACCACCAGCGAAGGGTAAGATTAGGATAAAGGTTTTCTATCTCATCGGTAAATTCCTCAATTGTTTTTTCTTCAAAATTGAGAATAGGTTTCGGGCCGCCGCCTTCGGCGCCCCTGCCAAATTTTAACGAACTCAGGTCACGCGGAATGCAAACGACATATTCTTTGATTTGAGGACGCAGGCTCATGGCCGTGGTTACGGAATCACGGATCTGCCTGATCTCATTGCTTTTTTCCAAAGTATCCCTGAACCACTTGGACTGGACCGCAATCAACTTACCATCGCTTAATTTCGCATATGCCTCGATACCGCCATCCCCGCCCGCACCGTTGATTACCCGGAACTTTACCAGCTGGTCGGTGTAGGTACGCCTGAGATAACGCTCAAAAAGTTGATTGCACAATGTTTCAAAAGCTTCCTGGTAACTATCGCCATAGGTCACAAAATTGGTCCAGTTCATAATATTTAGGGTATAGGGGTCAGGTTAATCAAAAAAGTAATTGCAAAATACGACGCATCCCCGCACATAAAAAATAAATACCTTTATTATTTAATATCGGGCGGAGATTTATGAATAATGCAGATGAGTAAAATGAATGGACTGGTAAATGAGATCAGCAATTTAATTAATTCAAAAAAAGAAGGAGATTACTGGGACTTTAAAGAAGTTCCTCATGATAACAACGCGGCTTTGTTACATGATATTCTTTGCCTGGCCAATTGTGCCCATTCAGGAAGCCGCTACATCATTTATGGAATAACGGACCCTTCAGACGGCTGTAAATTAATTGGCCTCACCGACGGGCAGTTAAACCGCAAAACACAAACGGGTTTCATCGACCTGTTAAGGTCAAAAAAAATTGCCGGGGATCTCCGGCCCGGGCTGGAATTACAGGTAATCAAATTAGGGCAATCAGAAATTGATGTACTTGTCATTGCAAACAGGCCATTCAAACCGTATTATCTTTTGGAATCCTACCGGGTAAAGGATAAAGAGGTTAGAGCATATCATATTTATACACGCACCGGTGACAGTAATACACCGATCGACAGCTCAGCAGATATCCATTTCGTAGAGCAAATGTGGCGGCAGCGGTTTGGCCTCGACCTTCAACCTGCTGTCCGGATGGAACTACTATTGGCGGAACCGGAAAATTGGAATAAGGATATAGGAAACCAAAGCACGCAGTTTCACCTGACCTCGCCGGAATATAAGATCAAATTCAGCCAGCCGGAACGCTTTGATGAAGTCTTTAGTTACTTCTTTACAAATGAAAAATCTTTTTTAGGTAAAGCTGTTTTTAAATACAACACCACCAAACTCTTTGAGCTGGAGTATATGTATTGCGATGAAATGCGCATAGTTCTGAGCGTGCCTGAAAACGGTTATTTCAGGGTTGGAGCACAAGAAGAATGGTATTACTTTTATGACCTTTCTCAACAGAACGGACGCTTCCTTGAATTTCTATGTGACCATAAACTGGATTTCAGGTCTAGGGGTTTTGGTGCGCCTTTCCTTATCTTTAACAATGAAGCAGATCGAAAAATTTTTGAAGCTTCGGCAATAGAAAACTGGGAAAAGATCAACGCGCTGGAAGCAGGTTTTCCGGGTACCCATGCTCTGAAAAGAATTAAGCAGGCCAATAAATCCTATATGACGGACCCATTGTTCCTAGACAGAATTCACCAGTTTTATGTTGAATGGTCAAACTTCCAACTGATCAATTATTTTAATGCGACTTAAACCAACACAGAATGACAACCATAAATCAAGTTAATTTTTCCGGACTTCAGCCATTCAACCATAAAGCGACCCGTTCCTTTGAGCTCCTGATTTATCAATTGGCAAAAAAGGAATTTGGGCACCTGGGGGCTTTCACGCCGATAGCAGGCGATGGCGGTGACGGGGGAATTGAGTTTTATCTTCAGTTGGCAAATGGCGAAACCTGGGGCTGGCAATGTAAATTCTATGAAGATAATGGTCGGTTAAGTCATGCTGGTCGCACCAAAAGCATCGAGAACTCCCTGGAAACTGCCTGTAAAAATTATCCTGGGATGACCCAATGGACACTTTGTTTAAGGACCGATCTAACTATCGGCCTAACGAACAAAAAAGGTGTTAAGCAGTTGGGGGAATTGGATTGGTTCAATGACACCCTTCCGCAAAAGATCCCAGCTGGCCGTGGCCTGACATTAAAGTTTCAGGGGGAAAGTGAAATCGTTTCTGCACTGGCTGACCCCAAAAGCTATGGCCTGCGGCAATTTTTTTTTGGCGAACTGGAAATAAATCAGGATTGGTTCAAAGCAAAGTGCGAGCATGCCCTGAACAAAACCAGAGAGAAATACGATCCCTACCTGCATACCATTGGTGATTATCAACAGTCCCTGATTGATAGCGCCTTGTTGAACCCGGATTATAAAGACCTGGTTGAACGACTATTCGCGGATATCCCAAAATCCATCAATGAAATTCAAAAGGAGATTGAGGAATTTACACAGGGATATTCCTATAACCCGGAAGAAAAAGGACTTAGAAACCGGGTTATCCAGTATTTCTCCAGGTTCACGTTGGTGTATCAAAAACAACATGCCTGGTTTAACCGGGTCATGGATTGTATCAAAGAATTTGATCTTAACCAATATAACCAGTTAATCAAATCTGATGGAAGTGACCAGGAGGCTTATAATTATTTAAAGGAATTTCCTAAAGCAGATTTTAAAGATGGTTCTACGCTGAAATCAACTGCAAATGATATTTACAATTCCCTACGGCGCTATTTTGAAAACTATGATCGCGTAGTCCGGAACTACCTTCATCAAACAACGAATTATATGATTTTTGTGGGTAATGCAGCTGCCGGGAAAACCCACGTATCCTGTGATATCGTTTATAAAAGGCTGGAAAAGGAACTACCGGCGATCTTTCTGACGGGCGATTCCTTTAATAATGAAAGCAACTTAGCTGAGGCATTCCTGAAATTAATAGATGTTCCTAAAACCTATTCATTGAGCGACCTGCTTGCCGTTATGGATAATTATGGTAAAGTTCATGGTGCAAAAATACCGATCGTCATTGACGGGCTTAATGAAACTATTTATGGAAGGTACTTTTCAACTATCTGGCGTGACCATCTGGCAACTTTTTATAATATGGTTGCCAAAACAGAAAATCTTGTATTGGTAACCACCTGTAGAAGTTCCTACAAGGACACGATCTGGGATAATAGTTACCGGCATTATTTTCATTACCTGGAACGCTTCGATTATGACATCATCAGGGAGGCCGTTGATAAATACTTTAATAAGTACCGGATATCAGCAGACCTGACCTTTGCCAATCTTTACCGGTTTGAAAGGCCAATTTTTCTGCGGGTATTTTGTGAGATCAAAAATCCGGAATGGCGTACGGGGAAAGAAGTTCGGGTTAATATTGACAGCGATAGCAACGATAAACTTTTTGGTCTTTATTTTCAGCGGGGCAATGAGAAATTGCTTAGGACTTCGCATTTGTTGCGTAAAAATGAGCCTTTCGTGCTACAGAGCATGAACAAGCTCGCAGCCTACCTTTGGAACAATAGTCTCCGTGAAATCCCAATCGACGATTATTACCGACTGTTAGATGGTGATCAACCCTATGAACAGGGTAGTTCGAAAGCAGACCTCCTCATTGATGAAGGATTAATGCTGACCAGGGATATCCGGGAGGCCGGAGAGTTTGTATCCCTGACATTTGAGTTAATTGCAGGATTCATTATTGCCAAATACCTGGTTAGTTCGCAAACTGAAGATTATTTTAAACCGGGAGGAGAATTTCATCAGAAGGTCCGGGAGGGAAATCCACACCCACTTTATGAAAATATTGTGCAGGAAGTCGCCTTATTGCTGCCACAGTACAAAACAAGTATGTTGCATGATTTCTACGGGCCAACGGTTGATGCTTATATCCATGATGAATCAGTTCGTAACTTGTGGCGACTGCACGGACGATATATCCGGCCCGCAGATATCGGCATCGTAAAATCGTACTTTTCGGCGGCTGATGAAAACAGAAAAGCTATTGTTTCCTTATCCCGGATCACCCTAACCGAAAAGGATCATCCGTTAAACAGCAAAATGTTGTCCTCGCTGCTGTTCAATATCAGCGTAAAAGATAGAGATCTTTCCTGGTCAGAACACCTGAGAAGTGAAAGCTATGAATATCTACCATTGTTGGAAGAAATCATCAGGGAATGCAAAAAAGCGGATATTGGGCCTGAAGCAGAAGAAAGATTACACCTGCTTATGGCCTATGTGGAATGGTTCCTGACCACAACAGACCGGAAGCTTCGGGATATGGCTACTAAGGCACTTTATTATTATGGGTGCCGTTTTCCGAAGGCTTTTGCTGCAATGGTATTTGCATCACTGGCCTGCAATGACCCCTATGTTTGGGAGCGTATGCTGGCTGGTCTTTACGGGGTCACCCTGTCCCGGCAAAAGCCTTCGGACGCAGATTTTCAAACCGGGGAATTATCGGAAATCGCGCTAACCCTGTATAACCTGATGTTCAGGAAAAAGGCTCCTCATTACACATCCCATGTGTTGGCACGTGATTATGCCAGCCGTATTATTAAAGCGGCCCTACATTATAATCCAACAGGGTTAGCATCGCAAATACCTGCGGTAGATATCAACACACCCTTTAAACAAAGTAAGGCGCTTAAATTTAAGGTAGTTAAAGGTGCGGATAAGATCTATAGGGGACCTATGCGTATGGATTTTAGTAATTATACATTGGGCGGCATAGTCAAGGATGGATTTTCATATAAGAATCCGGCGGAAAAAACTAAGGTCAGGGGACAGGTTTTTCACCGGGTCTATGAGTTGGGCTGGAGTATGGAGGATTTTGAAACGATTGACAAACACATAGAAGATCTTGGAGGTTATGACCGCCAACGTCCTGCTGTGGAACGTTATGGTAAAAAGTATTCTTGGATAGCCTATTTCGAGCTTGCCGGTTACCGTGAGGACATGGGCTTGTTAGAGGATGATATACTTAAAGATTTCCGGAGCTCAGAGGCAGATATTGATCCCTGCTTCCCTGAAATGCCAAAGGAATCGAATTTTAATATCAACGACCTACTTGGCGACCGCTCTATTCCGCTCGCGGAATGGCTTAAAATAAAAGATCTGCCGCCTATTGAAAATTGTTTACGCACGGAAGAAGATGGACATGAATGGATTTGTATGGACGGATATGTTAACCAGGTTGATAACGTACATGACCGGGCAAGGTTCACCTTCATTCGCGGCCTGATCGTCAAGCAGGAGGATATGGAAAGGTTTATGCCTCTTTTTCTCAATCAGCGGCTTGGTGGCAGGTGGATACCGGAGATCCTTCAAAACCATTATTCTTTTGCTGGAGAACTGTACCTGGATCACGCGGCTTCTTATCCCAATATTACGGAGATGAGTTTTGAACTCGCCCGGAAAAAGAAACGCGTTAAAGAGGGAGATGAAGGTTATTTTCCAAGAATGACTACAAAAATGGAGGGCAATCAATTGATCTTTACCACGATAAAACCCAAAAGTATGGTAGTGGATGATATTACTTCTGCAAAATTTCAGGTGTTGATCCCAGTTATGGAGTATGCCTGGTCCAATAACGATTTTGTAAATAATATCGGTCATTACACTATTCTTTCAAATGAACTGGCAAAGGATATGCAGCTTTATCCGCAGCCATCATCTTTTCAATTGCTCACGTCTGGAGAAGAGCAGGCTACTTTGTATAAAGAATCTTTCACAGGTGAGAGCAAATACCGATTGGCCTTCTTGAGAAAAGACCTGTTAGACAAATATCTAAGCAATTCGAAATCATGCCTGGTCTGGGGCATCTGGGGTGAGAAAGAGCCAAAATTTGATTTTGAATATCGCACTGTGTTTAATAAGGCGAACGGCACCGATGGCTACTTTGAGTTCCAAGATGTAAGGATCTACGAAGGATAAAATTAAGTTACAGTACGCCATAAAATGATCCTTATCATTTGATTTAGAAACAGTCAATAATGGATAACTATTTATTATCAAACTTTTGATGAGGGGTCGCAAAATGCGACCCCTCATCAACTTTTTAATTTGAAACCTATCGGTTCCCGTGGTTCGTTCTTCTGCTGGATCAGCTGCTTTAATGCTTGAAAAATAGCCTGTATGTCATCATCATGCTGAATAACCAGCTTCTCCAGTTGTTCAAATTTAAGCAAGAGGTCTTTTTGGTTGATCATCATTTCGCGAAACCTGACAAAAACCTCGATGATCTTAATACTCATTGCGATGGCTTGTTGGCTTTTGATCACATTGGCGAGCATTAAAACGCCGTGTTCTGAAAACACATATGGTAATGTACCACCTAAGTGCCGCCCGGAAGGTATCGCATTTTGCGATACCATAAAATCAGCTTCCTCAGCGGTCAATTGGAACATAAAATGCTGCGGAAATCTGTCGATGTTTCGTTTTACCTGCTCTCGCAAACGTTTGGGCAACGTGCCGTACATTTCAGCCAGGTCCTTATCCAGCATTACCTTAATACCCCGGACCAGGTATATTTTATCTGCGATCTCTTTGTCGCTTTTATCTAATTCATTCATCTGTCTATCTGATTTGGACTTGAGGTGCCAAAAAGCCACCTCAAGTTTGTTATTTTCTGTCGTGGAATTTCAAGTTTCAATTACTGTATGCTCGGATTAAAGCTGTTTTTTTAATTTCTTTTGTAGCTCTCTCATGTCCTGACTGATCTTGAGGTCAACAATCTTCGCATAGTGCTGGGTTTGTTTGAGGGACTTATGACCGAGCATTTTGGACACCGTTTCAATTGGCACACCGTTACTCAGCGTTACGGTCGTAGCGAACGTATGCCTGGCGATATGGAAGGTTAAAGTCTTATCGATTTTGCATTGGTCGGCTATTTCTTTCAGGTAGGAATTCATTTTCTGGTTGGTCAGTACGGGCAGTACTAAATCTTTACTGATGCATTTCGGATGGTCCTGGTATTTTTTCATTATGGCCATCGCTTCGGCCAGCAGCGGCAACCGGGTTGCGGAATCCGTCTTTTGCCTTTTGGTGGCAATCCATTTGCTGTTACCCAGGCCGTCGACGATCTCCGATCGACGTAAGTTATAAACATCGATATAGGCAAGGCCGGTGTAGCAGCTGAACAGAAAAATATCCTTTACATTATTCAGGCGCTCATTGCCGAAATCTTTTTTGGCAATGCATTTCAATTCCTCGGTAGTTAGCGCTACGCGGTCGACTTCTTTTCGGTTTAATTTGAAATTCGCGAATGGGTCATTTTGCAGCCAGCCCTTTTTGATACAGTCCAAAATGATCTTCTTTAAATTACCCACATATTTAACGGCTGCATTGTGACCGCATTTTCTTTCCGTTTTTAACCAAAAGGTGAAGTCCGTAACAAACTCGTAATTTAGTTGCAGGATGTCCAGGTCGTCCTGTCCGTATTTCCACTTAATAAAAGATGCGGTATGGTCATGCGCGGTTTTGTACCGGGTTAACGTCGCCGGCGCAAATTCGCTTCCGACCAATGCTTTCATTTGCGCATTGTGATCTTTGAAAACTTCAAGGATCATGCGTTTAGCTTCACCGCGGCCAGTGAGCAGATTTTTAACGGCCTCTGCCGAAATCGTTTTGCGGGCTTCGATCAAAGTTTGCTTGGCTTGATACACCTGATTGGAAAAAATGTCCAGGTAAGTGTTCAATGACCGTGCGTCTTCCTTTGAACCTGTCGCCCGGCCGGTATCCTGGCTCCAACGGGAAGGGTCCCATTGACGTTTCGTAGATAATTCCCTGGCAATACCGTCAACGGTAATTCTGAGATAAACATACCGCTCAATTGTGGTTTCATTTTTGGGTTGCTTCAAAAAGAAGAATAACCCGAAGCTTTTTTCTAACATGACGAAATAAATTATGGTTAACAAATTTCGAAATGCAGGTCTCTGGAATCAAGATGTTCATCGCATGAACTGGTTGTAATTCAGTCGGTTGAGACTAAATTCGTGCGTCTTTTTGGACTAATAACAAGGACGCACGAATGACGCAAGTAAATTTGAGGTTTTTGGCAATTTTGGGATACCCCTGAAAAGCCAAAAACCCCTTAATTTTGAAAATTAAAGGGTTTTTACAATTTTGAAAATGTACTTGGCGGAATGGACGGGACTCGAACCCGCGACCCCATGCGTGACAGGCATGTATTCTAACCAGCTGAACTACCACTCCGGTTGTCCAAAGATAGCCTTTGGACGGGGTTGCAAATATACGCACCATTTTTTATTACACAAACAGTTTTTTAAAAAAGTTTATTTTATGTGAAAAAAGGGGCGCAGGGTGTTTTAAATGATGATTACCATACTGAAACACTGGCTGTTTTAAGGAACGCCAGGGCTTTTCGGCGGGTATTTTATGTACCTGGATGGCGGCACCGCGCGCAGCCGATCCGTTTTTGCGGGAAATCTAATGTTTTTTATGGGACGCAGGTGCCTGCTTTAATTCAGAAGACATTGAATTTAGACTTCACACTTGGGGCTTACGGTCTTTGACCCAAGGAGCCCCGACGCCTATTTTCATTTATTTTTCATTATTCGTGTTTCTATCACCAATAATATTTGCTTTTTTGGGGTAAATAATTGTACATTTAGGGCTTAGATTAAATAATCCTGGCTTCAGACTTTATAATTTGTGACCGGGAGATAATAAAATTTTAATTGTAGTTTTTTGGGGAAAGCTGTTCATGTAAAATGAACAGCTTTTTACTTTTTGTAGCGAGTGTTTTTAATCACGGAAAGCGCTAAGAGAAGACGCAGAGGGTCAATAGAATCATTGGTCCATTAAGACTTCGGACTGCCGACTAACGACTTCTGACTTCCCTTAATGTGCATCCACCGGCATCTTCACCGCTTTTTTAAATGGCTGCAAGTAAAGCAGCGGTATCGAAAACAGCATCACCAGGCCTGATATCCAGTAAGCATCGTCGTATGTTAACAGCAATGTTTGTCTTGTAATTGCGCCCTCAATGGCCGCGTAAGCCATGTGGGTAGCATCGAGCACTGATTTGCCTTTTGCAATAAAGCTTTGGGTATACAGGTTGAGCCGTTGTGTAAACGCCGGGTTATAAGGATTAACATGCTCAATAAGTACACTTCGGTGGAAGCCCGACCTTATGTGAATAATGGTGGTTAATACCGCAATACCAAACGAACCGCCCAACTGGCGCATCATGTTATTTAAGCCGGTGCCCTGGCCCAACTCGGGGCCTTTAAGGTCGGCAATGGCAAGGGTGGTGAGGGGCACAAATAATAAGGCCATACCTACACCCCGTATAAGTAACGGTACCAGTACATCAGCTTGTCCGGTAGCCAGCGTTGAATTGCTGAGCATCCATGTAAACACGAAGAACAAAAACATGCCCCCTGTAGCCATAAATTGTGCAGGAATGCCTTTGTTCAGCATCTTTCCTATAAATGGCATCATAACTATGGTGCACAAACCACCGGGGAAAAGCAATTCGCCGGTTTGCTGAGCTGTAAAGCCGAGTAAATTCTGACAAAATACCGGGAACACGAATACAGATCCATAAAGCCCAAACCCCAGTATAAACGACGTAAACATACCTACCGCGAAACTTCGATGTCGTAGTATCCCGAAGTTTACTATCGGGTGGTCAATACTCATTTCGCGCCATATAAATAGTATTACACCTAATACTGCAGTAACTGTAAGTACCAGGATATAGGTCTTTGCAAACCAATCTTCCGATTCGCCTTTTTCAAGCACGGTTTGTAAACTGCCCACCGCTATAGCCAGCAGGATAATTCCCCACCAGTCAACCGGTTTACCTTTTGCATCTTTGGGTGTTTCCCTTATAAAAGTGTATGCACAAAACGCCGCAATAGCGCCTACGGGTATATTCACATAAAATATCCAGCGCCAGGTGGCATGGTCAGTAATGTAGCCACCTATTGTTGGGCCTACAGTTGGCCCAACTACCGCACCCAAACCAAACAGCGCCGTAGCGGTACCTATTTGCTCTCGCGGCCAGGTTTCAACCAGTATTGCCTGCGAGGTGGATATTAAACCGCCACCAGCAACACCCTGCAGAATCCTGAATATTACCAGCTCATCAAGTCCGGTTGCATTACCACACAGAAACGAGGCAATGGTAAATACGATGATGGATGTTATAAAATATTGTTTGCGCCCAAAGCGGCTGCCTAACCAGCCCGACATGGGGAGTACAATTACGTTTGCTACTGCATAGCCTGTTACTACCCAGGCGATATCCTCCAGCGTAGCACCCAGGTTACCCTGTATTTGGGGCAAGGATACGTTTACTATCGTGGTATCAATCAGCTCCAGCAGGGAGGCAACGATAACCGTGATGGTAATGATCCACTTTTTAAAGCCGGTTTCAGCCATTTTTTCTAAGTCTTAAGTCTATAGCCTTTAGTCTTAAGTCAAATATCCAACAATCGGCCAACCGACTTAAGACTTCAGACTCAAGAATAATGACTTCCTAATTATTCTTTTACCCTAACCGATACACTCACGCTCATACCAGGGCGCAGTTTTGCAAGGTTCTCTTTACTGCCTTCTATTTTAATTTTTACCGGCACGCGCTGCACAACTTTTACGTAGTTGCCAGTAGCATTGTCCGGAGGTAAAAGCGAGAATTTTGCGCCTGTTGCCGGAGAGAAATTGTAAACGCTGCCTTCATATTTAATATCAGGATAGGCATCAACGTCAATCTCAACTTTTTGACCGTTCCGGATTTTATCAAGCTGGGTTTCCTTAAAGTTGGCGGTAATAAACAGGCTGTTATCGTTCACTACCGAAAACAATGTTTGCCCGGCCTGCACCAATTGGCCAACCTGTACATTCTTTTTCGAGGTGATACCATCAGCCGGCGATTTTACCATTGTGTACGATAGCTGCAATTTTGCATAATCAACATCAACCTGCTTTTGGCTTACACCGGTGTTGGTTACGTTCAATTCGCTTTTGGTGGTACCAACCTGCTCCTGTGCGGCTTTGTATTTATCCTGGGTAGCGCGGTAGGTAGCCTGGGCAACTTCAAGGTCGGCCTTAGCCTGGTCAAACTGTTGCTGGGTTATCGAGCCATCTTTAACAAGATTAGCATAACGGTCGTAATCCTTCTGAACTTTCTCCAGCCTTGCCGCTGCAGATGCAACGTCAGCCCTTGCGCTCGATGAGTTTGCGGCAGTGGCGAAAATCTGGCTTTGGCCAACGCCAATATTCGATTTCGCTCCTGTTACGGCTGCCTCAGCCTGCTCAAGCTTCACTTTAAAGTCGCGGTCGTCAATTTTTACCAGGGGCTGGTCTTTAGTGACGTGGGTGTTTTCTTCAAAGTAAATGCTATCAACGTAGCCGCCAACGCGGGCAACTACGGGGCTTATGTTACCATCAACCTGAGCGTCGTCGGTATCCACGTGTTTACCGTAGTATATATATTCTTTTATCCCGAAAATGATACCAATTACAAGTATGGTCCCCAATATAATCGGGAGCACCCTGTTCGGTTTTTTTCTCGGTTCGTTTTCCTGTGTTTCGTTTGCCTTTGCCATTGTATGTATTGTTTGGGTTTGTGTATTATTTATTAAGTTTTCCGGTCGATTTTAATAATGTATAGTAGGCCAGTCCTGCATCGGCTTTAGCTAACTCCAGGTTTATCTGTGCCTGGTAAAGCAAAGTCTCAGCATCTGCACGGTCTGTGGCCGATGCGATATTGCTTTTATATTTCGATTCCAGTATTTTATTGTTTTCACCGGCTTGCTCAATCGAAGTTTGCAGCAGCTTTATTTTATCCAGTGCCATGGTATAATTCTGGTATTCCTGGTTAACTTCTTTTTTTATGTTATCAAGCTGAATGTTTTTGTTGATGACCACCTCTTCGCGCTGAATTTTGGCCTGCGATACTTTGTTTTTGTTGGTCCACAGAGCGCCGAAGTTCCAGTTTAAGCTTAAACCTAATGCTATCGGGGTAATGTAAGAGCCGCTTTTCGGAATTGGGTTTGCCGCCACATCAACATAATAAGCGCTGCCTGATGCTGCGAGCGTAGGCAATATGTTCGCCTGGACGTTTTTGATACCCGTTTCGGCATATTTGGTGCGTAAGTCAAGCTGTTTTAACTCAATGCGGTTGCTCATGGCGGTATCCAGGTAGTTGGCCAGTGGGGCAATCTGCCGGTCGGCCTCGTTTATTTGAGCAATGGCTAATTGCGTTCCCTCTGGCAGCCCCAATAAAATATTTAAATTATAGTTGATGATCTTGCGGTTTGTTTCCAGGTCGATGCCGTTCAACTCGATATTTGAGCGTTGCAATTGAAAACGCAGTACGTCGTTTTTGGTAACTAACCCCTGTTCAAAAAACCTTTGCGACTGCTTGATCTGCACATCGATAGATGCCAGATTTTGCTGAACTACTTTTTTGCTTTGTAACACCTTATAAAGGCCGTAGTAAGCATTAATAATATCGTAAGTTATCTGGTCCTTGTCGTTATCCGCGTCCAAACGGCTAACCTGGGTGAGTAAGTCTGTTGATTCTTTAGCATACTTTAACTTATTACCACCGAAGATTACTTCTGATACTGAAATTGTGCCCAGCCAGGCATTGGCATTTTTAGGGAGCGACAGGCTTTGTTCGCCAAACGCCAGCCTGTTGGCAGGTATTTCGGCACGGTTGTAGCCAAAGCTGGCTTTGCCGGTTGGTTTTGCCTCGTCAAGCGCCTGGTTATATACTGACACCGCCTCATCAATTTTCGATTTCGACAGCTTTAAAACCTTGCTGTTGTCAAGCCCGAGCTTAATTGCTTCGTCGAGCGTAAGGGTACGGTCCTGGGCCTTTGCAGCAACGCCGAGCAGCAAGGTTAAAATAAGGGCCGGGATTAAAATACGCAGAAAAGTTTTCAGCGTACTTTTAAAAGGGTGTTGTTGGTCGATGTTATTATTTTGTGTTGTCATTGTCGGTCATTAAGTAAGCTTTCAAAAGTCTCTTCATGTATATTTTTATGCGCGGCTTAAGCTGCTCTTCCATAAATTTTTCGTCGCGAATATCATGTCCCAAAATCAGCGACGACAAATGCGGGGTATTGATGATATAATTTTTGGTGCCGAATATGGAGGCGATAACCAACTGGATATCTATATCCTTAAAAAAACTGCCGTTTTTAATACCCTCATCCAGTATTTTCTTTATTTCGATGACGTTTACCATCAGCATTCCGGTAATCTTATCGGTAAGTTCGCCACGTTTATTCATGGTAATTTCACGGTTAATCAACTTCTGGAAACAGTTATTAACAATGATGCGATCCACATATTTGTCTATACACAGGGCCAGCTTATCCCAAGATGTCATACTGCCATCGGCACCGATATTTTGCAGCAGCATTTGAAAGGATGATATCTTCCGCTCAAAAATTGCGAGGAACAGTCCCTCTTTCGAGCCGAAATAATAATTAAGCATCGCCATATTTACCCCTGCTTCACCCGAAATCATGCGGGTTGAAGCGCCATCAAACCCGAAGTCTGAAAACACGCGTTCAGCAACATCAAGTATGTGGTCTTTCTTATCTATTTTCTCTTTTTCCATTGCTTTTCCTGAACAAAATTAATCAAACGATTGATTGACAAGATCATTTGATTGTCATGTTGTTTTAACATATTGATAATCAGGCGTTAAAAATTAATCGATTGATTAACAAACAGGAATAAATATTGTTTTTTGACAAATAAATATTATTTATTCCTGTTTTGCTTTATACGATGTCCGGGCAATACGTCCAGTTTCACTATAGGATTTCCCCATCCCCTTTACTAACTTTATATCCAGCAGCAATCAGCGAAATCAACGTAGCCATAAAATTCAGCGGTTCATGACGCACCATTACCACATACCCTCATTCCCGCTCAACCGGTTTATAACGGGATTTACTTATTACAAGGGCTACGTGGCCAATCACAGCATCGATCGCTTTTTGCCTAACGGCAACGTCGAAATCATCATCAACCTTACCGATGAGCCGAAATACATTTACGACAACGAAACACTAAGCCAAAGTCAGGAATTCAAAAAGCTTTGGATCTCCGGCATCCGCAATAAGTTTATCAGCATCCCCTCGGGTACCGGAGCCGAAATGTTTATCATCGAATTTAAAAAAGGAATGGTGCATTCGTTTTTAGGCCGTCCCTTAACCGAAATTGCCGGCCAAGTGATTGAAGGCGAGCTTATTTTAGATACGATATTTTTGGAATTGCGTGAGCGACTACTGGAAACCGTGCCCGGAGCGCCGATGTTTACATTAGCCGAGCTAATGCTAAATAAGCGGTTTTATAACAAACTGGTGGTAAACCCATTTATTGATTTTGCAGTAAGCAGTATAGTCAATAATCCAGCCGGGATCACCATAAAAACCATTGCCGACAAAGCGGGCTATTCGTCAAAACATTTGATAAACATTTTTAGTCAACATGTTGGCGTTAATCCTAAAGCATTTTTACGGGTTCTTCGTTTTCAAAAAGCTGTCCAGGAGATAGAAAGTAAGGGCAACATCAACTGGGTGCAATTAGCGTACGATTGCGGTTATTATGACCAGGCCCACCTGATAGCCAATTTTAAAGAATTCTCGGGCTATACACCCCTGGAATATGTACAGGCAAAAGGCAATGATGCCTGGCTAAATTATGTGCCGGTAGGATAGGTAAATTTTTTCCAATACAGCTATCAAACTAAACTGTTTCTTTACAGCTAAAATTCAACAAATGAAAAAGAATAAAAACGTACTGCTATTGATTGCAGGTTTTATGATTTGCTTTATTGCAATCACTGCGTTTTCGAAAATCAACAGGCCGGCTACTCCGCTTATTGGAGAATGGCGCAATGTATATGTGAAAGTTATTATACACAACAAAGCCAAACCTGTCGTAACCATGGAAGCTGACAGCACCAACTGGGAAGCCCGGCTTGGCATTAAACCGATCCGCACGCATTTTATGGAAGACGGTACCTATTACTCGGAATACCGCAACGCCAAGGATAGCCTGGTACGGCGCCCCGCCGGAACATGGAGTCTTCAAGGCGACTCACTGACTATGGCGCAGCTAACACCCGATAAATCCACGCTAAAAGTACAGGTGAAAATTAATGGCGACCATGCAACATTCCATGGCATGATTGATTTCGATGGCGAAGGGGTTGCGAACGATGAATATTTTGGAGTGCAGAAGAAGTTTAAGTAAATCTAAGGGTCACTTTAGGTTGCTATCCTATTTTGCTACCCTACCGGAATCTCAAAAAAGAATACCGAGCCTTTACCCGGCTCGCTTTCAACCCAAAGCCGGCCGTTGTGGCGGCTAATAATTTCCTTGCTGATAAAGAGGCCGATGCCCAGGCCCGATATATGGGCCGCCATATCCTCAACCCGGTAAAAACGGTTGAAGATGCGCTCCTGTTGGTCGCGGGTTATGCCTAAGCCAAAATCCCGCACGGCAACCAACGCCTTATTGTCAGCAGCCGAAACGGTTACGTTAACCTCGTTAGCCCCCGGCGAATATTTAATTGCGTTTGACAGCAGGTTGATAATAACCTGCTCAATCCGCTGTCTGTCGGCAGTAACCAATAGCTTGTTAATGTTCGAATCGAGCGTTAGCCGGTGTGTTTTGGTAGAAAATTGCATTACCTCTATAACTTCTTTTGCCAGATGCAATAAATCAAAACCGGTAAATGAAAGCGGTAGCTGCCCGGTCTCAATTTTTGATACGTCCAGCAAATCAGATATAAGGCCCGAAAGTTTATTTATTTGTGCCAGGGCTTTTTCAATAAAAGGCTTGTTTACGTCATCCGAAGGCAACCGGCGGTTAATAATCTGCAGGTAACCGCTAAGGCTGGTTACAGGTGTTTTTAATTCGTGACTGGCAAGGCCAATAAAGTCATCTTTCCTTGCATTCAGCTTTTTTATCTCTTCGTAAAGCCGGGCATTTTCAAGGGCTATTGCAGCCTGGGTGGCCACACTTTCAACCAAACTCTCATGATGGACGCTAAAGCGGCCGGGTTCGGGGTGCCCGTAAAACAATCCGCCTATTACCACCCCCGATTTTGAAATTACCGGTACAGCCAAATAGCTTACTACAGGTAAATGTCCTTTAGGCATGCCGTAATGCGGATGATTTTTTCCGTAACGGGGATCTTTTATTATATCATCAACCCTTACTGTGCCCTCGCCGCTAAATGTGGGATTAAAGACCGCCGTGTTGCGGGGCATCCCGAATTTTTCAAATGCTTCGCGCGGTGCGCCGGAAAGTGTAAACAATGTGTATGACTCGCCGTGCTCATCAAGTTTATTATAGAAGAAAGCGCCAAATGCTGCCCCGGTAGCTTCTGTGGTAACATCCGTTACCTGTTGCAATATTTCCTGCACATCCAAACGCTCCGAGACCATTTTACCTACACTATTCACCGTTTCGAGGTTGTTGGCGTAGCGTTGCAAGCTTTCCTCGCTGGTTTTTTGTTTCGAAATGTCCCTTGCTATTTTTGACGCTCCAATAACCTGCCCGGCTGCATTTTTTATGGGCGAGATTGTTAGTGAAACTGCTATTTCGGTGCCATCTTTTCTAAGACGGATTGTTTCATAATGTTCAACCTTTTCACCCTGCCGTATTTTCCCTAATATCACGACTTCTTCCTGGCGGCGGTCTTTGGGGATTACCGTTATTATCGACTTCCCAACCATTTCACCCTCGTTATAACCAAACATTTTCGCTGCCGATTTATTCCAGGAGGTTACTGTTCCGTCGAGGGTTTTACTTACAATAGCATCTTCCGACGATTCGATAATAGCAGCAAGCATAGCTTGTTTGGTTTCGCCGAAGCGCTGCTCGGTGACATCTATCAGCGTATTTACGGCACCAATAAGTTCGCCGGCTTCGTTAAAAACAGGCACAGGATAGGGCAATATATTTAACCTGGTTCCGTCCGGGCGTTCAATTATTATTTCTTCGCCTTCAATGGCAACGCCTTCTTTTAAAGTGCGCGCCATGGGGCAACTATCCAGGTTTAAAGGCCGGCCATCCACATTAAAAATTTTCCACGACCCACACCACAAATCTTTGCCAGTTTCGGGCGCTCGCCCCCACAGGATTGCCGCAGCCTGGTTAAACGACGTAATATAGCCATCCTTATCGCAGGTGTAAACCGCAATAGGTAAATTGTCAAATAACTTTTCTGTAAGTTGGCTTTGCGTTAAGGTGGTTTTTTTTCCCTTTAACTGTTTTATTTCCTGAACGCCCATAATCTAATTAGTAACCGCAAATATTCCGTAATGTTTTAAATATCGTCAACAGGGGCTATCAAATATCAACAGATAATTCGGTATTTGCTAAAGGAATAAGAGGGGATAACGCCCACAAAAGGGCGCAAAAGCCCTCCCGATACAGGAAAGGCTCCTGTGCTTTATATTCCGCGTTTGCATACTACTCCGCTGTTTTGTTTATCGCATAATAGACTCTTCGGTTTCATTAACAATTTTTTATCAATGAAGAAAGGCCCGGATAGCCCAAATCACCGCGTTCTCAGCAAAATCGATTACCTACAAATTTCCGGTAGCTTAATAAAGGCAAGTTGTAGTATCGCATCGTAATCCACGCAAAAAAGCCCCTCCGAATACCGGAAAGGCTTAAATATTTTTTTCTTACCTCACGCCGGAGGCAGGAGCAATTAAACTCTTTTTGATTTGATACGAGCTGCTTTACCGGTAAGGGTGCGCAAGTAGTACAATTTAGCACGACGTACTTTACCGTTGCTGTTCACCTCAATTTTATCAATGTTTGGTGAGTTAATTGGGAATATACGCTCAACGCCAATTCCGTTTGATACTTTACGTACGGTAAAGGTTTCTGTAGCGCCGGTACTGTTGCGCTGGATAACCACACCCTGGTAAACCTGGATACGTTCTTTATTACCTTCCCTGATTTTATAGTGAACACTTACCGTATCTCCTGATTTAAAAGACGGAAGTTGTCTTTTTTCTACTGATTGTTCTTCAACAAATTTTACTAAATCCATGATTTTTAGCTCTTAAAAGCGATTTTTAGCCCGTAAAAATCGGATTGCAATTATAGGGATTATTTTTTAATAAAAAAAGTCAATGTGAAAAATTTCCACATTTATTGTTTTGTTAACAAAATGGGAGTTGATTAGTGGAGTCCGAAAGTCAGTAAAGTCCGAAAAGACCGAAAGAAAAATACAACTTCATGGTAAAACGGAGTCCTCAGGCAGCACTTCATTAACCTTACAACATTACGACAAAATCAATCAACCTTTCTTCTTGCCTCCGTAAAATAACCAACAATGGTATAAACCAACCCGATCAGCAATAAATTAAAAACAAAATTTGTAAGCGTATCACTTACCGAGTGTGAGCGGCTGTCGATATCGATAAATGAGTATATGGCAAATGCAGCCGCTAAAATCAATATCGCCCAGCCCGCTATTGATGCCGGCCAATAAATAATCCCTTTGCGGGTAAACCAGTTTAGTTTCATGGTACTAATTTTTAACAACAATGTTTTCTGTAATTATATAAGCCAAAAATGTAAATACAATGGCCAGGCTAAGCAGTATTAATAAGATGTTCCAGATTTTTATTTTTATGGTGATGCTGAACTCTTTTATTTTGCCATGCTCAGGCCCCAGCTTTTGGTACTGTACGTGTGTAATAGCAAGTGCGTTTATCACAATGGATATAATAGGAAATATCACCAGCAAAAGGGGCGACAAAAACCGGAGCCAGGGATTTTTATCAAGGCTGGCCATCAAATTAAACATCGACTCGAACCAATTTAGCCTGAGATGAAAAAAGTAATACATGCATACGCAAAACAAAAAATAGCATGGCACAACAATAAGCCACACACCGAGCGCCGCCGAGCGCTCCGCATTCATGATGGCCATTTTTACCATCTTCGGGTGCTCGCCGGGGTTTATATCCGGAACCTGTAAGTTTTCCATTTTCTTTAAAAATTCGTCGTTATCTTTCATGTTAATTACCCTTATAATGCAAAGTCTGTATTTGGTTGCAGTGTTAAAGCATGTTTCTTAATTTTTCCAATCCGCGCGATAGCAGCGATTTAATTGTTCCCTCGTTCTTATCTAATATGGCGCTTATCTCGGTGTTGGTTTTTTGCTCAAAATAGCGCAGCGCAATTACTTCCTGGTATTTAATATCCAGCTTGAGCAGGTTGGTGCGTACCAGGTTAAAGTCGTTAAAGCCTTGCATTTCCTTTTCCATCGCTTCGCGCGCGTCGCCGTCCTGCTGGTGCAGCAGCTTTTCCATCTGCGGGTTCTCCAGTAGTTGCTGTAACGATTGCGGCTTGTATTTACTGCTGCGATAATATTGATTCAGTTCGTTAGTGGCAATGCGGTACAGCCAGGCCGAAAGGCTGATGCCCCGCCATTGAAAAGAGTTTATTTTTAAAAAAGCTTTTAAGAATGTTTCCGCAGCAATATCTTTCGACAAGTCATAATTGGCAGTTCGGCGTAAAATATAACCAAACACCGGTTTATACCAAATGTCAAACACCTGCCCAAACGCGGCGGGGTTGGTGCGACATTGTTGTGTAAGTTCTTTTTCCTGTTCGGGGTTCATGGTTGCAACGCTATAATGCAAAGGGTGCATTTTGGTTGCAATCTAATTTACGATATAATGTTCGAAGTAATATCAATCGTAGGGGCGTATAGCATACACCCCTACAAATTACTCATCCAGCAAATCCGGCCGTCTGGCCCTGGTGCGTTCTACAGCCTGTTCAAAGCGCCATTTTTCAATTTCGGGGGTGTTGCCGCTTAATAGTATATCGGGCACCTTGTGGCCGTTCCAGTCGGCGGGGCGGGTATAAACCGGGGCGTCCAGCAGGCTATCCTGGAAAGAATCAGAAAGAGCAGAGGTTTCATCAGATAAAACACCGGGGATCAACCTCACCACGGCATCAACCAAAACCGCTGCGGGCAATTCTCCGCCCGATAATACATAGTCGCCGATGGAGATTTCACGGGTAACGTAAATATCGCGTATGCGCTGGTCAATACCTTTGTAATGGCCGCAAAGTATAATAATGTTTTGTTTGCCGGATAACTGGTTGGCAATAGCCTGGTTCAGCGTTTCGCCATCGGGCGACATAAATATCACCTCATCATATTCCCGCTCCGTTTTCAGCTTTTCAATACAGGCTGCAAAAGGAGGGATAGTCATCACCATCCCACTGCCGCCGCCGTAAGGATAGTCGTCAACGCTTTTTTGTTTGCTGGTGGAGTAGTCGCGCAGGTTATGTACCACAATTTCGGCTATTCCCTTTTTTTGTGCGCGCTGCAAAATAGAATGGGCAAAGGGACTCTGCAGCAAATCAGGCAATACGGAGATAATATCAAAGCGCATGGGGCAAAGATAGGGTTTTGGAGAGAAGCAAGAAATCAAGAGCCAAGAATCAAGAGCCAAGAATCAAGATCGCCCAGTTTCTTTTCGGTCTTGATTCTTGGCTCTTGACTTTTGGTTCCATTTGCTACAGCGGTCTGCAAATTTCCCAATGATGCCCGTAAGGATCAATAATATGCCCCAGGCGGTAGCCATAGTCCTGGTCGGCAACGGGATAAACTTCGGTTGCGCCGGCGGCGATGGCACTGGCTGCGAAAGCATCGGGATTGGCCACAATCAACCCCATCCTGATAGGGATGGAGGCCGCTTTCTCCGGCGTGGCGTGTTCTGCCTCCGGCGAACCATCGGCCACAAAAAAACGAGCACCATTAATTGACAGTTCAGCCACAATGGCGCCATCCGGGGCTTCAACCCGCATCAGTTCGTCGGCATTAAAGGCCTTTTTATAAAACTCGACCGCCGCTATACCATTGCTTACCGATAAGGTTGGGCGTATTGCCGTTTCAAAATTATCTGTGTTATTCTCCATAGTTGCCGCTCATTAAAATGTTGTTGTTAATTATCTTTTCAATCGTCCAGTGATGGCCAAATGGATCGACGATACTGCCCTGGCGGTAGCCGTAATCATAATCTGTCACAGGCGAGGTAATCCGGGCGCCTGCCGCCTCCGCTTGTGCTACTACCGCGTGCACATCGTCAACCATCAACCCAACATTTACAGTGGTGCCATTATGTGTAGCCGGACTAAAGCCGGTATTGGACGTTTGCTCATGAATATGAAACAACGCATCATCAATAGTAAACCCGGCCACATGTACCGAGCCATCATCGTTGTTCAGTCGCCATAGCTCAACGGCATTAAATGCTTTAACGTAAAAGCTGATATCGATTACTCCGTTCGGAATAACCAGCTCCGGGGCAAAAGTTGTTTTAGTTTTCATTTGAGTGTGTATTTATTTCTCCGTCTTGGTTCTTGTGTCTTGATTCTTGGCTCTCTCCCTCAATCCCCTTCTTCCAGCATAAATATCTCCTCGAGCGCCTTGCCGAAAACCCGCGATATTTTTAGTGCCAGTACGGTTGAAGGTACGTATTTATTACTTTCGATGGTGTTAATTGTTTGGCGCGACACGCCAACGGCATCGGCAAGATCGGCCTGGGTTATATTTTTTATCGCGCGTTCAACGCGTATGTTGTTTTTCATAACTAAATGCTTTTAACTTCTGTTTGCCTTGATATGCGGTACACCCGGTAATAAAACCAGCCGATGAAAATCAGCGGGATGGTTACCATGTTCACCAGTTGTATGTAAAGAAAGCCAATGCCGTAAACCAACCAATTGGATAGTAACAAAATGGCATAATTTACATACACCGCAACCTGCATGGCATCCAGCCTGGTAGCGTTAATGTATTCATCTTCGGTTTTCTCGGTCGAAAATATCCATAACAGCAAGCTAAGCGGCAGCAGCCAAAATAAATTCGACAGGGCGTTGCTCCAGTTAAACGCTTCATTGGCTACTACAACAAACATAATTACAATTGACACCCATTTCCCAATTTGCCGATATGGTTTATAAGGCAGGTAGTGCACCTGCTTTATGTCGAACTCGTTTTTATTACGATACAACAAAAAGTAAAAGCGCCCGATAAAAATCAACAGCGGCACAAAAAAGTTGTAAACCGTGTACTCAAGGTTATTGGTTAAGTCATCAATAAATTTATTAAGCGATGTTGATTTTAACTGGTAACCAATAAAAGCAAGCAAAGTTAAACAGGCATATAAAATATAATTTACCAATATAGCCCAGTACAACGAGTTTAGCCTTATTTTGGCAGTAAGCTCATCTTCCTTTTTGGTGCGCGAAAATGCTACCAGCAACAAGCCTGCAACTACCAGTGTAAGGGCCAGCTCGTTGGTAAAGTTTTCTACAGCGCTTAAAAACAGGGTGCTTGTACCGCGCAGGCGGAGCTCGAATCCGGGAATACTGTAATTTTGATAAACCACCAGGTAACCCAATATAAAGCCGGGTGTTGCCAGCAATGCGCCCAGGTATTTTGCCCATGCGGGGAATAAATATTTCGTTTTCATTTTGTGTCCTCCTTTATTGAATGGTTAAGCCTGAATATTATCCACCTGAAACGGATGATGAAAAATGCCAGCGGCACCCATAAGTTAAGCTCCAGGATGTGCCCAGTATCGTTTATTAAAACAAGGCTTGCAATAAGTATAATATAATTAATGTAAATGGCCCACCGTAGTGAGTTAAGGCGGATTTGCCATATCTGCTCATCCTCTATCTTTTCGCGGGCAAATGCTACCAGGAATAGGCCGGCTGACATAAGCAGGGTGGTACAAATAAAAAACAGGTGCTCGCCGTTAAAAAGTGGCGCATTAATCGGCCCGTGATCGAGTACACTGTTTATCCCATGCGCCTTGCCCAGCATGGCCAATGGCACGTGCGCAATGATGCAGGCCCAACCAATATACCGGCACCAATACGGAAATAGAAAATGATTTTTCATTATTTGTAAAGTTTAATTTACCAAATGTAAAATAAACTTTACAAAAGTCAAATAAACTGGTAACTATATATTAGTTGGGACAAACAAATAAATCGCGTTTAGATTTTATTTTACCATTAATAATTATTGACACCGTATAAAGTTTTGCACAATCCATTATTTTTTCGTCTTTTTTCCATCTTTTACTGCTTACCATTTGGTACCCCAACATTGGCCTTATTTTATATGTGTATATACACCCATATAAAATACCCGTAAATAACGCCATTTAAAGCCCGTTAAATCAATTATTTGTTAATTGACAATGATAAATGATACTTGAATGTGATTTGTATGTACAAAAACATCAAATTGTCGATAAAAAGAATTTAATTTTTATTTTAAAGTGTTTCGTTTGTCATTTTTTATTCTGATATTTACCATCGCTAAACAAACGTTATTTATCATCATGAATATTAAAGAAACAATCTCCGGTTTGGAGATAATGCTTTTTGATTTGAATCCAAAAGCCAGGGGCTTGTACGAGGCTATTGAAGCTTTGAAGAATATTGTGGTAAACGAAGACCCTAAAAAAGGCGCTTTAATTAAGGCACCCGACTTTAGTAAGTTCCAAATACCATATGACCCTAAATCAAACATGAGGTCTAAAGCACTATTTGCTATCCGAGGATTAAATAGGTTTGCTAAGAACAAAGAGATTGCTCAATACCTACATGAGCAACAACCAAGTGTATCAGTAAAGGATTTTACAGTGGCTTTATCAAACCCTCTGTTCTTTTTAAAAAAAGAAGAACGAATCCATAAAATAACAGTAGGCACAGGTAATAATGGGGTTTATTGGGGCTCGTCAAAATGGTTGAACGAAGATGGAAGTGTCAAGCCGGAACATATGTATATCGAAGAACCAAAACAAGAAGAAATTGAAATTTAAAAAATAAGTCCGTTGCTACTAACAACGGACTCTAAATAATTTTAGTTTTTAATAATAAAAAAGTGTGTTTACATGTAGTCGCTAAACAAACGTAATATGGCAGGTTGCCAAGCACGACCTTTTTATTAAGACAAAGTTAACTCAAAACAGAAAAATGTCAATACTTTTTAATAAATATTGTCCATTTAACACAAGTGAAATGAAAGAAATATTACTCACAAGTAATAAAAAAAGACGGGCAAGCCGTCTTTAATAGAATTGGTTAGTCGCCAATAACTGGGTAGCTTAACTGGAAAAAGCAACGTAACTAAACGTTAGATGCAAGTTCGAATCTTGCCCCAGTAGCATTAATAAGGGTGGTTCAGATAGTAATATAAACCACATTAGAGTTGCAATCGTGTAATTAGTATCATTAACTAATCTACAAAAGTGCCCGTAATCACACTTATTAATACAGGTTTCGCTTCGCGGGCGGTTAAAAAAGGCTATCTTTTATAGATAGCCTTTCCTGTTTTATATGCAAGTATACGTTTATTATTTCTTTTTGTTGTGTATCGGCTTAATAGCAATCTTAATCATATCCTCTAAAGTCCCCTCAAACTTTACTTTTTCCTCGTACTTTTCAGCACGAGGTTTCGGTGTCTTATCCTCTTTTTTCTTTGCCATATCCAAAGTTATGAAATTAGTTTGCTATAAGTCAAACGTATATTGTTACACTTCTTAAAAGTATCTTCAAAGCGAGTAACGTCCGTTACCTGACGTGTATTGTAGCGATAAGCAAACTCGTTACAGTAAGCGCCTAAATGTTTTGGAGATACATAATGATAAACACCAACTATACCTCTTTTAAGTTGGCTAAAAAAGCCCTCTATTGTATTTGTGTGAAACACACCCCTTACATACTCTTTGTTCACGTGGTTAACAACCTCATGGTTATAAGAGTGTTTCAGGCTACCATACATCGTTGAACTATCGGTAATAATTAAAGCGTTTTCAGCAACGTTAGCTTGTATCAAAGGTAATACGTCCGAAAACTTTACACTGTTAGCTTTTAGAACCTGGGTTTTAACAGTTCCGCTTTCGCGTCCTAACATTGCCACAACACTTGTCTTGCTGAAATACTGGCCACCTGTTGCGCGTAATTCTTTGCGTTTTTTGTTGCTCTTGTTTTTAGTAACACCGCCAACATAGGTTTCATCAATCTCAACTGTGCCTGTAAGGTGTTCAGCCTCGTTATTAGCTAACATTTCACGGATGCGGTGTAATAAGAACCAAGCTGTTTTTTGAGTGATATTAAGGTCACGTGACAACTGTAAAGACGAAACACCTTTTTTGTGAGCGGTACATAAGTACATTGCAGCAAACCATGTACGTAATGATATTTTGGTGTTTTCAAATATTGTACCTGTAGTAACAGTAAATTTCTTTTGGCATTCTTTAGCCTTGCATTTAAACCCCCTGTTAGTTACATAAGCGCCAACGTTACCGCAATGAGGGCAAGCCGGAGCATCTGCCCAACGGCTTTGTGCTAAGTAAGACACACAAGTTGCTTCATCTTTGAAGTAATCTAAAACTTGTAACAGGGATTTGAATTGAGTTGTCATTGTTTCTTTGTTTGCTTATACAAAGATAATATTAATAACAATATGGGACAAATTTATTTGAAAATAATTAGTTAGTTTAGGGGACTAAATTTATCACAATGAGGCAAGATAAGCTACTTCAGACACCGGACTATTATAGAGGTTTATTTATAAGCAGATTTGCATTGCTTGAAATGTTTATTGATACATTTATATGCAGATACTTTGAACTGGACGATAAAAAAAGCAAGGATTTGGTATTTATGCTATTAAATAGAATGACTTTTGAAGCTAAAAGAACAACAATAAAAACAATATTAGAGCGTCATTTTGAAAAAAAAGGTTTTGTTAAGACTAAGAATAATAAATGGCCATTTGCAGATGTGTTAAATGAGATAAGATTGTTAAATGACCATAGAATTTGCTTTGCTCATTATGCTACAAATGGCGGAAACTCAACAGAAGATAACTTAATAGAGTTGGTTGAATATAGGGATAAAATGAAAACTATAATATATTCAAAGGTTGAATATGATAAAATTATACGGAGGACATCAAAGGTATATGCTCAATTATTAGGATTAATTGATTATGACAAATAAAATCCACCTAAACCCCTCGCTACTTTTTTCCGTTTCGAACCGTACTAATTTCGGTCATAGGGGCTTTGATGCTTCTTAAATATCTTAATATGCTTTCATTTCTTGCGGGTTATTCTTATTGTTTAAATATATTTCTACTTGGTCAAAAAAACGCTCAACGTCTTTTTTGGTATATTCTTGAGATAGGTTTAATAAATGAGTAAAGTCATGGTTATCGTAACCGTATTGTACGTTTTTAAAAACTAATGATTGCCCGTCTTTTATTAAAATCAATTGCTCGACATTTTTACCTGTATACCTTGTAAGCGATGATAAATCAAACTCCCATAAGAAAACATTAAAAACTATTTTGCCGCCCTGTTGGATATTGGCAAGAATAGTGAACTTGTCAGAGCCAATTGAGAAATCAAGGGAGTTACCCGATTTATTATCTAAAGATAAATAGCCAGCAACCCCATCGGTGTTAAACGATATTATAAAGTCCTCTATTAACTGGAATATTTGTTTTTGGTACTCCAATGCTCCTACATATTGCCTTGCATTTTTCATTGTGATTATCTTGGTTTTAATCCATAAATGTATGGATTTTACCCATCTTATAACTTTACTTTTCATTTTGTCATTTTATTGTAAAGTTGGGCTTGTCCCAACTAATATATAGTTACCAATAAACTTGACAAAATATTTTTTAACTCTGGGGCAACGGCATGCGCTGAACTCACTAACAATGTAAAATTCTTGTGGAGTTCTAAACAGATTCTGGATAAATTCTGGATTCTTTATTATCTTTAAGGCCAGCCCTTGCAATAACTCTAAAATATTGACATGGAAAAGACAGCAGAGTATATGATACTTCTTAATGAAAAGAAGTGCATTTCGTATGAAATACAGTTGTTGAAAACCGAGCTGGCTAAGCGAAAAGCTGATTTAGCTACAGTACGGGACAAAATTAAAAATAGTACCCAAAAAAAAATTGTCCACACCCAGGAGTAAGCGGCAGTAAGCCTCTATTTGGGCGTAGATATAAAATGCTTTTTAACCAAAGCGGCAACTTTGTGACGGATATGCGTTGAGATAGATTTCCCCCAAATTAGCTTATAACTGCCATCTGGCCTTGTAAAAACTGTGAAATGATCCTTTAGATCTCCACTTATTTCACTTGGGTTATTTAACTGTATTTGTTTTAGTTCCTGGTCAAAATTTTCCATTGTTTTTAATTTTTTGTTTATTGGCGAAGCAATCAATCCAGATAAATATCCAATAGCCCCTCGGGTAAATCAACACGAACAATCTCCTTTACCACATCAATGCCTTTAATTATTTCCTCGTTAAGCGGGAAAAGCACCTCGCAGTTTTTATAGGTAACGGTGGCCAGTATTTGCTGCGGATATTCCTGCACATCGGTAATTTTGCCAAGCTCGCCCTCGTAATCGTCAATAGCAGTGAAGCCCACAAGGTCGAACAGGGTAAATTCTGCTTCTTTCTTTTTAGGCTTCAGCTTATTTGGCAGGTAAATGTCTTTTTTGGCCAGGGTAGCAGCCTTTTCAATAGTATCCACATCTTCCAGAAACAGGTAGGCCGCATTTTTTTGCAGGTATTTTATCGATTCTACAAAATAAGGCACCAGCTTACCGGCAGTTTCAACAAACACCGTATTGAACTTTACACTTTCAATTCCGTCAAAATCAACATAAATATGCAGCTCGCCTTTAAGCCCTTTGGGTTTTAAAATACTGCCTATGCGGAAACAATCTTCGGTTGTCATTGGATGCTATATTATTACCGCAGGCCTGCGACCTGCACTGTTGGTTGCCGCCCTTTCAGGGCTCTTATTTATGGTTCACCAAACCCAAAGCCCTGAAAGGGCGAAATTCATCAGTACAGGTCGCAGGCCTGTGCCAAATGGAGAGTTCAAAACCTATATTAAACAACAATGGCGAAGAACTTAAAGTTACTTCGCCATTGTTTATAAATTCTTGTCTGAAATTATTCAGCGCTGTCTGCAGGAGTTTCGTCAGCTGCTGCTTCCGGAGCTTCAACAGCTTCTTCTTCGGCAGGGGCCTCAACTTCTTCAACTTCAGGCGTGTTTTTAGCAACAATAGCCGCAGCTTTTGCTTCTTTCTTTTTAGCTT
>Ga0105239_10001325_pt1 | contig 33335 bp, 40 predicted proteins | sample KBSC44metaG_FD_92761 | JGI IMG/M metagenome (GOLD analysis project Ga0105239, IMG submission 92761) | Corn rhizosphere microbial communities from Kellogg Biological Station, Michigan, USA - KBS C4-4 metaG | ecosystem: Host-associated > Plants > Roots > Rhizosphere > Soil | place: Michigan, USA... | reverse complement strand
GCGCCCAGAACGCGTCGGTTGAGCCATAATTGTTCCTCGAAGGACCTTTGTTGACAATTCCGTTTTTGAAGTGTCACGGCGCTAAACCCAAAGAGTACCCACTATCCGCGGAAGGGATACCCAGATAGTACGCATGCCTCACAACCAAATCGGCTTTTGGGACGCATGGACAAAGAAATGAAATAGAGTTAAAGTAATTAGTCTATTCTATTCTAGTTCTATCAAATTTTAATGGTACAAAGAGTATAATTTGTACATGGCAATGCTTTTTCGAATCTGACGAGGCATCAAACTGGTGAGTGAATCTCCTTGCTCATCGTTCTCTCGAGAGGGTCCTCGTCATCAAAGACTTCCTCTTCTGAGAGAATGTGAGTGGTCGAGCTCATGCTACGGCGCAGTGCTTCATCGGCAATCTCTCCTGAATGTTGTTCCATCTGATGACCCAAATAATCTCCGGGGCCCTTGCTTCCGTTGGGAATGATAAACCGTCGGTCAACCCTAACCAAAAGATAGAGGTAGACGACTATGATCTCGATGACAAAGTTGAAGAAGTAGAAACACCATTTGGCTTGGTACCATGCAGGATCGTTCCTTGGTCGGGGGTTCTTGTAGGTTGTAGCACTTCGGAAGCTGGCCCCTAGGCAAAGCAAGATTGCGGATGCAAGAAGAATCCAGATCTTAGATCTCCATTTCCCGCTGCCAAACTTCTCTAGTCTTGTCTTTCGAGGAACAATCAAGCCGAAAACAACCATGGGAATAGGCAAGAATGATATCAACAATAGATAGGTTAAAGCAGTGATCTGCATATCTCGATCGATGCGCTTAACGTTGGGGTTGAGTGTGTAGAAGGACTGAACAGTTGCGGTTATGACCATAGCTAGCATAGCGGCAACTCCAGCGTAAAGGACTTTGAAGGTGTTGGACAAGGCTTTGTGCCAACCAAAATTTGGATGAGCCGCGCGAGTAATCCTCTGGGCGAATATGAGGTTGATAATGAACAGGATAAGCACGCCTGCAGAAACGAAAATCTGGGCTGCGATGGCGATTTGGACGTCGTGTGGATAGACTGCCCAAACAATACGCTTGGAAATGGTTAGCCTGTGTCAACAGGTTGCTGGCAACGAGTAAACTCACAAGAATCATCGTCACCGTGCGGGCGACGGAAAATCCAAACATCATCCCCGACATGATAAATTTTTGACCACGTCTTTTGTTGATTTGAAAAATGGTCATGTGCCCTATGGCAGACAGGATGTACAAGAACATGAAAACAGCCGATATGGGAACATCGACACTTATACTGGGCACTCCCCCAACTGCTGCCGTTGTAGGGGCATATGGAGGACCGCTTGGGTGGTTCGACATGGCTCGTGATGGCTTTCAGAACTGATATTGAGACCGAAGTCTTTTCAAGGCGCAAATTATTGACACTTCAGGTATGGAGTGTGCTAAGATGTCTGAGAGAGGGTGTTCGCTTACCTTTATCTAGATCTCATCCTAGACGAGTCATGGGTAGAGCCTCTTATGAGCGAAGCCACATATCGGCCCTCGAATTCACTCGGTGTTACCACACTCGGGTCCATGTCACTGGAATGCGGTATGCCAACGGGTACTCGTACAAAGGTGATGACGATAGCATACCTCGCGGGGCGGACAAAAAACGGACACGTGATCTTGCGATCGGCATTCGCGCTTCGGCTCTTCGTTGATGGCGACGACCAAGGAATTTGCTGGCCTACAATTGGTGGCTGCTTGCGATTGCTTGCGATATAGCTACTACTTTGCTGTTTTGTCGGAGGAATAGTTGATTGTGGTCCGTGCCCTGTCCAACGATAATGACAAACGACCACAGAAGGGGAAGCAACTGGAATCCAAATATTGGGTACGGAGCACAACGATGACATATCCCGACAGACCCTCAGCTCAGCACGCCTGTGCAGCGGTAACGTTCCGAAACTAGGACATAGAGGCTCATTCCCACGGTTGTCAAGAATAATCAGGATCGGTGAGTTCGTGCAGATTGAAAAAAATCCTTGCCTGTACATGTGGTTGCGCGATGAAAGTCAAGAGCTGACTGATCCCAAACCTGAACATGGAGAATTTGTTGTTGCCATTACGTCATAGACATCGCACTCGTGTTTCAAGTCACCTGACTACCTACCGTAGTTAGCGCCCATGAGCACGGCGTACTATACAGGACATAATAGGTACAAGGCACCAAGTAACAAATGAGGGGAACGCGATGCGGAGGTCATCCCATTGAGGCAACGACTGACCATCGTTGCCTACACTTTTACGACATTACTATATCCCAATACCAGACGTTTGAATTCCAAGCATGCTCGATAGATTCGTTTGACCGTGAACCCTCCATACCTTCCCTTACAACCATGGCCCCAGCTATTGAGTATGCACTCAGTCCAGATTCCGTCCTTGGCTACATGAGCAGTAGCCTTCAACCCACAAATGATCAACCGCAACTACTCAAGGATCCCTATTCCTCCCTTGCCCTTCTTTCTCATGCCTGCATGCTCGCTGTTGGCTTTCGGCTTATAGGGCTAGGAGAAGATCACAAAATAGGTGTGTCTGATCGGATCATCCCGCAATGGCCCCACTAACATCTGCACAGCAGCACAATCCAGCCCTGAACAAGTCCAGCCTTTGCCCAGTGAATGGGATGCCTCTACCTCATATGCCTTTCGATATGCACACTCTCAGTCTTCGTTGGAATTCTTGATAAAAGTAACACGATTAGGAGGGAAAGCTGTCGTCTTCGGGTTGGGACTTGGCGATGATAAGACCGCTTCATTCGAGGTCAAAGCCCAGGATTTCATCTCCGAGGGCTCACTCAAGGAAGCGACACCCGAAAGTTCGGACAAGAAAACCGCCCTCAGAAATGTTTTCATCTCGAATGGTCGCATCGAAGACTTCACGTCACTTTTCAAAACAAGCATTATTCAAAAATTGGCCCCGGGAATCCACAAGACTGGTTACGAAGACACATCCTCTTCTGCCGAACAACCAGTACGGCACGAAGAGCCGCGGCGTGATCCATTAAGAGACGATTACCCTGCCCCTGCAAGACCGCAGATATTCGACGACCCACTGGCTGCTGCGCCTAGAAGGCCTGGACCTGCCCCTGACTTTGCACCCCCAGGCTTCGAAGACGAGTATGAACTCAACAGGCCCCCAAGAGGCATACCGCTTGGCGGTGAACCGTTTGGCAACATCGGGGAGAGAGATCTCTATCCCCCCGGTCTGGGACCGCATGATCCCCTAAGGATTGGTCCCGGTGGAGGTCGTTTTGGGGGCGGTGGTGGAATGCATCCTACCTTCGACGATCCTATCTTTGGAGGACCCCCAGGACAACAACCTTTTAATCCCAGAGCACCTCCAGGAGCAAGATATGATCCTATAGGCCCAGGCGATGGCCCACCCAATCTGCGTGGAGGCCCTCGTTTTCCTGGGGGCGGTGGATTTCCTGGGGGCGGCAATCCTTTTGGGGGGTCCGGAAGAGGCGACTTCATATAAACCACAGGATCGAATGTCCCGCATCAGACGTTGTACCATAGGCACAATATTAAAAGGGAAATAGCCTCTCGCCTGTATCATCTCCTTGGCCTTCTTCCGCTCTTTTCTTCCCCGTCAGCTTTCGATATGCCTTGTCCTGTGTTGATCATGGTGTTATTAGGACTTATTTACCTTCCCCAGCAACCAGCTATGATTACCTAGGTAAGCAACTCATACCGAATTTGTAAGACAATTGTCCCACAGCCTGTCTGCGACGGGATCTCTGCCACGATTAATTGAACGGGGCCATTTTCTTCTCCAAAGCTCCACATGGGGAGAGTCCACCCTGGAAGACATTGATGAGCAAAAGGAGGCGCGACAATAGCTACAGACGACGCATGACAGGAATTGGTGGCATCGTCTGGAATACACCAAGAGTGGATCAGATTGATCTGCCGAAACAGTCCGCATGGTTATAAGCCAAAGCCACGATATCGCAGATTCTCAAACCAATGGGAGTGCAGGCAAGCCAGGGACCAGCGGAGTGGATCTTGAATCGGACTCCCATCAACTTGTAAGTTCAACGGCCATGCAGAAGATACCACCTATATTCCTAAATACTTGGAACTTTGGTTCACCTCGTCCGAGACGAAGGTTCCGTTCCTATTCGTTGGAGCCATTGGCCAGTGACATGTCAAGGGATTATGTTTCGGCCGATCCACACAGCCTTTCCTGCATCTAAACTTGGTTGCCTCTTCTCGCCTCGTCCAAGACAACGCGTCCTGAACAAAGCGACATTGTTCTGCCTGACATGCTATTCTTAAGAAATCAAGGTACTCTGCTTATGCCACTCACAGCAGCGCCCTATTCAACCAGAGGCCTCAGTTATGGGCCGACGATCTCTCGGGGACGAGCAACAGACGCACACTAGGTGCAATCTAATTCAGATTTACGGCGCCGAATTGACGATGGAAAGGCTCGGTTCTATCGATGCCTGGAATGATGCCTCGCCAGAACTAAGTTTCGAGGAAGCTTTCTCAGCAGCCCCTGAATATGCGACGAGTGCAAGGCGCAGCTGGTCCCTGGTTCGTTGGACACTGGGAACAACTCGTGGTTCCTACGATCCCTCAAGGGGCACCGCCCTCAATACAAGGGTTTGCTCAGCGTCTGGCCAAAAGGTTGAAATATCACAACAAAGTGAACAATGTTTTTGGCATGTGGCCAACCGCTTCCCATTTATGTTATCCGGGGTCCTCTCGCTTTTCTGTCTTCTCTTAATTCCTTGACCTTACGCTGCTCTCATTAAAGTTCAAGTCAAATCAGTGTAATATGAAGTCATGCCTTCCTCCACAAACTGCACCAACATTATTGGGTGGCGTTTTTAACGGCCCATTGCCAACGGCAGATCCTGATATTTGTGGCGGTAATTGCTTTCTCGAAGCACGCCTCCATTTCGTTGTATCATGTTGAGGCAGTCGCTGAACTGACCTGGTACGGAGGGACTGCAGTTTTGGCGGCAATGGCTTCATCACGAAGATACTTCTTCGGTGTCCATATTATTCATCTTTTGAAGAGATCCGTTTTACTGGTAATTCTGTTCGGATTTGCCGCCATGTTTGTACTGTGGATTGCATTTATTGGCCCGGGCATAAATGGTATAAGTGAAGAATACGGGAGGAGCGGAAGTCCAGGGTGTCCCGCGGATTGCGCATGGGAGCAACCTTATCCTGTGTGGAAGAGCATGTCACTTCCAGATCTCACTGCCCAGGATAGATTTTATATTTTCTTAGCTTTTGCGGAGGTCTTTATGTTCTCGTTTTGCCTTGGTGTAACGGCGGGTGCCTGGAAAAGGCGTCGAGCAATGGAGAAGTTGTCTTTTCCCTTTCTACTGTTTCTGTTGGTGGGATGGGTCTGCTCAACTACCATTCTATTTTATGACCACTACGCGATAGAAAAGGAAGGGTCAGAAAATTACTGGGCATTTGCGTAGATCCTCGGACTCATGGTTGGGTTTTCGCCTGCTCTAGGGGAGTTATGTCATGTCTCCTCGCCAAACGTGACTATGATTCCTGCCCCCTCTTCAATGGGTAGCGGTGAATGGGACGAAGGTGCTATGAGCTGTTCTTCAAGAGCAATGTGCGGAAGGCTGCATGCACTGACTGTATTAGGGAAGAGTATGTCACCACCTCCAGATCTAGAAACTAGATTAAATTCTCCAAGAAGGGCGGAGACAACAAGGTATTGAGATGCCGCTAGACCTCCACCCAATCAGTAACCCACTTCGTTACCCAATGCGTTTGAATACCGTCGAGAACGCTCAAGTGCTTACTCGCACGCAACGCCCCATCTCCACACAACGCTGGCATTTCGTCTCCGACGAGCAACCCCTGGTAGAAATCGAGCAGCTTCACCGCCGGATTCACCTGTAGCATGGCCTCGAGTTTCGCTGTGGTGTCCAGCTCGCTTGCGTCCTTCTGGACGGCCTCGATCCAGGCGCTCAAGGGAACTTCCTTGATGATACCCGATCGCTGACCCTTTGTCTTCATCGCGGTCTCCAGTGCAGAAATAATCTGAGGGCGCAACTCGTCCCACGTTGTCGGATTGGCATTTTGAGGGTGCAGAACTCTTGCGTCCGATGCTTGTTCTTCACTTTGGCACTTAGGATCACCAAGCGCGTATTCAGTGAGCGTGTTAGCGAGCACGTCAATGGGCACCCAGTCGATGTGGTTATTTCGCCCCTTACCCAAAGACGCTGGGACCATACCGAGATGGAGACTGCTGCGTACGAGGCTCGGGAACCATTCCCACTTGTTCCATGTTCCAGGCATATGCGCCGGTCCAGCAACTTGCCCGACTCTCACGACCGTTACGTCCACGTTAGGCAGCTTATCGTCCACTGCTGCGTGCCCGAGGATCCTCTCCGCGATGTATTTACTTTGGCCGTAGCCCATAGGTAAGGGAGCGGAAGTATTCGTGAGAACTGTTTCTGGGATGGGATTTTCGGTGGAACCCATGACTGAGCTCACGGAGGAGATGAATGTAATGTGCACGCGGTGAGTGGACGAAGAGCTGAGCTTGAGCAGGTTCACAACGCCCTGGAGGTGCGGGGCGAAGCTCGGGAGGGTCAGATTGAAGTTGACGGGCCAGGCATTGTGGATGATAGTCGTGACAGTACGTTGGAGGCGTGAGTAGATTTCACCTTCGACTCCCAACTGTGGCTTGTCGAGCTCGGTCCGTAAGAATGTAACACGTGTGCCTGGGAAGTCAGTTGGGAGGCCGCGTGCCTGTGAGCGCTGTTGCTGAAGAGAAGCTGAGTCCTCGGATCGGTTCAAGCAGTAGATGTGCAGCACGGAAGGATCGGACATAAGGGCTTGTATCAGATAGCAGCCGATCGCACCTGTGGAGCCCGTGAGAAGGACTACTCGACCACCATTGAGCGCTACGCCCGAGTCGCGTTTGGTGAGGGGCTCAAGAGAGGTAGATTGTGAGATGTCGTCGACGAGGGAGGTGTATTCTTGTGTCGTCTTTTCAATCATCTCAGCCCTACAAAGCTGCTTTGATGCATCCGATGCACGGCCTTGATCGGCCAACTCTACTATCGCTTTCGTGAGTAACTCGATCGTCGGATTTGCATAAACCGTGCTGATGCCTAGATCTGGAATCGAAAGAACAGCCTTCAAACGACGAGTCATCTGGAGCGCTTGTAGAGAATCCATGCCAGTGAGGAAGAAGTTGTCGTCCTTTGCAAAGTCCTGCGATTCCATGAACTTGTTCACGGTGTCCGATATGAAGGAGGCAACCGCCTTCGAATCCTTGCAGTCAATCAACGTCTCAGATATGTCGAGGTCGCCCATGTCAAGAACAGCTAGTTTCTCAGCATCTGCATATAGTTGGTCGATTTCTTGCTCGTATGACTGCAGTATGGGCCGTCTCTGAATTGTTCCTTTCGCCGAACGGAGCATGGGCTTGGCTGGGTTGACGAACATAATATGTGATTTTTTGATCTGGGCGTGGCGTGGGCAATCTGCGTTTGCGATTTGAATTGTGGGCCAGAGTTCCTCGATGACCTGGGCCCGTTGTGAGGTTGTGAGAATGGCGGCTTCCTCCATTTCAACTAGGAGGGCAGCCTGGAATCGCATCGAGCCGAGCACAAGTACCGATTTAACTTTCGAATGAGTTGAGATGGTCTGCTCCATCGTGGTTGGATTTGTCTGATAAGCTCACAGATTTCAGTCAGCATGTGCTTCGTAGAGAAGTGCGATGACAGGGGGTGTAAAAGTAGCGTTGTACATGACTGTCGAGGAGAGGCTCTGGAGAGTCCCTGCCTAGTGGTTTGGATGAGCGTACCTTTTCTCCAGTGAGAAAGACGATAATATCATCTCCCCTTCCACGATAATGCCAGAGATCCGGCTTGGAAGGGTGCGGCACATACAGATCGCCGGTTCGATACTCGTTTAGTGCCGGAAACACCTTGAAAACAGGCTGTTCCTTGTCAGCCTCAGGGTGACGCTTTATTACTGCCTCGTATTCCCCCTCCGAGGCTTGTTGGAAGTCAAAACGGTATTCTGGATTGAATTGGAAATATCTCCACTCAGCAGTTGGCCAGTGATCAACCGGATAGATGGTAGGGAATAAGCCTGTTTCAGTCGTTCCGATTATGGAGAAAAATCTCATTTTCTTTGAGATCTTATCGCCAATTTCCTGGCTGATTGTGCCTCCAGAATAGAATATGGATGCGAGATTCTGCGAAATGAAGTCTAGTAGGTCTGGTTTCGTGGATATTTCTTCGGCAACCAAAGGCACGATAGCAGCACAATCTGCAGTAGTGTGTTTCAGTCCATCCGCAAGAACTTGTCCTGATGGAATCAGTCCTGCTGGTGGGAAAATGACGGTGGTCCGTCGGTATATTGCCCCAAGAATTGATCCGAACATGGAAGCCGCCTAGATCTCTATCAGCTTGCAAGTGCAGGTCAGTTGGAAAAATATCGTACATGGAAGGGAGGAAACAAGAAAAACAGCCGCCCTGGTGACCATAACTTGTGCTGGTTGTGAAACCCGCTGGGGCCATCCAAGCTGACCCAGTGGAGCCAGCTATCAGCAAAGTCATGAGTCCAGATTATCGGTTTTGGTAGGCCTGTTGTACCAGAAGTATGCAATACCACGAGGGGATCTGTGCGAGCCTGCTCAAAGGACTTTTCGTATGGATATGCGGGATGGACTTTGGCGAGAAGAGCTTCCACTGTTGGAATGTCGAGGAGTTCAATTTCATGGGAAGCGATAATGGTTGTCACGGCCTGAGGTTTTGGATCGGCTGTGACCAACTTGCGGCATTTAAGTAAATTGAATAGATTGATATGAGCTGGTAGGCTGTTTCGCGGCGACGTTAACAATACCTGGTGTACTGTATCAGCATATGAGTTGTCCATTCATACTGTGCATCCCATGTACCTTATATCCTGCTTTCACTGCGCCCAAAAGTAGTGCATTGTATCTGATGTCAAGTGGTCCAATGTAGGCGATAGTCTCAAAATCTTTTGAAGGCCCTATGGTGTTATGCAGCCACCAAGCAAGACCATTAATGGCATTGGCTAAATCAGCGTACGTGATTTTGAGAAAGCCCTTGTCATATCCAGTGGGGGAGATGGGATATTCAGCATAAATCAACTCAGGGCTCTCTCTTGCACGCGTGTCAACAACATGGTTAAGGAGTTGTCTCCGTGGTGATATGGCTGGTATCGGTACTGCCATGGAGAGTGAGACTTGTTCTTCTGTTTAAACAGTGGAAGGGATTCATGGAAGGTGGAAAGATCAGTTGATGGGATTGTCCCATGGCAGAAGTCTTTCTTATATCGATCGAGTGGGCCTGTCAAACAAAGCAAATTTGAGACCTTGGTGGTAAAGTTACAGCAGTAGAGTCCAAGTGCCCTCAATCATAATAGAGCTTTACATCAGACAAACTGTAGATGCATATCGAAAGAGGTCTAGCAACGCAGCTTTCCGCCAATTGGCGATGCCGGTTGGTAGAATTATATATTGTGTAAGACAGTCGTATCATGTCACATGTCAATAGCTGCGTCATCTCAAGAGCTCGCAGTTTTGAATTGCTGGGACAACAGTCAAGAGCATGGTTAGAATCCAGTTTCCAAAAGCACGAGTCTGAACTCAAAGGCAGCATCCTGATCTACCTGTCGACCTTACGTGAATGAGGCTGGTCGGCCATCACCGAGGCTTGCAGCAAGCGCCAGGGTTTATCAAGCGAGGTCGGGAGATTTACGTACAGCTTTGGTAGTTAGATGCACTCTCAGGCCCCACCAGATTTGCATGCAGCTGGCACGCCCACTTGTAGTCATCATGGTAGAATCCCAAGCCTGGGATACATTTCGGTTGCGTTGGATGCGAGTGGTCTAAGTGTTCACCACCTCTCCATCAGGCTTAGCGCGAGGGAGAAGAACAATGAGGATAAGACGGCAGAACCCTGGTCCGGAAAGCCACTGTTGGGCTTGGCACTCTATTCCATATTTGGTCAGTAGTGGTCCTGAGGTCATGCCATCGCGTTCCCTCGAGAAATTTCCAGAAGTCCCCAAGTCAGTTTGTGAAAGGCCTGGCAAATTGTATTTCTGTTGCCCACCCTTTCAATTCCGTCGCAAGTGGAAATGTGTGCCCGCTCGCTTGATCACCGATAACACTCGTTGCCTGCGCACAGCGCTCTCAACGACACAATAAACCAATTATCATCACGATGAACGCCTCCAAATCTATGCTCGTTCGCCGAGCAATTAATTCACGATCTTTCACCTCCCCACTGCTTTCACGAACTGCAGCACCTTCTTTAGGACTTCTTGCTCGGTCAGCAAGAGCAAACAGGTCCGTAACACCTGCTATATATACTGTTCGGACCTACGCAAATGGAAGGCCACATCCACCCGGCGGCACACATCGGATGAACCTCGGTGGAGAGCCCGAGAAGTCTGCCCTGGAAGAATATGGCGTTGATCTTACACAGCGTGCCCGAGATGGTAAGCTGGATCCTGTGATCGGAAGAGATGGGGAAATACATCGAACGATTCAGATTCTCTCAAGACGAACCAAGAACAACCCTGTATTGATTGGTGCTGCTGGAACCGGCAAGACCGCTATTCTCGAGGGGTTGGCGCAAAGGATAGTTCGAGGAGATGTGCCAGAGAGCATTAAGAACAAGAGAGTAATATCCTTGGATCTTGGTCAGCTCATAGCTGGTGCTAAATTTCGAGGCGACTTCGAGGAACGATTGAAGAAAGTCCTCAAGGAAGTCGAGGAAGCACACGGAGGCGTCATTCTCTTTGTCGATGAGCTTCACACGCTTCTTGGTCTTGGGAAGGCCGAAGGATCTATCGACGCCAGCAATCTCTTGAAGCCTGCCTTATCCCGAGGCGAGTTGCAGTGTTGCGGTGCTACCACTCTAAACGAATATCGCCAGATCGAGAAAGATGTTGCGCTAGCTCGGCGTTTCCAACCTATTCAAGTTGGCGAGCCCTCGGTACAAGACTCGATTTCCATATTGCGCGGTATCAAGGACCGGTATGAAGTTCATCACGGTGTCCGCATCACTGATGGGGCTCTGGTCGCCGCTGCAACCTACAGTAATCGCTATATCACTGATCGATTCTTGCCTGATAAAGCCATTGACCTTGTGGACGAAGCCGCTTCGGCATTGAGGCTGCAACAGGAGTCCAAACCCGATCCAATTCAGCGACTTGATCGTGAGATCATGACCATCCAAATCGAGTTGGAATCTCTTCGCAAGGAGACCGATGTCGCATCCAAAGAACGTCGACAGAAGCTCCAAGAGACCCTCGCTGACAAAAACAAGGAGGTAGCTCGGCTCACTGAGATTTGGGACCGCGAGAAAGCCGAGATTGAGGCTATCAAGAAGACAAAAGAAGAACTCGAGAAAGCTCGATACGAATTGGACGAAGCTAGGCGCCAGGGCAATTTTGGAAGAGCTGGCGAACTTCAATATGCCACAATCCCAAAGCTCGAATCTCAGCTTCCGAGGGAAGGAGAAGAAGTTCAGACATCGACCGAGAAGGGCGAGACATTGATTCATGACTCTGTGACAGCGGATGATATCGCAAATGTCGTCAGCCGAACGACAGGCATTCCGGTCACCAAGCTCATGGCTGGGGAAGTTGAGAAGCTCATCAAAATGGAGGATACGCTGCGTGAACATGTTCGTGGGCAGGACGAAGCCCTCGCAGCGGTCGCCAATGCTGTTCGTATGCAAAGAGCGGGACTCAGTGGTGAAAACCGCCCTCTGGGAAGCTTCATGTTTCTTGGCCCAACCGGCGTGGGGAAGACAGAGTTGTGCAAGCAGATTGCCAACTTCCTGTTCAGTTCCGAGTCCGCCGTCGTGAGATTCGATATGTCTGAGTTTCAGGAAAAGCACACTGTCTCCAGGCTCATCGGCGCGACCGCCGGCTATATTGGTTACGAAGATGCCGGTCAACTGACCGAAGCTGTGCGACGAAAGCCGTATGCGGTGCTCCTGTTCGATGAGTTTGAGAAGGCACATCGTGACATCTCCAGCTTGCTTCTACAGGTCCTCGATGAAGGCTTCTTGACTGACAGCCAAGGCCATCGTGTCGACTTCCGCAACACACTCGTGGTCCTCACCAGTAATCTCGGTGCAGATATCTTGACAGGGCCAGGGGCCGGGGTAGATCTCGAGAACGTGACACTAGAGCAGAAGAAGGGGGTCATGGAAGTGGTACAAGCATCCTACCCTCCAGAATTCCTCAACCGGATTGACGAGTTCATCATCTTCAACAAGCTGTCAAAATCGGCGTTGCGAGATATCGTCGACATTCGGATCAAGGAGCTGCAAGGCCGCTTGGACGACCGACGGATGAAGCTCAACGTCACAGACAAGGTAAAAGACTGGCTCTGTGAAAAGGGATACGACCCTCGATACGGCGCACGCCCTCTGAATCGCTTGATCCAGCAAGAAATTGGACGTCGGCTGGCCGACAAAATCATCAGGGGAGAGTTGAAGACTGGCGAAACCGCTGACGTGGTCATTACCGAGAAGGGCGATGCTTTGGATATCCAACTTGCCACCCCCATTTAAGAATTCAATTGAGATGTGGTGCTTCCAAAGCAGATCCCTTCTTGGATCGCCATTTATGATGTGACGGGTCGACGGTTTCTTCGATCAATGGCTGTTACCACCCCGATCGCAGGCCATATATCCATCTGCTCCAGACGCTTTGCAGGCCATCATTTACAACGAGCGAGTCTTCTCTACACCCGCCTGGTCGTGACCCTTTTATCTCTTCGAATGCGCAGATGATCGGCAGCACTCGCCATTCTCAAGCATGCTCACCGCCCAAAATTTCCCGAATTTACTCGAGACAGTGACACTGATCGATCCTAGGCCTCCTCCATCCTGGTCCAAGCCCTAGGCGATTTGACTTCTAGGGTAAAGAAAACATTTCCTCCCAAAACTCCCTCTCCGGGGATCAATAAGAAAATCAACTCATCGCTCTGAAACTACACAGATGCCTGCTTCGCATCACATATGCGGCGGGTCCAACTGGACCCCCACTTGGCAATAATATTATTTGTCCTGTCTGTCGAAACAACACCATTATCCCCTACGAAGAATTTGTCATTGTCACGGGGTGTGTGACGATGGCGAAAAGAAAGGATGTGCCGAGCGCCGCCTTCCTGGTATAAGACATGTAGAGCATCAGCGGCAGCAACAGCATCATATGGGGTGTCACGAACTTCTTTCTAATCCTTTCTAATCAGCGCGACTGTCTCAGCTCCGAACAAAAGAAAAAGTTGTATCAGTATTCTCTATCTCAACTCGCTCGGCAGATGCCAGGGATTGAACTTGGCATATGGTTGTTGATGGATGGTTTTGTAATTATATACGTAGCTTCTTATTTTGAAGTCATGAATTAATGTATTAATGTATTACTACCACGATAATAAACCTCAAGTGCCAGCCCACTGACTGACAGGGTTTGCTATGAAATATTAAAATAGATTTGTAACTTGTTCGAGTGTTCGTCCATCGTGATCCATCGATCACTCGTTTTCATCTTCGCACTGGGTGAAGGGGTTTTCTATAAGGCTCAAGTGTTTGTTGCTTACATGGTAGTCGATACCTCGCTCACGCACGAAAATAGAGGATAAGGATCGAGACGGGGGCGCGGGCCATGGCATTCGCACTCTGTAGTGCCGAATGCAAGAACGAACGTTCATAGGCGGTGAACTTCGACCTTGGCGATTCCCTTGAGGCCGCCCCTCCCCCCCCCCCGGTAATTTGAGGCGGCTTAAGTGGAGGGGCTGAGAGTCTTCAGAATCCTTCGAGCTGCCCATCGTGACGCATGAGTCACGGAGGAATAGACTGCAAATATAAAAGCGCGATGAGGTCCATCATCCTTGTCTGTGAAGGAAAGTTGAGTCAAGAAGAATTGTCGAGAGTGCAGGCGTTCGTGGAAAATTCGCTAGGTGTAGTGCGCAAGTTTGCTTCCATTGCTCAGATCTTGAGTCCTAACGCTGCGCTTTCAAGCCTCGCAAGAAGGATTGATTTTGGCAGATGTTACTTGAGGAAAACAATTCTGAGCGATCAGAGGCAGCGACAGCCAAAAATAATATACCCCAGAGGAGACAGTCAGTTTATTCGGTGCACTCATACCGAAGCAGTGGAGGGACAATGCCGCGGCACCAGGGAGGATCAAAATATTCACCCATTATCGAGGCGCCGGTATATCTAGTGAACTGGGGTCTCATTGCTCTCCGGAACCTGTCGATCATGATTTGGCAGAGGGTTACCAGCGGCAAAGAATGAGGATCCAGATTTCGAAGCAACAACATACTTCCAAGTTGGTGGAGAGCCTTACGTCAGGCTGTACAGCTGTCCAAGCTGCGTGCTGCTGAATGTCGGGGATCGACAAAGAAGTTGCTCGTTTCGGAGTGTTTAACATCATCGGAGCCCAAGGAGATCCAGTCTTCGATCAGGGTGGTGTTATGGAGTGAAGGATCTCGTCTGTATAACAGCTTTTCGATTCTGGGGACCTCTCTGCTCAACCAGCGTTATGCTAAGTTTGATCTAACTCCACTTCTGATTTTGTGATTATCCAGAGCAAACCGAGAGGGTCGTTGATGGACTATCGATAGTGGCTGTCCGCAAATAGCCAAATAATAGTCCTTTCATACAAGATCTCCCATAAACCTGATCGCCGAGACGCTCATGGAGTTCTAGGATACTGATATAATTGTTGCATTTAGTCGGCACCTAAGCATCGAGCGATCCTTGGAATAGGTGGCGACGCCTGAGCAGCCGGTGATAACCGTGATTAGCGTTTGAAAGACAAGTCGGGGGGGACAGGTTCAGGTTCGTCTGCGGTTCGATTGCTATATCGTTCAAAGACTGCTTCCTCAAATTTGGTTACGACTACCAATCGAGTTGGTGGTGTATGACTCTCAAGAGTGTAAGATGTCATCGCATTGTGCAGCCGTTCATAATGTGAGGGGAACAGAAGCTAGCTGGCAAAACCTCCTGTTGAAGGTGTCAGACACTGCTCTCCGACTGTAGAGCAACGAAGTGTTCCCAGTATGACTGACGTTAAAGCGAAAGCGCGAGTGAGTATGTTTCCTAGGTTTGAGAATGTTGTAGACGCACTTTCTGTACATAAATGTGAATGCTTGTCGTCCGTAGTTGACCTCAATAAAGCTGCTATCCTAACCTCCTGGTCGTATTTGCGTTTTGTTTGAGTGATTTTGGATTGTGCGAGGATGGAAGGAGCGTCCCATTATTCTGAGGTCATCTGATGATGGGCCTTTGAGAGAATATATGGGCTTTTGAGCTAAGGTAGAAGTTGCGAAGCATATTCTCATGTCTCATACGAAGGTCCATGAGCCGCTAGTGGTCGGTCAATGTCTTTGCTTGCATAAAACTATCCATATTTCTCAATCAATAGCTCTGGGCTTCAAGTATTGGTAAAGCCATAGACCGGACGTAGCCCGCCAACTCCTGATGGCGAGATTCGCTGCCGCAATAGACGACGATAACTCCAAGACGATTTCCAACATGGAAATTGTCAAAATTGAGACATTTCAGTGTCTTCGTGGGTGTCTGCAATGTATTAAGGCGCAGCTGACACCACGAGATCCCAAGGTGGTGATGTACGTAAAACACGCTTGAGCTGCAGATCCCAACGTTTTTTAGGGCGCAGGTACAAAACTCTGGCGCCTGAACGACCTGCAGGTGCTTCTGCTCTCTGCTCTTGTCGTCGAACTGTTGCAGTGCATAATTATACGCAAATCTCGCCAGATGCCAGTATTGAGTCATGGCGACTTCTCGAACGACGATCCACATGCCCTCAAGTTTCACATCCACGGCAACATATCGTATCAAGCACCATGTTGAGTGAACATGATAAGACAGACTCGAAGCCTTCTCTAGTTGCAGTGTAATGGTAGTGGGATGATGGGCATGAGGGAAAGCAACAGGAGGATAAAAGTACATGTTGAGGTATACATAGTGTACAGCCGCAGGCTGGTAGGGAAAGATTCAGACTTGCATGAATCAGCGACCTGCGCCGAGATCCCACGCCGACGACTTGACCTGGTCATCTCATCAACAAGGTAATGGGCTGTGTTGCTTTGGAGATGGCCGGCATGCGTTGACAGTGGTTCAATTAACATCCAGTAAGGAGTAGTCCCTATTGTCCTACCTCTGAGGACAAGTTGAAATAATCCGTCTTCCACTAGGCTGAGAAAGTCAGTCTATCCTGCCGATACAAGAGGCGTAGCTCTTTTACCCGCCACAAGCCCAATTATGCCAGTGAGTGGTAAAGAATGGAAAACCGCTTGCTATCAGTCATTAATCATACCCTGGTAAAACTGGCACTCCTCGTTGACGTCGCCAGAAGTTTGCCCTTTGTCCCCATTCAGAGGTGAGAAGCCAACCTCCCCATCGTTCCAATACACTGGCGGAAAATTCCCAGGAGAAGTCGTTGAGCCAGTCTTCCCCCCAGATAGTCATTTGTCCCGTATCCTCAATTTCACAGGCGATTGTACACGTCTCAGTGAGGAAAGTGTTGGCGTTGGCCGGCCCGATGGCTATGAGCCGGTCTCTTAACATAGGCGAGGGGATCATGTCTATATAGGCATGATGTGGAGTGGAAAGTTGTAATTGTGTAGGCTTTAGTGCACCCGGTAGTGAAGGCTCTAGCGCAGCCAAAGTGGCTAAATGTGTTTGTGGGTTCGAGATGACTGGAATCTCGAGAAGAGGGGCAAACATCTGGTGTAGCGAGCGTCGAATCTCGCGAATATTGTTCGGAACGACGACCACGAGGTTGCTAGGATCAGCACTCGTCTGTGATAGTGTCTGAGATAGAGGCGTCGACACTGTGGGTGGGAGTGTAACGGGGACGGGTCCTGCAGCGTATGGATGACCAGTTCCCACTCCACTGAGAAAATTATGAGACGGAGCACCATAGGCGAGATAGCCTGAAGGTGAGGCTCTCAATTCGGCCGGAGAGACAGATGGCCCTGGTGAGCTCGCCTGTGAGCCATAGGCGGCTTTGAGAGATTCGTTTTCTTGAGCCAGAGCCTGATTTTCTCGGCGGAGACGTTCGACCTCTTCCACCTGGACACTGTTCAGTTCTCGTTGGGCAGCCTCAAGCTTGGTGAGATGCTCCTTTCGCCTTTGACCTAGTGGAATACTTCTGTTAGTTGCGGGTTCTGACGAATACGGAAAGGATGGTTCGGCGCATAGACCACTTACGGAAGACACGTTGGGCGTTTCGATTGTACTCTCTGGTAGTGGGTCAGCATTCCAGGGCGTACAGACGGAGGGAGGCAAGAAGAAGTACCTCTTCTTTTCTGCCTTGTTTGTCTCGTTATTAGAGTCAGACATGGCGAGAAATTGAATGATTTCACTACTGGTACGATGAACGATCTCTGTGGCGACCGACATCATTCAAGTACTCAGAGCCGTTCATGGATTGACGTGTACTCGCGCAAAGCCGTAGTACGTAAGGTCAGACACCGGGCGAAGTGATCCGCTGAAGTAATGAAATGGTTTGGTGGCTTGTCCTCCAGTGGACTCACCAGGGCTTCAAGCTGAGGAACTGGAGGAAAATCAATTGCAACGGCAAACGTGCAGAAACTTATCAGGCCAGAATTGAAGGGAGATGAGTGAAGCCTGACAGCAAGAGCGTGGAAGGTGTGATTGGGCAGCCACGGGGTTCACGAGGATAGTAGCGCAACGGTTGGTCTGCAAATGGATTGAGGCTAATGAAAGGTCGGCGAAACGGTCAGTGATGGTTCGAAGCGTGAGACATTCCATTCAGGGAGCAGGTTTGGTGGACAGTGGCCTATATCTGTGGAGAGCGGCGCTTTGAACTGATCTGCAAGGCAAGGGTTGGTCAATTGCAGAGCAGATGCTTGGGGTGCATTCGCAATTGATGCCTCCACTTTTTCTTATTAGGTTGGATATTTTCCGAAAGCGAGAACGGGGAACACCAATGGCCAGGCGGATGCAATTGGGCTGTAGTCTGGACGGGATCCAGCGGATCGACCCAGCGTGGGAGATGTCTAGTTCACCAGGGGGACGACTGTGTGAACTGGCACCATTAACTTGCCCAGGCTGCTTGGGGGAGGGAGTAACGAGGTACTCCGGAGCCAGGCTGGGAAGCAAATGAAACAGGCACAAGCGGTCTCTCGCAAAGTGAACAAACCATTGGAAAGAGGAGTTGTGGTGAAAGCGCCACTGAGACCAGGTTGGACAAGGATGGAGTTCCCTTCGTCCCCCTTGGAAGCGACTAGCGACTGGGATGGCCCAAGTTGTAAGTGTCAGATGCCAGATCGCCGTAGTCCGCAGGCCGGGACCGCCGTTCGGCAGCGAGCGAAGGTACTGAAGGGGAAGGATGACGGAAAGTAGGTGTTGGCACTGGCAAGGGCAGATAGATAGAAAGGAAAGGACTTCGCAAGCCAGGCAAGGTGCCGTGGATTCTGCGACCCAGAAGGATGGTGATCTCAGATTCGACGAGCAGGGACCCTGGGAAGGGTTTAGCTCGACAATAGCAGTTTGCGCACACCCATGGTGTTCCACCAAATACGGGGTTCTTTTTCTCGTGAGTTTGTTGGCGCTGCGCTAGAGTAGCAGCCTCTGGGAAGTGGCTTGCCAGGTCCGCTTTCTCAGCCGCGAGAGGCTGCACACCCACCGTACGACTCATCAAGGTTTGGAATGATAGGTGTGTGCGTGACTGGAAGGTCTTGCACCTGGATCCAACACCAATTTAGTCGTGGTTGCACGTGGCTGGCCTCAAACAGGCCAGTGTTTGAGTCTATATAGCATGTTGTATATTTGATTATAGGTAGATAACGATGATGTTATTACCGTGGAGAAGGCTGTCGTCGTGTTGCTCCCAGTAGACAGAGACTCGGGCGCCAGCCAGCTGGGTCTAGTATGAGTTGTTCGGGCTCAAAGATTCCAAACGACATGGTCGGGCCCAAGGCTAGGAGCCTAGGACTGAAATTCCTTCTCCGCACCCAATGGTGTTTGGCATTGTCATTTCGCTTTCATCAGCCCAAGTGTTATTATTCGCTTAGTAGCAGCCTGCCAGTCTGGGACAAAGTACGGAGTACGGATCACGGATTGGAGGGCTTGGTCGCACCGCTGCACTGCTCACGGGAAGCGGAGCGAGGTTCAGCTCGATGGGATTTTTTTCGCTTACCCTCAATAGATCGCGTAGCATCCTTGTAAAGCTGGACGATCGAGACAAGGATGGTAGATGGCATTCTGTTACTTGTCTGGAGAATTCGGTGGGGTAACTACTCGGAAGAGTATGCTGTGTGGTTAGCTAATTAGCATCCGTAGTTACTGGGAGGTAGAGAATACCTCTGGATGGACCTGCAAGCAATCGTGATAGTGCTTTGACTGCCATTGACTTTGGGATGGGTTCAACAATAGAGGTGTGGCCAAGTGCCATTGATTGTCTCAGGACTCGTGGACTCAGGGCGGTTCCAAACACAACCGGTACAGCCACTGATCTCACAGGCTTTGGTCCTGTCAAGTCTTTGTATCGGCTGCGGATGCATTTGAGGCAAGAAGAGACGGTGGTGGTGTTGGTGGAGGTCTTGGTGGTGGTGTTGGTGGAGGTCTTGGTGGTGGTGTTGGTGGTGTTGGTGGAGGAAGTTTGAACTTGCAGACGCCACGCATCCGGGTACATGTGAAAAGTCTATTTAGCTGCAGGAGGGTTGAGGGAACGTACGGTCCGGTGATGTTCCTGGGGGGTGCCTGGGGGGTGCCTGGCTCGTTGACGCATCCCTACCTGAACCACCTGCACCACCTGAACCACCTGTACCACCTGAACCACCTGTACCACCTGAACCACCTGTACCACCTGAACCACCTGTACCACCTGTACCACCTGTACCACCTGGAAGCTTCAGTGCCGCTTCAAACCTACGAGCAAGGTACGGAGTACCGCGAGTACCGACTGACCAGTGACCACCAGTAGCTTCAAGCGTCGGAAGGCCCTTGATGCGCTCCACGGCCTGCACCGAGCTCAACAAGCATTCCGTCCTCGTAGGAGCACCAGTGGCCTCCTCCTCTGGACACAAAGCCACCTGGGCAATCAAAAGCGCTTTGCCGCTTGGCTTGGTGGATGTATGTTTCCGACTGCCTCTTTCATGGCGATCGCCGATCTTGCAGCACATCTTCGTTGTGTATTCGCTACAAGGTACCCTTACTCTCTACGGAATATGGACGGGAGCAGATGAGGTACCACGGGATGGAGTGCTCGGTAGCCACCACCTTCCCCCCATTTCAATCACCCGAGGCCCCTACGAGTCAGTAAGGAGGGACCTCTCTGCCTCTCTGATGCCCTTTGAGGCAAGCGGAGGCTGCCCCAGCACCTAACCAGCGACCAGGAGCCCACCTAAGTTCCAGCTCTGTCGGTAGTAGGGACGAGCACCTACAGCCCCCCACCCGCTATCCGAGAGATCCTAACTCCTATTGTCCCTGCGAATACTCGGGGTTGCCAGCTCCCGGGCTCCTAGTGGTGTCTAAGTGGTCCCCTAACTCCCTAAAGGCGGCGTCCAAGCGACCCCCTCATACCCAATCGAGGCAAAAATCTCTCTTGTCCAGACTTCCCTTCTCAGACAACTCCCTACCACATTCCTGCAACTGTTCTCTTGTTCCATCCTAGCACCACTCGTTTCATCGGCTCCCGGCAATTAGCCTATGTGCCAATCATCAATCGTCCTGACGGTCAGGGAAGACTAGCAACGAGCTCTGGACCATGATGCCTACTGGTCGGAAGTGCTGGCAGGCTGACTAGGATGTTCAGCGCACAACTTACAGTACAGGTAACCTGGCACCAGGTCCTTTGAACAAATAACACCTCTCTGTCAGCACTCTTCTTGCTACCCTCAAGACTTTTCAGCTGGGTGCTGAACAGATCTGAATCTAGGGGTTCATCAACCCGAACAGTCAGAGACCAGATCTTTCCCTTTGAGAAGTCTAACTTTAAAACAAGAAAGCGTTGGTACGCCATCAAGGGCCCCTCAAAGCGTACAAGGCGGGGGAGATGGTCCAGAATCAATCCAGACAAAGCCGGCCTGATTGCTGGTTACACCCACCGAATCGGATCCAGCCCTATGACACGGCACCATGCTGTGTAGCCTGTACTTCCTCACTGCCGACTCTGCCTCATCAGGGCACTGAAAATCTGCTCTCCTCTGTGAAACCAGCATGGTTCCATACCTCATACTCGTACATACACCATAACATGCTGCCTCCTGTCTTAGGTAGGTACACGTGCCTTGTCTACATACCTAGGTACGCCGTACATTTCGTCCATCCAGTGCTCCTTACCAAGGGGTCACCAGCATTCCATCAGACTGGAACCTGGGAACACTCGGTCAGGTCAGTCTCTCAAACGGCCCCACTCCAAGAACTTCTGTCAATCAACAAACCCTGAGCGCTACGCTACATGCCTACCTAGGTATGTAGGTAGAATTGTCCTTGTCGCATCATTAAATGGCATATCAATCACACGATGTCAATATTTCACTAGTGGTCACTGGTGGGCCTGCGTGGTCTAAGACTGTGCTTGAGTCACTGCCTTTCAATTGTATGCACATGTTCAAACTCGGGCAACACAGAGTCGATCCATCTAATTCTCTTCTGCTTCGACCATGAGGTGGTTCCGCTCCAGAAGCCGTTGGACTAGCTGCGGCCGATCCTTTCCTTGACCGAACCATCCAACCTCGCTTGTGGGATCCTCCTACCACCTTACTGTGTACAGACTGCCCATCGCAACATGGCGCCGTGAGAGTCCTTCACCAACAGAGAAACCGTAAACCTTGCTCCAATCAGTAAAATTTGATGCAGAGCATAGTACCTCCGCTAATGTGTCAGCGACCGATACAAGATGGTCACGAGGTCAATGGTCGCGCCCAGGCTGTGCCGCTTAGCATTAGACGAGAGCAAGAACGGATTCATCATTACCCGTCTCGATGCATCTTCACTTACTCGACATCGCTAGTGTTGTAATAATCAGAAGGTTATAACGTAGCCCCCTTCGCAGCACCAAGCGGTGCCTGTTGGGCAAAGTTTACTACCTGCCTATCACCTTTGGAGTCTGGGCCTGAGTGCCGCAACAACCGATGGAAGTCCAATTCCGGTGGGGGACGATCCAAATTGTCTGCCAACGGTAAGTTGAAGCGAAGTCCAACAAACGACGACCGTTATCAGGTAGTCGGAAACACATCCCTAGCAGAACGGAGTACAAGTCGCTCGATCAGCTCAAGCGTCATACATAGTCTCTGAGGCTCATCGCTGTCGGCCACTAAGCCTTTTCAGCCACGAGCATCGCATGTATTTAAGGTTCGTCCAATGGTGTGCCACAGGTGCCCCTTTTTCACTCCCAGCAGCTCGGGCTTACCGGTCCCGTCAGTCGGCATGCTAAGCCTCAGGCATGGACGAGTAGGCCAAGCTGCCCTCTCACATATTCTTCCCCATCGGGAAAGAATTAGAATCTTTCAAGGGGGTTCGGCATCACCGAGTTGCTATTAATTCCTTTTCCCTTTTTTTTTTCAATCTGGGGTACTTTCCCGCTTAATCCAGCCGGGCAGGGATCACGAGCATGAAGCAAGACCCAAACCAGCGCAAGCGGTTGGCTTGTCGACAAGGAAAATTCAAAAGTCAATGAAGCGAAAAACTCTCTTCGAACAACAATCGAGTGGACACCGTTTATCTCGGTCTCCCGACAAAGAAACTCTGTCCTAAGGCTATCCAGAGAATCTTACGGCGCCGGCTGCACGAGCGTTTGTCTGAGAGTTGACGTGCAGCAGTACGTAAATGTCCACGCAATGCCACATCCCATATGGTTGGGCAGTGTCATGACGACCACACCTCCCTGGAAACTGGAAACACGGCTTGATGCTATTGAGTACGGAGTACTCGGTACTAGAGATACTATTCATCCACTGCATCGCGATTCGCTATGTCCCAGTGCAACGTGGAATTTCTCAGCCTCACAAACATCATGTGGAGTCGTGGACCAACGACCTGGAGGTGGCTCTACATGGAAAAGCACCGCTTCTCATCTGTGTCTATGTCATGCAGCTTCCAGCCTATGGCGAGCGGATTGCGGCTTTGAAGCAAGTCCAGCCCAACCGCCTCTGTTCGATATGAAATTGATCGTCGCCAGCTTGCCCATTTCTCCTGGGCAAGTATCTTTCGTTCCGTTCTGCCAGCGCCAGTGCTGCTTGAATCAAACACGTCAAGGGCGCCAAGTTCCAAATGACGTGACCGAGAAGCAAGTACAGCCACCTACTAGCTACGTGCCTGAAGAGCCAGTCAATTGTTCACGACAGCAATTACCACCCTCTTGGACCTGAGGGCCAAGCTACCAATAATCTTGTCCAGAGAAAAGCCTTGGAGCAAAAGGAGAGAAGGATGTGCAACACCTTCTAAATGGCAAGCCGGACCACCACGGCCACGACATCACTTTCGCGACGGAACGGCACGACACATGCAACGCCCGTCAGAAGCTGCCTCTACGTAAAGAGTGAGCTGCGACCAGGACGCTAGCTGGCTATGATGTGCTGTGCTCAGCATGGAGGGCTCTCTGGCATGGACGTCACGGAATTATTTACACTACACGGCCTCAAAAGCAGGAACCCGTGCTCGCGAGGCCAACCCAGGAGATTGGATTGACTGTGGGAATGCTACAAGAACTAGCATCACCCACAAGGGATCATTGTCCATCCGTCGACGAACTCGGTCCCGGTGACCTACCTGACGACCAGCGAGCGCGGAATGCCTCATCCCCGCCTATCGAAGGTCGACCTCGCTCTCTTCCCCTTCTCCTTCCCGTGCCTACCACCATGTACGTACAATCACCACCCAGTGGTCCCAGCATCGAGACTTCCCGCAGGGGTGGCCCTGGTATGAGGCAGATAGATAGATGCCCTCCCGGCCCAATCGACCACGAACACACCTGGACGTACCTGACCACCCACAGTCAGACAGGGATACTCGTTCCTGGCTGCTGGTTGCTGATCGCCGGCATGCTCCCCTGCCGATCCCTCACGCACACACGCACGCACGCACGCACCCGATGCCTTTAGTGTTGGATCTGGCCTTTTCAATGATTTGATTCAATTCAAACACTTTGATTGAATGAGCGGAGGGATCGGGTAGACCGACCACCTGACTTCCGTATGCACGAGTGAGTGGGCAACAGGTGAGCAAGATTCCAACACAGCATCCCTCCTTCCCTCATGCTCGTGAGTCTATTCGCCCGTAGCCATGAAATCCGCAATCTTCGGCCGGAACCAGATGCCAGGGATCAGGGTCCATAGCCTGCCAGGTAGACACTAGGACAACGCACTGGTTGGCACGAGGGAATCTTGCTGTAAGGTCCTAACCTCCCCTTGATGATTTGGTACGTACGGACTGCCCACTGTACCTGCATTCCCACATTCTCTAATTTCGGTCGGAAATCATGGACTCGCGCAGAAGCAAACCGAGAAAAGGAAGAACAAAAGGAAAAGAGATGCTCGTTCCTGCATAACTCTTAGTATGCTGAACTGTACTGTACTGTACCTACATACATGTGGCGAGACTGGCGGGAGGAAGTCAACGGTGAGCTACCCTAGGCCTCACGTAGCTATGCTGTAGGTACTCCACCCCTGGATTTTGGTTGCTTAGGACGTAAGAAATCTTGCAATCGCTGCGGGTTGTTTCACTTTGCATGTTGACTGAGATCTGGTTACATAACTGAGAGGAATTGTTGATTGACTAGCACTGCTGTACATTGCGCCATGGCTGGGATATGGCATTGGGGGGAAGTACACTTTGTTGTACATACATACAAGCTCCCGAACTCCATGCTGCCCCATCCATCTGCAAAGTTTTCCAACCTAGCCAGTTAAACAACCCGCCCAACAGGGTGCAAGGAATACCCCTGGTTTTGACAGAGGCCTGGTCTTTAACACCGAGTCCTTCCCTTACATAGGCCCAAGGACATCGCTGGCGAGGGTAGCTAGGGATGAATGACAGGTTATCCTCGTGACTAAGTACCCTTGCGATCTTGACAAACGGCACTTCCCTAGTTCCCATCGGGTGTCTTGATGTCTCCATTCTGCTGTTCATCCTAGGAGTGTGATTCGAGTAAGCGCTGAAGCGTCGAGGAGATTGCCACCGCCGCCGTCGTCAGTTGTTGTCCAGACAGTTCACCACAATTCCAGGTCGGAGCTCTTGGGTTCAAGCTGTCGTATCCGGTAGAAAGAAAATGGATCTTACCCCCGGTTCAGGGACTGCTGCGTCGAAAACACTGTCCAATCTTTGCCGGCTTTCCTTCAACTGCTTCACCAACCTTAGACATGTCAAGCAAAAAATGACCTGGCTGGCCCACTTTCTGTTTCTTGGGGAGTGTGCCACATCATCTGCAAGTATCCCAACAATTGATTCTCACTCCACCCGGCAAGCACTTCTAGCAATGGCCGAGTCACCATGACCACCACCACCACCAGGCGCATTTAACCGACCCAGACCCAGATGACACCCACCACTACGTCCAAGCCCTTGCTGTCTGCACCAGGGTACTTGAAGCTCCACATCCCATCCTTCTCGTTGTTCCAATAAGCACCGCTGGCAGCGTGCATACCTCTTCGGCCGCTGGTCTTCTTAGATGGTTCTTCGCCTGGGGTCGCCGGCGCCGTAGCTCCAGCGTGCTGAATGATGGTGCTGTTCACGACATATTTGAATTGCGGCTGGGTGGACGCGGCGCCGCCGGTGGTGTTTGATTGTTGTGTGGTTTCGGTAACCAAGGCCCCTAAAATATTGTTGATGATGGTGGTGTTCCATGATTCTGTGTCGGCATGTGAATAGGAAGTCACACCGGAGAGGGCAGTCTCACATGCCTGTTTTGCAAGGAACATTGGTCAGCCCAGGTAGGGATCAGAAGGGTGTTTTACGTGAAAGGGACAGGAAAAGGGAAATGGAAAGGGAGGAAATCGCTGCCGTGCATCATTAGACTCGGCTCGTTTTGACTTACGCTCTCGGTGATTTCCTTGAGGCGAGTGTATGGAACTGGAGGTGCTGCGAGTTCGCTTGCCATGGTGTCCTGATTAACTTCGGTTGACGTGGTGTCTTGATGGCCGCCTGAAGCTTTGCCTTGTTGTGGATTTTCTTGTTGACCTTTCCCTAGTTCGTCGTCGGTTTGAGTGCTTGCACTTGTAGTCGTAGGTCGGATGGTGGAGATAGAAGAGGTGTTGGTGAAGTTACGTTTGTGGGCGGTGCTCTGAGTGGCTACCACTTGCTCCAAATCACTTTCTCTTGCAGGTGAAGTTGCAATAGCCTGGTCTTCACCGATCGGTGCGGCTGCAGGTGCAGGTGCAGAGGCGATACCCTGTAGGCCTTGATAGGTCGCTTCGACAGCAGCGGTTCCTTCTTCGGCGAGCAAAAGACTCTCTTTGATCCGCTCTTCCTCCTTTGCAGCTTCTTGTGCGCGTGAGCTCCTGGTAGCTGTTGCACTGGAAAGTCGGCCGCGAGTCCAACGCTTGCTTCTGAGGCTGAAAGTAGAAGCTTTGTGCACAAGGCGACGACGAAGCGGAGAAAACGTGTAAGGACGTTCTGGATTATTCACGCGTGTGTCTGCTCGTACCGATTGATCATACACTGCCTCTGTGGAAGGAGGGCGAGGGATAGCAATAGCGATACCAGAGCGAGGTTTTCGCAGACGCCTAGGAGAGCTTCGGATTGATAGGTCTGCAGAATTGGTGAAGGTGGTGTTGTGATTGGAGTAGAACACAGATGCAGCTGGTGTAGGTTGTGCTTGTGGTTGAGCATGTGGAGCCTGGATCTCTGCCTGAGATTGAGCATGAGCACCACCACCAAGGGTAGCACTAGCACTGACATCGGCCCAGGACCGAGTCTTCGCTTGTCCCTCCTGGGAAATCGTGTCGCTGCTGTTGTCATTATGGATGCTTGCGTGAAAGGTCGATTTGACCTTCCGTAGAAAATGTGCCATGGTTGCTACGGCGGATCTAGAGAGTTATGAGACGAAAGAAATCGAGGAGGTGGTGAGCTTTGAGGCACGTGCACTATTAGGTTTTGCACGTGCTTCACTTTTGGAGATGTCTTGGCGGTAGAGTTGCAAGCGGACAAATGAGAAGCCGCAACCAGAGCACGGGTGTCGTCCCAATGCAGTTGGACTGGAAATGATCCCCGCAGCAGAAAGAAAAAGTGCAGCTGTGGCCAGTGGTAGTCGTGCTGCTGGGTTACTAACAGCTCGTACTGCCACTGCCCACCACACCACCAACAACTTGAACCAGGGACAGCAACAAGCAGCTTCAACTTCACCAAGCCATCAATCTGTATTTTCTCTCTCTTTCAGACCACGAACAGATCTTCACAACTTTTATTGTGTGACATACTTTACCTCAGCTTGTACCGCAGACCAGCAGGTGCTCGCTTGCTTATATCTTTGATTGTTCCTGTCGGACTTATCTACTCCTCACTTTTGTCTCCGCGCCGCTTGCTTGCATCTAAAAGCACTGCTGGCACCAAACATTGCACGAAGACCAATCCTACTTTCAGTCTTGTTCTAAACCCATTGACATCGAAACCCGTCTCTGCCCGGTCTACACCTGTCTGCCTTTTCCAAAGGTCTCCTCCCGAACTACCCAGACATCAAACTCATCACTCGAGTTTCCACCCATCTGATTGGAGTCTCGCAGAGAAGCTTCGGAAACAGACAGTCCAAGTGGTAGCCGCGAACAAGAGCCGGTGATATCGTCTCTGGAGTTTGAGGCTGATTTTCAAGATTGCTTAGAACAACCTCATCGGCCCACAACCGATTGTAGGACTCGGTCCACCACACGCCGCCCTGCTGCTTTTCTATCTATTGAAGCGGCAGAAAGCTCAGCACTAGCACAGCTTCGGAACAGCAGATTACTTCGATCACTAAGAAGCTCCAGTTCCTCGGGGATTCGCGAGCGGCGGCTGAGCAACGGCAAGCTAGTGTTGGAAGCAATCAACCCAACCACAACACCCGCTGGAACGAATACCGATCCCGTACCTGGATCCTCAACTCCACTTCGCAGAGCAGTTGTAACATCGACTCCATCAACAGCGGAGTCCCCAGTTAGCACCGCTGTAAACAGCACCGCTGTAAACAGCACATCCCGATCTCGCGTCACCCCTAGTAATCAGAGCCCAGCTTCTGATAACAACAATATGTCTGAACAACCATTGCTCCAGAGCGCCCCCGGTAAATGCAATTTGTCTTTTCATATAAAAGTCTTCACTAACTTATTACCGTCCAGGCAAGCGCATCGCACTTCCCACGCGTGTCGAACCCAAGGTCTTCTTTGCAAATGAACGTACTTTCCTGTCCTGGCTCAACTTCACCGTTATCCTCGGTGGACTGGCGGTGGGACTTCTGAATTTCGGTGATTCGGTTGGTCGCATTTCCGCAGGCGCTTTTACGTTTGTAGCAATGGGAGCCATGCTATACGCATTGTTGACCTTCCATTGGCGTGCCAAGAGCATCCGGCAACGAGGACAAGGGGGCTTTGATGACAGAATAGGCCCTACTGTACTTGCCCTGGCGCTATTGTGCGCCGTTGTAATCAATTTTGTGCTTAGGGTTGTCGAGAAATAGGTCAAGAGTGCATTGGTAGGAAATAAAGTAATGGGTTGGAGACACGAGGATAAAAAAGGCACGAATAGCACGTCGTGGTGATTGAATACCTTGAATATGCATGCACCGCACTACGCGACGCACGGATGGTGTACCTTTTATATTTCCCAGTCCAGTCTGTTAATGTCAAATGATGCATGCGAAGGGGGTGTTACAAGGAGGAGTGCAAATACCAGTGGAATGGGAACTTGAAGCGGATGTCTTTCAATCAGGAGAGTACAGTAGTTTGTCAAATATGGAATGGCCCGCTATGATACAGCGCGCCACCGGTTGTCTAGTATCATTTCAAGGCGGTAGAAGAAACCTACTCAGGTGAATACAAGCCCTGTGATGCTGAAGCAAGCTTGACACGACATCTTTTCCGTTCCACAGGTCCAACCGCTGGGTCCAAACACCCACCCGAAAACAGGCTTGGCATATAGCAGGGAAAGAAGAATAATCGCCAGAAGCAATTAAAGTTTCCTCTCACTGAGTGGTGAATCACCCCTGACACTAGAGCTCGCATGGAAGGGGATTGGGCCCGGTTCAATTGATCGGCGTGAGATGAGGCCGGATAGACAAGTGATTTATGCAGGAGGTGGTGCTCTGCGCTCTCCACTGCTCGAGTAGCAACGTGTGTGTATGCATGCATGTGAACGAACCACATACATATCGGTAGAGAGACGGAGAGAGAGATGACTGGACTATCATAGTGTCGGGATCCTCCCATCCGCGGCCCTTGATGCATCCAATCCCACGTTTCAGCCCCCTTCACGCTCACGGGGGGTTCGAATAATCATTAAGTGCGACGCACACGGCACCGCGATGGTGGCCATTGTACTGACGAATAATACTCGCGGAGCTGAGCTCCCACAGACGGGCATAGTGGTCGCTGCAGACGGTGACGAGGTAGGCGGAGTCAGCGCTGAAGGCGCAATCCCACACCCAGCGCTGGTGGTTGTCCAGCACGGTGTCGCAGGGCAGCGGCCGCCGCTTCTCGATGATCTCCGAGATCGCGCTGAATGAGTGTGCGGACGACGAGGACGATGGATGTGACAGTGAGCTGTTGCTGTGCGATGGGTGGAACGTCTCCGGGTTGGGCGTGTTGCCATTGCCGTTTGTATTGGTGTTGTTGGTGGTGGTGTTGCCTCCTATTGGGTGACTACTGAGACCACTGTTTCGTGGATTCCGCGGCTGGCCGCTCTGGGAGGAGATGAGGGCTTGGTTGGGGGTGCTGTTTGGGTCGTTCGGGCTGCCCTTATTGCCCTGAGCGCCATTGTTGAGGCTGGTAGCGGTGTTCTGGGATTCGGGCACGACTTCAAGATTGTCCTCATTCATATCGATTTTCCAGATCCGGACGGTGTGGTCGGCGCTGCAGGTCGCCAGGAGCTTGATGTCCGGGGACAGCAGTAGGCGGGTCAGGTAGTCCTTGTGGGCTTTGAAGACTCTGCAAGGTAGGAGTGTTGTGGAGTCGTGGTTCTGGTACATTCGCCAAATATAGACATCGCCCTAGTGCTCGAGGTTAGTTGTGAAGTGCCCATGTTTGAGTTGGAGAAGCTTTGAATGTAGCAGTGGCGGGGAGAAAAAGGACCTACACGATTATTGCCAGCTGCTAGTAAGGATCCATCACTCGCCACGCTGACACTTGAGACGGAGACATCCTCGTCTGGAATGAGTTGGTGGGTGCATTTGCTCTCTCCAAGATCCCAAATTCGGATATTTCCACCCCGATCGGCACTCACAAGCTCGCCCTGGTTGGGATGAATTACTACATCATTCACAGGGTGGGTATGCTGGTAGTGTCTCTGAACCAAGCCAGACCTGGTGTCCCAGACTCTGACAGTCATGTCCTCAGAGCTGGTGACCATCCACTTGCCCTCGCAGTGAAAGGCCACGCCCGTGACATTGTTGGTGTGTCCCTCAAAAGTCATGATTGGGTTGGGATTGGTAGACTTGATATCGTAGAGGCGCACCATGTGGCGGCCGGCAGCGGCGAGGAACTTCTTGTCTGGGGTGATGCATAGTCGATTCACCTGTGACTCTGGGTGTTGGATGGTGCGAGAACAGATGCCCGACAAGGCCTCCCAAAACCTAGCGGGTCAAGAGTCATTGATCAAGTTTTGGCATGGCTGTGGTTTGTTTGTGGATCGAAGAGAATGGCATAACTTTCAGATTGGATCTCGTACCTAATGGTATGGTCGTACCCGGCTGAGGGAGAGGAGATGGTTAGTTGATGCCCAAACCAACAAAGTAGGCATTTGGAAACATGACCAAAACTAACCTGTGCACAGAATAACACTCATGGTGGCGCAGTCATTGTATGTAGGAGGCTGCTTGCCTTGTACTCAAAACTATTGTGAAAGCTTTGAGAAAGGTGCTGGACAGGCTCGTCGAGGGCGCAGGACCTGGTTGAATAAAGAGCGGAGTACGAAGAAGTGCTTTTCAATTTGTGATGCAGGTCGTCGGTCGCTGCGGGGGCAAGGTCTACATAATACATATTCGCAAACCCGCATGCAATAGGACGAGTACGAGGGTAGTACTGCTCCGTACTCCTAGGCAGAAGCCTCCAGCCGTGGGGGATATCTTGTGCGTTAAAAGTACTACTAGTCCTCCGTAGAAAGAAACTCGAGTGGGCCGTGTGCCGTCACTCTACGGCGTAGTACACTGCCCCTCTCTGGATGCTCATAGAGACCAATGTAATTAGAAGAAGCTTCTCCAAGTCTGTGCAGACCCTGGAACAAATGCTGCTCGGTGTTTTATTACTCCGTGCTCTGTACCGGTTCGATGTGAATTCAAAACCAATCGCCGCCAATCAATCGAGACATCTTGATCTCCAGGTAGCCTTTTGCGCGCTATATCAAAAATAGACTGGTGTTGCCTGTCCTGGCTCTGTACGAATCCTTGTACAAGTATGGAGCACTCGTACGGAGTGTGCCACTTTAGTGTGCTTCAAACTCTGGGTCAAATCGACGGTACTAGGATCTTTTTGGAAAGATCGGAAGAACAAAGTCCGATTGGGCGTTGGCGTCTAGTATTGGAGGCCAAGTCATGCAAGGCTGAATTATCACACCCTTCCTTGAGTATCAGACTTTGACAGCAAGAGAGGATGCAAATGTGCAGAGCTTGAAGACATCTCATGTTAGCGATTTGAGGCAGGAAATGTACCACGCAAGCCACCAGATGGGCATCGCTACCATGCAAAATCAACAGGTAGGTCACTCCCCCAAAGTCCCTCATTCAACCTCCATTTGGGCGGAACCTGGGGCCATCGTCACGAAAAATTCGTAAAGTCGGGGATGGTGGAGAACTCTGGTAGAAAGGTCCTCGCTCGTCTCTTGAATTTTGGTGCTTAAGAGCTCCATTTTTGAGGCGTAGTTTCGGACACGATATTTGAGGGACTTTGCAAGTTGATGGTTTCTGGTCGCTCTGAGGTATTCTGCAGGTCCACAAGAAGGTCCTCAGTGGTTACCGTGAGAAGGGCCCTGAGTGTCCTGAGTCATGATCGTGAAAGAGGCTCTCATTTGCTGTAGTGAAAGAGGTCCTCATTTGCTTTGGAGTGCAAGAGGTCCTCATTTGCTAGAGTAAAAGAAGTCCTCGCACAAAGTAGAGATTCACAAATCCCCGTGGTGATCTCCACCTTCTCATGGCCTAGCTGCCCAGGTATAAAAAAGACTGAATCTCCCATCTCTGCATTGAAGGATCTTCACTAGCTCGCTGTATTTTCCAAAGGAACAGTAAAGAACTCGCAACACTCACCCTTTGTACAACACTTATAGTGTACACAGTACATCTGCCCTTTCACAACACTCTCAATACTCACAACACTGACCTCGTTCATAGAACCCTTGCCATTTGCTCACTTCATACCGATTTCCACTTACCACACACGTCCTTCAGGTACCCACTAACAAGTGGTCGCCATACCTGATCGCGCCCACCCCAAAACCCCAGACATTGTTTCAAGCGGCGTCCACTGTCCATCGGTCTCAGGCTCCTCTCGGTAGTCCTCCATCCTTCCCCAACAGCCCACCACATTATACTCCTCTCTTAACACGGTAGAAATGGAGTTCGGGCAACAGCAACAACAGATACGTGGAAATCCAGGCTACATGGAACAACAACAGATGCAAGGCATGATGCATCAACCCTACATGTATCAATCACAGATGCAAGCCTTTCAAGGCTGCATGCAGGTTCCACGGATGCAAGATGCATCCTTCAACTTGCAGCAAGAGAACGCCCGCCTCCAGAGCGAGCTGGAGGTTCTCAGGGGCCGGGTCCAGCGTCTCAGGGCTGACAACATGAGCCTACGAGACCTGCTGAACCAGGCGAACATGGGCCGCAACCAGGCACTTGCCCTTGCAGCTAACGCTGCTGCTGCCCCCGATGCCCCCGCTGCCCCCGCTGCTCAGGCGGCAGCAACCGCAACCGCAACAGCACCAGTCCAAGCTGGTGCTGGTAACAACCTCGTCAAGGCCAACCGTCAGTCACCCGCTAACATCGATAGCGTTGATAGTGGTATTGGCAACATCGTCTCTCCATCCGGAGTTGGCGCTGACGCCAACGCCAACCATAACGGCAACGCTAACGAGGAAGCCGTTGTCGAGAACGCATTCTTCGCCGAGG
>Ga0105239_10001324_pt1 | contig 33352 bp, 26 predicted proteins | sample KBSC44metaG_FD_92761 | JGI IMG/M metagenome (GOLD analysis project Ga0105239, IMG submission 92761) | Corn rhizosphere microbial communities from Kellogg Biological Station, Michigan, USA - KBS C4-4 metaG | ecosystem: Host-associated > Plants > Roots > Rhizosphere > Soil | place: Michigan, USA... | reverse complement strand
TCGTGCCAGACCTTCTCTGCTCTGCCTTGGAGTGCTCTCCTAGAACATCTCCGACGTTGCGATGAGACCTATCTTCCTTCGCCATGCATTCAACCAGACCCTACTGCGCGAGATACGAGCCCTAGATCATACCGTATGCACGTATCCCCGCGACTTGGGTAGCCCGTTCCACCCACACCGCAGTGGAAGGCGGACGGGTGGGACATATGTAGGATCAATCCCTCCACTCAGCGCCATGTGGGGCATATCCTCGTAGTGGTTTAAGGTCAAATCAGAGATGTACACACTGACGCAGTCATCTCAGAACCGCCACCAAGTAGGGACAAGTACTCCGTACTGTACGGAGTATTGTGAGTGCCAAGCGCCGTATCCGCATGCCAGCAGCCACGCCCACGAGGCTTAACATTTCTGACATTGTGCCCCTCTTTCAACGAACTCAAACAGGGGCAGCATTTGGGAGAACAACTGACTGACTGACTACCCAAGGAAAAAAAGAACACCGGGCACACGGGTTCCGTGTCAACCAAAAAGAATCAAGTGTCACAGATATAGATTGGCGGCGTGGATGGATGACGTGCCCCTTGGAGCTTTCAGCCTCTCACGAGCTCAAATTGTGTTGTTGCTTCGTCAATAAAATCTCTGGTTCAGGTGTTCAGAGCGCATCATTTCATTAGGAAGGAACAACGACGATTCAATCCACGAACCCGGTACCAAAGGTGCATGTCTGTGAATATATATAGCTGCGACTGCTTTGTCGCGTGGGCTTCATATTAGACCATAGCGCTTCCTTGAACCATAGCGAAAGAGAGAAGGTTTTTTTTTTAAAAAAAATAAAAATAAAAACCGCTCAGATACTGTCTAGCCGTCGCAGAGCCCCGAGTCCGATTCGAACGACCCTGGCCAATTCTGTCCCGTGTCTCCATATATCATTATGCTTGCCTTTCATCTCCACTACCTGAACCGCAAAGTTGTTTTGCACAGTACCGGCAGTTTTAGACCTAGGCGCAGCAAAGACGGCTTCCATCGCTTCAACCTGCTTCCAATCCACCATGCCGTCATCTCGTGAATGCGCAAGGATCAAGACTCGCTTTTGCGTGCTTTTTTGAGCCCATATCTCGCCATACTCGGCCAGGGTGTAGCTTGTCGGGCTCGCTAACGTGACGTCTTTGGAATCGGTGATTGCGTTCTCTGTGATCTCGTTGTACTCCGGGAACGATTGGCGCAAAAGCTCAAAATCATAAATGCCCGACACGCCGAGGACTGCCATGGGCGGCTCGATTTTTGGTAGCAGCTTTGCGTCTGGTCTCGTTGTAAATGTGTTCCCGGAGGCAAGCGTGCTCAAAAGAGCCATGGTGGCCCCAACGCTGTGGCCGATCAAGAGGTAGCGTTGCCCGAATCCATGCTTGAGCTGGAGATGAGCAATTGCGGCAAGGACGTCGTGGATGTGATCTGGCCAGGTCGCATTGCGGAGTTCGTATGCAGGTGTTGTACGCGGATCTTGAGGGGACTTGGCTGGCCGTGGGCTGAGACGATAATTTATGCTGGCGTATCCTGCCACGTATGGGATGATGCTCTCCTGATCCTCACTATTTTTAATGAGGTACTGAAGGTTGAGTTTCGGTGCCTTTGTCAGGATTGAAAGGGCTGGGTGGAAGCTCGCTGCAGTCACACTATCGTCGCGGAAATATCCCCCATGGATATACACGATCCAGAATTTCGAGTTCTGGTTGTGCGATGGTTGGGGAGACTCCTGTTCAGGGATATATAGCTCATAGGACTGCAAAATATTGTCCTGTGCATATTGATGGCGGCTTATTTCGCGTTGGATCTTATCGGAAAGGGGCGAAGGAGTTCGCCTTCCTCTGTCATCTCCATTCCCTTGATAGGCTCCGCCCCCTGATGCATGCGCTGGGAAACTGTGTGATGCAATGCTAGGATGTCCGGAACGAGACTGATGGTGCGAGGTATGCTCTCGATGGTGACGTTCCCTTTGTTGGGGCTCCTTTTCACTTGATGAGAGATACGCTGACCCGGAGTGTTTCTGCTCAGAAGCCTGCAAGGCTAAGAGGGTTGTTAGCAAGTCCGGATGTTGATAGGATGCTAAACAAGTCCAAGGGCTAGGAGTGCAAAGAGCGGCCTCCTTGGCCCTATTTGATAAACACTAGGGTCCATGGTGGACATTGGTAGCGCCGGTCGCGGGAGTCTGTCCCACGTCAGGCTGGCCATTTGGGAGTGGTTTACGAGGCCACCAGGCGAGCACTCCAAGGCGAAGACTACCAGAGAGACCAGGTGTTGTATACTCAAAATCGCACGCAGGGTAAAGCGGAATGGAGAATCTCCAGAAGCATACCTTGATCTTGCATGTATCTGATTATCTTCTTCATTGTTGGGAGTGTCTATGGTAGCCAGATGGACCAGCGTCAGAGAGAGGTTGATAGCTCAGGATGTCACTCTTGTGCCCATTACACCAAGAGGACAGCTCAAGGGAGTAAGACGAGTTAACTTGATGCTGGAAGATTTGCGCGCCTGAATGCTTAAACCTTCTGATTCAGTCAACAGATACGAGGGTGATATTATTTTGGGGATTGTCACGAGGGCTGTCGGGAGTCGTGACGCTCGTGGCACGCGCTCATAGCTGAATTGAAGTCATGGATGTCAGCAGCTTTTACACATGCAAATGTTGGCGCTGCTTTAGAGGGATGAACGAGCTCGTTCAGTCGCTTTCCGATCGAATTTTCCATTTCGTGACATTGGGGTTCAGTTTGTATTGCAAATGATTACTCAGGTCAATTCCGAGGGATGGAATTGCACGCTGTTGGCTTGAAGCCCACCTATGACGTTGAGAGACGGACATCTGGAGGGGACAAGTCTGATTCGCCTGGACGTGCAGACATGTGATCCCCGCCCAAGCATGGAGTCCTGGCAGCTTTCACTCTTTGGCTGGAAACCCCCGGATCAATTACTCAAAAAGACAGAGGTAACTTCACTCTGTCGGGAGTGATTAGAAACCAATTGCTGTTACAGAGGTGAGCCAAGCTTGTATTGCATAACAACTCCGAGGACGGTCATTTGTAAGGTAGTACTCTTCCCTTCCGCGACAGGGAATAGAATGCGACAATTTAAATCCCTCCACCCACATGGACATATCTCGGTTATCCCAAGTCACCTTCATTCATCCATTCCAAGTGGGTGCCAGGGCGCTTTCGACTTCGAGAACTTGAAGCCGTGCCACCGCTCAATCATGCATAGTCTGTGAAGATCGACAGTAAACGTTATGCACGCAGTCCCCTTAGCTTTCGTGGCTATCAATACAGGATGTGCGGCCTTGAGATGCCTTTAAACACTTCTTCAATTGGTTCTTCCAGTTTGCGAGATATTAGCCCTAATCTGTTACCTAACGGCTGGACAGTTGGCATAGGATTCGGCATCGCCAAACAGTCCTCAAGGTCATAATTATAAATTTTGGGATAACTGAGAGTATGATCCACTTTGGCCGTATGAGAAACAGCCAGGGTTTTTGATGGGCGGGGGAGGTGGGTCAAATCGCTGACGGGGGGAGGATCCTGGCTGCTCAGCCTGCTATCATCCATCCTACTGAGTGAAGCTCTATCACCACTGCAGTCAATCCCCAATAGCTGTATATCAAACAGATCCAATGAATCGGTATCATGGTCTGTATCACATAGTGTAGGTTCACAAGCCGGTGTAGTGTTGAAATCGCCATCCCGTGCGAGTCCCTGGAATACCGGAGAGTGTGAACGCCGAGGGATAGGGTCCAACTCTGGAAATTGCTGGGTTGATGTGTTCGTATCAACTTGCAAAGTTTGGCCAGCAGGAGTCTCGAGAAAAGGAGCATCACACCGATAATCAAGAGCGTCCTGCATCGAAACACGGAATGGAACAAGCTGAGGAAAAGTCTTGACCAATTGGCGGAAGGGGGCCCCGGTTACTTGCTCTTCCACTCTGCCGCTTCCTTGGTCTCCAACAGGTAATCGACTAACTTGATCGGCCAAAGTTTCGTTGAATTTGTGGGCTTGAGGGTGGTGATAGGTGGTCGCTGAGAATGTTTCCAAGATTGAGATCCTATCATCAAAGAGGTGCGTACTGTCGCCATGTACCGTCTCCTCCCTAGAGGCTTTCATTGCCAGTCGCTTCAAATCCTCTAGTGATAGATACTGTTTATTCGGCGGGGACCGCTTCCTGATGTTAGACAAAAGAGCTTTGTCGGTATATTCTTTTAGAAGGCGATTGCTCATCGAGCTCATCGGGTGAATGGTTGCTGTTCTGGATGCCCCACGATGACTTTCGTTCTCCTGAAAAAGGGGCACAGCCGATGCTTCTGGTAGACCATGACTTGATGGTCTTGGCCCTTCTCCTGGGCGGAAGTGATGATATGGGGGCGATTTTGACCAGGAGATCGCTTCGCCCGAACTCGCATGCTTAGGTGATATACTCCTAGAGCACGATATCTGCCTAAGGGAGCTGACCTTAGGTGTGTGACGCCTGGATGTCCTAGAGGGAGCGAACTCATCTCTAGTTGGCCAAGCAGGCGACGGTTTCCTGGAAGGTTGAGATGGCGGCACTTTCTTGAGTATCGGGCTTCCAGGGTGCTGACCTGTACGAGAGAAGAAGCGAGAAATCTCCTCACTGGGCATGCCCTTTGTCCTCCTCGAGGCATCGCTGTCAGCATTCCCTTTGAAATGTCTTGGACTGTGTTCTCTTTTCCTGTTGAGAAATTTCATTTCTGAGAAAGTGAGATCTGGCAACCCTTGCCATTCGACCAGCACAGATGCTTTGCCCTTTGCGAAAATACCAGAACCCAAGAAAGGTTTCACAGTCAATCTCTCCGTGTAAACGTTAGGCGCATGAAACACCCCCTGGAATTCAGCTGGCGGCTTGTGGCTGCCTTTCATTTTGGACAGTCTCTTTGGCCGGCTGGATTTTGTTTCTTTGAATTCATATCTGTCATGCCTGGTCTTATTCCTTTGGCGCCGGGAATACTTTTCGTCGAGGTCTGGGCAGTCGAAATTCGATCCTGTCCGTTCAACGACTCCTTCGAATTCGAGGGGGGGATCTCCATATGGGCTCTGCCGTGATATACCGGTCCTAAGCATACTTCATCAGCCACAGTTCACGACTCAAACATGGAGCACTCACGCGGGCAATCCATCTCTGCTTTTATGAAGCTGTTCGTCTGAACAGGCTGGGTTTCGCGAATCGGTGCGTTCCTGCTGCAATTTAGAGTCAGTCAGCCATCGGTGTACGAGCTCATCGGGCTTGAAAGGTGATGGTAGATTCGGGATCATTGCTACGTTTGGTGGTAAGTGAGTATTTTGTCTTTTCCAAAATCATGCTCTAGAAGGGGAATTGAATGATTAAAGCAGCAGGAAACCATTGTTGGATGTATGTGTAGTAGACTTTCGGTGCTAGGAAAGAACTATGAGGCACACGTCAGTCGCCGTTGGGAAAGCGCAATGCGCGTGTAGTCAATGCCCAGTGCGGGTCATGCATGTCATTGTTGCAGCTCTGTCCATTGAAGCTTGCGCCTGACCATGGTCTTCTTTAGGCTGTGGCTTCATGCATGATGATCAAGTCAACCATGTTTGACCAGAAGTGCCCTTACGTTCCAACTTGTTATACCTATGCGTTCGCCTTCTACAATCTTGAAGAACACGGCGGCCTTCCCCAGAGCATTGATGATAATTTCTGGGTGGTGATAGGAGTATTCGTTTGGTAGAAGCTGGCTTGTGAGATCAGGTTGGAGGTGTTTCAGGTACCCTATGAGCTGGTAGAGGTAGCTCGTGGGATCGTATTGATAGGCGGTTACTGGTAAACTCAGTTCTAGGTGATCGATATCCTGGATTCCTGGTGTGAAGCGGACTTGCTGATGTGACATGTCGAGCAAGAATCAAGACTGAACTGTTTCTGAACCGGTCCCGATGCATCTTAGCGACTAAGGCGAATTCAAATGAAGATAGACTATTTATTTAGTCGTCTGACTCGTCTGCTCGCGAGGATTGCATTATCTTTGTACAGCATATTCTGTGACCCTTCCCGGTAGTGATTGGTAAGGAGCTAAATCCAAGATGTCAAATAGGGTAGTAAATGTAGTGTCCAAATTGCTGCAACCAGTTAGTTGCCTAACTTAGGTCGCCCTTTTACGGCTGGCCAAGGATGGTGTAGGTATTAGTGATGGAAGAATCGGTGACTTTCAGCGTTGCCAGCGAAGGACTAAAACACTGACGACCCCCAAAACCCCAATGGTTTCGTCCCGGGAACAACGATCCTTACCAGATTCCATCTAGTGCGGGAACAGACCCCAGCCGTCGCAAAGCACATCCACACAGAAATCAATCCAGACTCGAGAGTTGCTCTGCGCCCGATCCAGCATCGTTCGCACACCATCAGTCCTTCAAAGGGCAAATGGCCGAAAGGCATGGATTTTTAGCCTCGGATTCGCACAGGGTCTTCGAGCAAGACTTCACTAGAATGGGCCTGCCGCACCACCGTTCAGAATGCTTCCCATCAAATCCCCATCCCAATCCAGAGGCAGCCGCCCGTTCGTGGTAGAGCTCCACCGCTCCTCCATTCACGAGCCGTACCTCTTCTTTCTCCGAACGGGACACAGCCCTTGGCCGTCTTCGGTTCTGCTAACAGTGCCTGGTGGGGGCCCCTCTAGTGTTTGAGATGACCAGTCTGTTGAACTGATAACGCAGTAGAGGAGGGACAGTTGCCACTAGGACACTCTTCTCTGGTTTGGCTAGAGCTTCTTGGTTGCCTTCACGACAGCAGTTTACCCGTATGGAGTCATTGAACCACAGGAAAATCAAGTTTGTAACGAGCAGCGGTCAAGCGACTAGCCCGTCCTCTGAACTTACCACCTATCCCATCAAAGTGTGCAACATCAGTTCCCTACAAGATGGCGCCATTACCTGAGTTGCCGGCTCTGACACCGCGGTGTACATCTGCTTAGCCATGCACGGCTTGGAGGGGCTATCTCACACCTCTGGCATACTACCATGGCCCACGTGGGCTATGATTGCTGCCGCGCATTGGAGTTCTGGCGTGCCCCTCTTCCCTTCACACCAGTGTGGCACATTTCGAACATTTCCTCGCAATGCAATGGGTGGTGGCTGTCGCGATGAGGCTGATGTGCAACCGTGTGGTGTGGGAGTCTCGGAAGCGCACGATCGTATTGTCAAGGATCATGGTTCTTGTCAACGACAGTTACCGGCAGATTGTGCCATTGTGGTGGGAGCCTCTTCTGCTTGTCCCCACCAGTAGTTCCCGACATGGTTTTGGGAAGCCACCGTATCAGTGGAACACCAGGGCCACCCAGTTGAGCCATCTCAATGCCCCCTGACATCACAACGTCACGAGATACCTGAGAGTGTTGTAATGTACTCCAGAGGAGAGACTGCTGGGCTCCACACCCTTCTCACTTTGCCCCTAGATTTCGGAGGTATTGATGCAGCGCGCCGCAATAGAATGCGTATTGCTCGGAAGCAGCACTTTTCCTGTTACTTTCTTCACTGATTATTCTTTCCTTAGCCATCGAAATTGTTCTTGGCTGCGGCCGGGATTTTTCTCGGATAGGCGCTACTCACAAGGCAACGAATTCGAACAGAATCGCCCGTAGATCGCCCGTATGAGGGCTATTCACCCAGAACTCGCGTTCAACGTAGCTTCCGGCTTGCGGTATCGAGCTGATCTGTCATCCTTGCTTTCTCCAATTCCTTGACAGGCGCCCAAGGCTGGAAGATCCTGGTATTGAGACTGGATCCTTGATTGGGCTTGTAGTGCAAGCGACCTCAGAACTCCTAATAATTCGCAAGAACGGGTGCAAAATTTCGGCCCAATTAAAAGTCCATTGCACTTCCAGGCTGGACTGATTTCCGTCCTTCGGCCTCACAACTCTTCTGCGCTGAGCCTGGGGATCCCTAGACTATACTGTGGTTTGCCCATCGCACAATTCTTATCGGCGCAAGGACACCTGGACCAAATTAATCACCATCTGCACAATGGCGAAACTCTTTGTTGGGTGGGCAATTCAAACCCATTGGGGACCGAGTCTGAGACTAATGAAGTTGCCACAGGGGTCTTGCATGGCACACAACGGACGAAACACTATACGAGGGCTTTGCATCATTTGGTAAAGTGGAGGAGGCTGTAATTTCCATGGCCATAGTAGTGTCGTGTCCAATGTTAACGGTACCCAGGTTGTAGTCAAGGATCGAGACACAAACAGAAGTCGCGGATTTGGGTTTGTGCGCTTTGCGACCAAGGCGGAAGCAGACGCCGCTTTGGCAGGAATGAACAATGCAGTGTGAGGTACAAGAATCCGACAATAGGGACTTTGATGCTGATGACCAAACAGATTCGACGGTCGATCGATCCGCGTAGATCATGCTCAGGATAATCGGACTCCAGGAGCGGGTCGCGGCGCAGGAAGAGGAGGATTTACAAACGGGATTGGTACAAACTTCCCGCAGACAGGCATTCAACCTCGCAATCCGTCTTCGACCGGCTACAGTCGAGGCACTGGATATCCCCCTTCGTATGGACAATACAATCCACAACAGCAGCAGCAGCAGCAGCAGCAGCAACAACAACAGCAGCCGTACCAGCCGCCAGGAGGCCAGTACGGGGGAGGACAGCCTCAAGGCGGCAACGATCCCTACAACTCACAGGGGCCTTACCGTCAGTGAGTAGAGGAATGACCTGCGTACGCATGATCGAGATAGATACCCATTTGCTCTATCAGTTGAAGTGTTGAAGACCGGCTTGGCCAAGGTAAATTGTGGATCTCAGCCGAAAGGCATTGTATCTTGAGCAAAAGACTGTATCGCTGGGTGTTCTATAATCTTTAGTCATTTATCCTTCTCAATCTCTTCTTGTTCTTCAGTGCTGCTAATCTTCCTCAAGGCATGGCCAATTGAAGCCGGACTTCCCAGCCTGACAGGCGGCTCCAAGGCACGCACTCTTCGTGTTAGATCGGCGATGTGTTCATCGTGACTATCGGTACTTAGAGCTTCCAGGGCATCTTGGAGATGTAGGAGATACTCCCTATTCTCGCCACTGGGTCCAATGCTAACGTTGATGGTTTCGGCGATGTCTTGGGGTAGGAGTGGTCCAAGAAACTGTGGATTGTCTGGCATGCCGATATAGACCAAGCACTGGAGATCTTGTTGTGAAGAATCTGCAGGGTGGAAAGGGGTGTACTGGATGCTGTAGCCGTTGCTATAAGGCTTCGTCAGTCATGTTGGTATGAGGGTGTTGCCTTTATGTCAGCGGCCTTCTCTGACACATGCTATATGCCTTCCGACGAACCGGGTTGTCGAGGAATGGTGAGCGCCAGCCTAGACAACCACCCGGGCAAGAGCTCCTTCTCCAGAGCACTGATGGTGACAAGCCAAGACTTACATCTCACGAATGTCGAGGTATTCCTTGACTTCGGCCACTCTGTCGGGTATGATATGATACGCAACGCCCCATACACTATCGCCTTCGGTTACACGTTGCTTTTGATGATTAGTCAAACGGGAAGGCTGTGGGTGACACCAGCCTGGGGTTGAGGGCGTACAGGATCCTCGAGCATTTCCCAAAACGACCTCTGAATCAACGTTACCACTCTGCCAGGTGCCTCAGGTGTTCCACGGTGATCTTCGCTAAGCACCGACTTAATTCGAATGGCCAAAAGGCAACTCGGTCATAACAGTTCAACTCACCTAGCCTGAAGCATTCCGTAGTTAGTAATCATTGGGTTTCCCGCTCCAATTTCAATTCAATCGCTTCATACCTGCCAGAACCGTCGAACATATCCTTTGATATACCCTGGAATTCTTTGATCTAGGCGCCGAGTAAACAAACAGCAGAGGCCAACATGCTCTTCACTATACCAAAGTGTGGAGGTGGTTTCCAGATCAAGCTTCTGCAAATCGATCCCGTGAATAAGTAAATCATGGCTGGAATACTATCCAAAGTAAAACATAGTCCGGATAGACTTACCCGTAGCCAAAGAGCCAGAAGTCATTTGACTGAGAGGAATTCATGACCCTGATGAAAGGTGATAGGACAAGCGAACTGTTAGGTGAGGCAAAGCCGGTAAGTCGTTCCAGAAAGCTCGGAGCACACCGAAAAATGTGAAAAGGCTCGTTATTGGCAAGTCGACTCAAGTACGGAGTACAAGGTATTTTGATATGGGTCTGATACAGGTACTTCAGAGCAGAGGAGTACTCCGTACTCCATACATATAGGTCATCACAAGACAGATGCAGGAATGGCGTTCATTGTTTCAGTTACCAGCCCCCTTGTGTCGGAAGATGCATGACAGACTTCCGCTGGACTGGCGAGGGCCGCGGGTGCCACCGAGGGCGCCTTGGACTGCAGACTTTGATCCCCGCCCATGCGCGCCGGTACTTAGACTCAACCTTAGACTGCCTGCGGCTGCCTTGACCCTTGTGGCTTGTGATGAACGAAATTCTTACAAATTCACAACTGTCTACCGATTTGGGCTTTGAAGGAGTTGGCAAAATGTCTGTGTTAGTTAGATGTATAATTCGCTCACTTGCGACTTTATGAGTATAGTATACAGTGGGCTTCCTTTCCTACAGCAGTAGAAGCTGGCACTAGTCGGCATTGTACTACCTAATCTGATATCGAATTGACAAGCATACCGTCGCGAGAGGCTAGATAGTGCAGGGAGAAAGGCACACTCGATCCTGGCCTAACCACCTACAGGCTAGTAGCTATCTACTATCGTATGCCCTGTCCGGAGTACGGAGTACGCATTATCTGAACCTGCCTGGGTAGGTACAGTACGTATGGGGACAGATTGGCGAACGAATGGTCAATCAATTGACAAAATACAGGCCCATCAAAGGTGCTTGCATTTGGGCCGAGGGGCTGCTCGCCCAGGTACATACCAACGTAGTTAAATATCTCCGGTGGCGCAATAACTTTATGAGTGTTACTGCATGAACTGGTGTACCCAGAACAGAGTGCTGGCAAGATCTCAAGGACGCCTACCTCGTATCGGTGACGGGATCTATGAAATCTGGTCAGGAAACAGTGATGACAATTTGACACTCATGGTATACTGAAAGCCTGAACCTGGAGGAGGCCGAAGCAAATCCACCGACGTCATATTATGCCTGCCCGTCACAGCCTCGAGACATCGGGAAAACCCAGCCCGTGGCCGATGATGCCCCTCTTCAGGCCAAAACGATATGGATAATAGGCTCTAGGCTCTAGGCCTAGGCGACGGGTATGAGGCTGAAGATATCTTTGGACTAGGTGCCCCTCTAATACCAGCGGTTCACCCACAGAATACGAAGTGTCTAACTAAAGGGGCTTCAGGCTGCACTTCGTCAGGTCTAGGGGGACCCGAAAGGGCGCGTGGGTGGTCAAGACTTGGTACCCGTACTCCGCCCACCCGCTACAACGCGCTGACGCACAATCCCTCTGCACTGAGGAAGCACTTCCCGTGTGCGCAACTCCCAATCCAGATTCCTGGCGTTATTGGCACTGGCACCCACTGGCTTCAAGCGTCATCCTAGCCCTCGTCGCAACGACAAACAACTCTTTACGCAGAGTGAACTTGATACAATATCGAGCACATGGCTTAGCTGATTCCTCCCAATAACTCTGTCTCCTCATTTACCAACAGCAATCCCAGACCCCTCCCCGTTCGATACTGGTCTCATGGCGTACAATAAAGCCTTCAATCCAGATGCCTTGCCTGCGTATGTTGCCCCCCACCCACTCTTCTTCTCAGGTCAGACCCTTTTGTCTAATATCACTGACTCCGGTAGTCACGCAGAGCCTGAGCAAGCTGCCCAAGCTCTGAGCCAGCTCCAGGCTAATCGAAGACAGTCCTCTCCGAATGCTCCTCCTGGGCAGCGGTATGGAAATCAACCGCGACCTGGATCCCCAGGGAATGGTGGTCGTCGCCCTTCCCCCGCTGGTCGAGGCGGAGGACAGTCAATACAGTCCCTACCATCGCAGAACTCCTATAGACCCCCTCCTGTCCAGACGTACCAACAACCGCGCCCTAATCAAAATCAATCCTATGGTGAACACCAGTACAACCGGTTGCAATCCCCTCCCCCAAATGCTGCCAACTACGGCTTCGATCGGCGGGGTTCGAACGAACAACAGGCCTACCCACCACGGGCAGCAGCTCCTACAGACCCAGATTCGGTCGATCTGTTTCGTCTTTTCCGTGCAGCTAATGCCTCTGGTACGGGGTCTCTTACTACAGCTGAAATGGGTTCAGCACTTGTGAATGCAGACTTCACGCCTTTCGATCCTCGAACCATTACTTCGCTGATGCGCATGTTCACGTCATCACCGCCGAACCAGCCCCAGGGTCCTACAATCACCTTCGAAGAGTTTGAAAATCTTTGGCAGTTTCTCGCAGCATGGCGGACACTATTCGAACGGTTTGACGAGGACGGGAGTGGCCGCATTTCGTTGGCTGAGTTCTCCAAGTCTATGACTGCGTTTGGATACCGGCTATCCCAGCCCTTCGTCGGAGTCCTCTACAACACATTCAATGATCGGAGTCCTGTTCAAGGGCAGGGCATGAGTTTTGATTTGTTTGTGCAAGCTTGTATTAGTCTCAAACGCATGACGGACGTGTTCAAGAAATACGATGACGACCGCGACGGTTATGTGACCCTCAGCTTCGAGGAATTCCTCATGGAGATTCTTCGACTGAAGGATTGAATGAGTCAATCTCTGCCAAACGTGCTCAGCTCAATATTAGATACGGAGTGTTCTAGGCAGGGTCAATAATGAATGTTGATGGCATCATGGCGCCATGCGAGATGGCATTTGGATACCCAGTCACAAGCGATTTGCGTGAAACGTGGCGATGATCTGTCACACATGGCTGCGATGATATATGTATATTATTATTTGAGGAACCCGAGCCTCGAATGCCAACTTGGCTTACTCTTCCCAATTGCTCTTCTTGCCTACTGAGTACGGGGTACTCTGTATGTATTCCACATGAAAGGCAACCCGGCAATCACCCTAGGAAGAGAGAATTGACCAATATAAGCTGCAGCACTGTGTCTAGCGCTGTCGGAAGAAACCCGAAGGTCGCTGACCTGGCCTATCCAATATCAATAGTTATGAGCGGCGCCTAAGCAGGCCAAGGGTGATTTGTGGAGATTCTTCGAGCGCTGGCCAGTGAACCTTCAGCCCGTCACTGATGCCTCAAAAGTCAAGGGCCCCCGGGATTTGTCCAGATGATGAGCGAGGGCCTGGCGGTCTACGAGTACCGATCGGCGATGAGGGATCCAAAGGAAAGAATGGGCATCTAAAGTTTGGAGAGGGGCTTGGACCTCAGATCTCGCATCTAGCTGCTAATGTAATTAGTTGCCTGCCTTGTTAGAGGACCGGGGAACCACGTGGAGACACTGAGAGCCAGAAAAATTGTATGCTTGATCTCAAAATCTGTTGACAATGAGACAACGCCTACGGCCCGCTACAAATGAACAATAGAACCCGAATGCCCCAAGGATGCTTGAACTCGGCGGAATCAAAGCCATCATCTTCTTGCATGATTTAGGCAAAAAAGGGAAGTTGTTGATACGAGTGCTTAATTGACTCTGCTTGGTGGTGCTGATCAGAGCCTAGTACGAAGCCCAAGACACGGGAAGTCACAGAGAGAAACAACAGGTTGAAGAGGGGGACCCGAGTTCATCCTTGATGGGTGCTTGGGTGGACTGAACGGGCTGGCTTTCGATGACGGAGGAACGTGGCCTGTTCTGCAGCCTGCTTTTAGGGGCTTCGACGACGTTACTTACGAACCATGGGGGTGCAGAGGCGGAGGCGATGACCGCCCATTGAGAAGGCCCGAGGGTCCTGGAGTTAGCCTGAGTGGCGCCGCACCTGTCCCTGCTTGCGCCCACCCATGACCCCAATTGCGACTTGTTACGCACGCGGTCATGACCAGCTCCGCGCCCAAGCAATCCTCCACGCACCATGTCCTGATGGGGTTGGCGGGATATCCACGCTAGAACGTCTCCTCCTGCAGACTCCAGGCACATGGATTGACGCGCTTGGGAGTTTTAGTTGATGAGCTCGGTGCCATTCGTACCTAAGAGCCGACAAGTTACGAGCGGTTGGGATTCAGGAATCAGGAGTGGTGCGGTCGCGCTGAAGGCCTCTTGCCGCTCGCTAAAGCACTACTCGTACCGTTGGTGGAAGAACACACGCCACTCAGTGTCGGGCTACTTGCACTATATGTCTCAAACATGATACTATACCGGCATACTAGCACTCTACTCGCCATCAGCGAAGAATCAAGATGCACAGAACTGATCCTTTGGTCACCAGACCCCGACGTGAAGGCCGAGGGGGCAATGATGACGGGAGCACTTTAGGCTGTGTCAGTGGCACCCTTGTACTCGTACGCTGGCGACTAGGCTGGGTAAGTGGGGAAACCTCGTCTATCCGTACCGGTTATACTGTTAGCCCCAGTGATGGGGCCTGGCGCCCCCATCATTATTATTGTTAGCTTGCAGGCTCTGAGTAGTTAACTAAGTAGTCAACTAGGCCTTTGGTGTGCGCTGCCCACTGGGTGCCCACCTGGCACCTGCATGCCACCTCCCCCCCCGCTGCAAGCAACCATCGTCCCTACACAGCGAACCAGTCAGCCTGGGAGTTGTTCGTCACCCTAGCCTCCCTCGGTCCTTCGAGAAGGGGTCCCGCGCACCACGAGCAGAGGCAGCATCTTGATCTTGCAGGTGCCTGTGGATTTCAAAGCTGCCACCAACTGCCACCACTGCACCACCACTCAACTGAATTGAACCGCACCTACATGACCGCCTAGGTACTCCGTACCGAGTATTCGTACTGTTCTGCTTGATCTGATCTGATCTACTCTACCACCATTGCTACGCTGGATACATACTACTCTACTATCTCTCTACACCTCACTCCGCCTTTCTCCTTTGCTCACCCGCTCACCTACTGAACTACTGACCTGAGCCTCTCTCGACTGCCTTCCTCCAACCGCGTCCGCTCGCCGTCCTGCTTTCAGCCGTGACTGCTGCCACAGATGTCCTCGGGTCATTGCAGATGAAGTGTGTGAACCATGTCTTCCTTCTTTGGGAAACGCAAGAGCCAGGTACGTTCACGGGTCCCAACGTTGAGCAATCTGGACTTGTTCTCTGGCCCCAGAACAGCTCCCTCTTGAACGAGCACTGATGACGCCCGCTCTAGAATGCTGCGACTCCCGCAGTCGGTACGACTCCCGCAAAGAATCCTAATGCGCCCATTCCCACCCCACTGGAGCGTATGCTCATGAACGCTGGTCCTATTCGCAACGATGGGAGCGACAAGTTCTTTGGAATGGAAAATGTATGTTGTTAACTTCACTTGTCACTCAACTGTTATCAACTTCTCAATTTTTACTGACGGTATTCCTTACAGTTTGGCAATACCTGGTCAGTGCATCTCGGTAAATCTGTTCCACCTTGGTTGACTGACTGACTCGCCGCAGCTATTGCAATTCCATCTTACAGTGCCTTTATTATTCTGTTCCCTTCAGAGAAAATGTCCTTGCTTATCCTCGGCGCTCCAACCCAGAATCTGTCGCCCATGCGCAGGCGAACGCTCCAGCTCGCGTACCACCAACCCAGGCTAATGGAAATGCCAAAAAACCTCAGGGCCCAAGTTCGGCGCGCAGTGCGGGAACACCACCTAATCAACAACAGAAACCGGAAGACAAAGACTCACCGGAATATAAAAAGAAACAGGCCCTGATCACGGGCCCAATCTTGAATATGAGCTATGAGAACTCGGCAGATTACGACATGCCCGAGGACCTTTTTACTTCGCTGAAGGATCTTTTCGAAGCCGTTGTCATCAATCAATCAAGAAGTGGTGTCATCAGCCCTAGCAGGTTTCTAGAAACTCTGAGAAAGGGAAATGAAATGTTCCGCTCTGCCATGCATCAGGATGCACATGAGTTTCTCAACCTTCTCCTCAACACCGTTCTTGAGAGTATTGAGACTCAAAACAGGAAGCTTTTGGCGCAAAAGAAGGCCGAAGCATCATTATCCGAGTCCGAGGATTCTGCCATTGCCAAGACAGAGTCGGCGACCGTTTCATTTCCTTCGATCCTCCCTACACCGACAGCTACATCCACCAGGTGGCTCTCTGAATTGTTCGAGGGTACACTCACATCGGAAACGAGGTGCCTGACATGTGAAAATGTCTCCCAACGTGATGAACCATTTCTAGATCTATCCGTCGATCTAGAACAACACTCCTCAGTCACTGCCTGTTTGAGGAGGTTTTCGGAGGAAGAGATGTTGTGTGAACGCAATAAGTTCCATTGTGACAATTGTGGGGGTCTGCAAGAAGCAGAAAAGAGGATGAAGATTAAGCGGCTCCCAAAGATATTGGCTCTCCATCTCAAGAGATTCAAATATACCGAGGACTTACAACGTCTTCAGAAGTTGTTCCATAAAGTGGTATATCCATATCATCTGAGGCTCTTCAATACCACCGACGATGCTGAAGATCCCGACCGATTATACGAGCTTTACGCAATCGTCGTACATATCGGTGGTGGTCCATACCACGGCCACTACGTTGCCGTCATCAAGACTCAAGATCGTGGCTGGCTGCTATTCGACGATGAAATGGTGGAACCAGTCGACAGAAGCTTCGTACTCAACTTCTTTGGCGACAAGGCTGGGCTTGCTTGTGCCTACGTTCTATTCTACCAAGAGACTACCATCGAAGCAATTCGAAAGGAGCAGAGGAGCGAGGGCAAGGCACGAGCGTCCCAAGATGTTACTAACGGCTTGGGTATAATTCCCAACAACTCAACCGAAATGCATCGAGTCCCCACCGCAAGTCCCATTGCCTCTCTGGCATCGACAGGAGAAGCTGCTCAATACGCAGCTCTGGATCACGCAGCCACTGCCCCTCCTCAATTTAAAACCAATGGCCATGTTGAGCCGCCTCGATCTCCACCGCTCTCCGCACTTCGGCCTTCAAGTCCAGTAATACAGAGCAAAAAGGAAAAGGCTAAAGAAGAAAAGATCCGGAAAGAAGAAGAGAAGGCCAGAAAGGCAGCTGAAAAGCATGCCGAGAAGCAAGCTGAGAAGGAAAGATTGGAAAATGAGAAACAGCGTCGAAAAGATCTTTCCAATAAATTGCAGGAGGCACACAAAAGGCAGGAGGCCGAGCTCAAAGCAGCGCTAGAGGCCAGTAAAGCGTCCAAGGCCGACGAAGATCGCCGCAACGCCTTGGAAAGAGCAGAAACCTACTCTCCTGATAGCAGTACTCCTTCTGGCCTTGACCGATTTAAACGATCAAAGAGCCTTCGATTCGGATCTTTGACTAAGAAGGACAAACCCCGGTCCAACCCTTCAGACGAAAATGTCTCTGCGTCGCCAGGTATCCCCCTACCACCCGACCCCAAAAATCCCGACACACACAAGGACAAGGAGAAAAAGAACCGATTCAGTATCAGGAAGAAATCATTTGGTAAATTAACCTAAGAATCCGCCACACATCTTATCATCCTTCAAAGATCCTCGCCATGTACAGTCACACATACGCACCTCCCATTTTTTCAAGTATATATGACTTTTCTAAGAACCACCATGGCGGCAAACAAGATGCTGACAGGTTGTTAAAATATCCATCCCCCTGATCTTTCCCATTCAGCCATCCAATGGACATGCAAATTGTCAGATGGTTGTGATGGTCACCTGGGGATTGCACATGCTAGGATGTGTTCTATGAATCAAGGACGAGGATCATGACACGATTCAAATTACATTTCATGGCGTTGACTCACAGCTTCTTCTTGATTTGGGATGGGGAAAAGGCTTCCCAAATGTCTCTCAAAAAAATTTAATGAAAGAATAGCGACAGGAGTTACCAATTTACTGAGCCACCAGTTCCAATTCCAGTTTCGATTTCTCAGTGCAGACCAAGGTCGGGAGCTTCAATCAGTACGCTTCGTTGACTTCAGGCAACTAGAGGGCAAGATGACAGACACATTGCTGAGCAGTCTAACTGTCTGCCTAATACATACGCTTGGAGGCAGTGGGTCCCTGAGAACGACGCACTACCTGAGCTGGAACATTTCCACAACGCAAAGTCTTCCATGACCGGACATGAAACCTGCGTCACCGAGCCCTGGCCTGAATGTGCCATCCTTTCGGAGACTTTCCTATCGAAAGTACCGACGGAGAAAAAGCCACAACAAAGTGTAGGACAACGGAATTGGAATAGGAACAGGATCACTTCTTACAGGAAAACAAAATAGTCATTCAGACGATGTCCATACTTGAGGAGAAGGAGAAATTTGAACGTGGGAACTCAATACTACCTGACCAACCTCTGTAGTTCGGCATTCCATTGCCGTCCCCGATAATAATTACCTTTACTGATTCATCCATCGAATGCTTGTTTGTTGTTGTTGTTTTCGTATCTCAGGTTCTTTCCTGATGGCTTGATTTGATCCTCCCGTTTTGCGGCTCGATATACATACATGTACTACTAATGGCGCGGGCACCCAGCACAGGCAAATAGTAGGGACAAAGCAGTCCAGGACTCCAGGCCATCCTTGCCTCGCCTCGCCTCGCCTCGCCTCATCTCCCTGGGTTACGGTATCACTATCTGAGTAATAATAGCTACACCCTCTCTAGCTCGGGAAATCTTCTGTGTTCACGTGAACGAAACGAGCGTATCTGCAACGTCCAGCTATTAATAAGTCAAGTTACATACTAGTTACATAGTAGTCGGGGGTTCGAGGTTTTCCCGTTCAAGTGAAAACACAGTTCGAGAAAGAGCATGCGAAGGTGCGGGTGAACATTGTCGTAATTAGGTTTTTTTTTGGCCCTCATGATGGGGAAGCCTTGCATTTCGGATTTTGCTTCTGCTTCTGAGATAACTATATACGGTAACTTTCTCGCTTTCTGGGTTTGGCCTACTTTTGTGTCGTCCCCGACCCCAACAGTACTAGTTTATGTACTTCATACCGCTTCAAGTTGTGCTGGACTGATGTAAAGGAGACGTGGCTTGGATTTCTTCGGAATGCTAGTGCTCGAGGTGATAGCCATGTGGTCTAAGGCATGGATTCAAGACAGCCGCAGAATCTGGAATAGTCTGATGCCTAGCCTGTTCCTTTGCATTTGCCACGTCTCGGACAAACTCCTGGTCGAGGTGGCATGCTCGAGCACGGAATCATCCAAGATGTCCTGCTGTTCCTGACATCAAGTGATAATTTCCTCCAATCATCAAATTAGATACCGGGCCTGAAATCTCCCTGGATGCACATTGTGGTCCTAACTCCTCTCACAATGGACATGCGACAATTCTGGACTAAGAGGCCTGCACAATGTCTCCCTCTCGTATGCTGTACCCCGCGGCGTGACATAGTTGGTGTCGTCAAAGAAAGTCAGTTTAACGACTACTAAATCTGTAGGGTGGACCTTGTCGAGCTTTTGACGCTGTTGGTCCCTGAGCTAAGGATGAGCGCAATACCAGTGCGAAGTCGGTCCTTTCTCTTCTTGGTGTTCAGCTCTGAGGCCGTATCGGTGTCGGCATGTGCTCCACCTCTAGGCATGAGGTAGGATGTGGTTAGAGTGAGTACCTGTCGTGGGGCCGGCTGCCAATCGCATTATCCATGGAGGCTCTTTGGATATCCTGTTCTTGCCAGTAGGCGGATATTTCTGCTAGCCTAGAAGAAGCTCATACACGATGATCATCAGGTTTACTCCAATTAGGGGGACTGAAAGAGTTATCGTCAGTCGAGACTAGGCCAGAGCGGGGATCAAGAACGCACCTCGACAGAGAGTCCTAATGCTGGAGATTAAATGGATGCCCTTGCTGCGAAAACTCTCGGGATCTTGACCAGGGGCTCCAAACGCCGGTCCACTAGCAGGGTCATTGAGTGAGGACTTTCCCCAGCCGACTGTATACAAATATTTAGTGATTTTGTTCTCCTTCAGAGTGTGCGGGACGAAGGAGAGGTCGGGGGAGAAAACATACTTCGAGCGAGGAAACGGTCTTCGGACAAAATTGCGACTGCGTTGAGAAAGAGACAGCTCGCTAGATGAATAGCACGAGAAGTCAGCCAAGAATTCCTTCATTACTGAAGAGTAAAATGAGGTTATGCTCACCATAGATAAGAGGGCCGAAGCCGAAGAGAGAAAGCATTTTGATCGGGGGTTGGACGGTACTGGACGGTATTGCGAGGAATATTGGGGTTTGAATAATGCAGGCAGATCTGTGAGATATCGAGCTAGCTATTCTCACTGCTGGACTGTAGGTTCTAATCGCTGCAGATTGAGAAAGATATTTCGAAGGAAGCAGAGGTGGCACTGCGATAATATCGAAGAGTGGGCGGGTAGTCCAAGTGAAGCCAGATCAACGCAGGCGGAGTGTTGATGCCAGAGTGGTTCTTTCCCCACTAATTACTTATTGGCGTTAAGACCCTACTAGATAATTACGCATGTATCTCACATCTCGAGGATCTTGGTCTCTAGCAAGTATCTCTCTACCATACATACGCCGTAGATAGCCTGCCTATCTAAGATGTATTCCGTCATCACATCCTTAACCATTTCCATCAAAATTTCTGTAATCACCTCACATATCCCCTCGTTGGCTCACAAGGCTGAGTCTAAGGGCTTCGCGGATATGCTTGCGCAGACCTAGTGCAGCCTAGCCCCTCGCTTGGTTGCACTCGTATCCGCATTTTAATTACTGCTACACAGCATGGCCTAATCCACCATTCGTCTACCAGTATCTCTCTTTTCAGGCCGGCTTCTTCTAATAATGCGAGCTGACAGCCAACGTTTTCAGCAGTCGTTGCGATTTATTTGCCGATCATCCGTGTCTGCACGGGGTTTGAAATTGACAATGGTCTGCCCTGTTTTACTGGTTCTAAAGTTCTTGAAATACAAGCCGAATTACTAATGGGTGCTGGACCGTATTCTTTAGTATCAGGCAAAACGAGATGGCGTTGCTTCCTTTGCAGATTTGCAGTCCCATTTGATCACTATATAAGAGCCTCTCGGACTCGGAGCAGCTCTCTCGTTCTTTCTCACACCCCTACGCAAAGTTCGCTTCAAAGAAAATCGCCCAATAGCTCCTTGCCTTGTCCCTTGTATTATTGAACATCATGGCTGAACCTGTGGATTCTGTGACGGATCTACCACCCGTTCGTCGCTACATAACCCAGCATAACGCTGATGGCAAGAGCATTCATATTGAATCTCCTGCCCAAAGATATTTCCCGAGTCCTGGAGCTGGAGGCTTTGCCAAATCTTACTCCGTCCCACTGCCAGCGGACCTCACGGACAACGCAGATACAAAGGCGTATCTCGAGAAAGGCGGCCCCACTAGCTGGGATTCACCTGCTGTCGTTGCTCCTAGTGGTGTCAATCTTGTCATCGTGGACCTAGTTCCCGGTGGTGTAACTCCATTGCACCAAACTGTTTCGATTGATTACTCCATTGTCATTTTTGGTGAGATCGAACACGAACTTGACAGTGGAGAGATTGTGAAGTTGAAACCTGGCGTAAGTCTAACGCATCGAGAGTGCCCGTCACCTGTCCGGCTGAGATAATATAGGACCATATCGTTCAGCGTGGAACTAACCATCTATGGCGAAACGCTTCTAAGACGGAGCCGGCTCGATTCATCGCCTCCACCATTCCAATTGAACCTTTGAAGGTCAATGGAGAGCTTCTGGAGGAGAAATGGACCATTCCTTCTTAGGTATCTTCGATAGTACTCGAGTTCTCAGCAAAATAAATTGCCTTCTCACAACCCCATGACAAGCTCCCTGCCGTTCAATCTTTGATTTGAAATTGGAGATCCCAGCGTTCATCTTTCGTGTTCAATAAGGAAAAAAGCCCCTACCTAAACTCTCGAAATGTCTTCACTCAGTAGTCAAAAGTACCCGAAGAGTGCATACCTGTGTGCGAGCAGCATTAGATTCTTGCCTGCAAGACACTTGTGCAAGGCTGCGATTATCACGTGACGCAGCGTCCCCCCTTTCTCAGGCTTCATCATCCAAACTTTTCATCTCACATACACAAATTCCAGCCGCTGATGGTTTTTCGTACTTCATCGAGCTACAGTTTTCATGATCTGGCATCATGGCACGAAAGCTCGAGATGTGGCATCTCAGCTACATCATTTTCCCCGCGTTTATCCTACTCCACCTCTACATGGCGCCCTACACCAAGGTAGAGGAGTCGTTCAACATGCAAGCGACGCATGACATTTTGGCCTACGGTGTGCCGACGGAACATGTCTATCTTCGCCTCAAAGCCCAGTACGATCATATGACCTTCGCAGGAGCTGTGCCGCGAACATTCGTTGGCTCCCTTATCCTCGCCGCACTCGCAAGACCTCTTGTCTGGCTTGGGGCTTTGAACGGCGAACAACAACAATTTATAGGTATGTAGTCACGGATCATCGATAAATCTCACGACGAAATGATGGCAGCACCATCGCCTGTCGGTTTTAATCATTGCTAACGATTTCTGCCCTATGTTGCCATATAGTGCGCGCTCTGTTGGGACTTTTCAATGCTGGCGCCCTCATCAGCTACGCGTCAGGTGTGCGACGAGCTTATGGCAAGGTGGCGGCAGAATGGTACATGTGGCTGCAGGCCAGCCAATTCCATATTCTTTTCTATTCGTCTCGTACGCTTCCGAATATGTTTGCCTTCGGCATAAGTATGCTTGTCCATTCATATCAGTGATGAGTTGGTCGACATGAACCTACGGCTAACGTGTGTTGCGCTTCTTCCACCACCAGGCACAATTGCTCTTCGATTCTTCCTACCAGACCCAGCATCAGCTACACCTAAAGTCAAGCGTACGAGATTAGCATTGTACCTACTGACGTTGCCAACCGTAATATTCCGGTCTGAGCTCGCCTTGCTTCTGGGAGCACACTGCATCTTCTTGCTTTTCAAATCCGGCAGCGTCGCGAATGGCGCGGCTCTCGTACGGACAACGCTTGTTCCAGCCATCTTCGTCGCTGCTGCTGTCGGCCTCTTGCTGACCGTGAGCATCGACACGTTCTTCTGGCAGTCCAACACGCTCCTGTGGCCCGAACTGGCTGGTTTCTTGTCCAACATCTTCCCGTCGAAGGGCGGCCTGGGAGCCTCCGCTTGGGGTACCTCCCCATGGCATTGGTACTTCACGTCAGCAATACCACGGATGCTGATCAACCCTCTCCTTTTGCTCTTGATCCCGTGGGCCGTGGTGGCCACCACCCTCGCCCCGTCACTATTCGACCTCCTGATCCCACCATTGACGTACACGGCCATGTACTCGCTGCTCCCTCACAAGGAAACGCGCTTCCTCTTCCCGATCATCCCACCGCTCACCGCATCCCTGGCCCTGATTGCCAGCTACGTAACCGTGCGCATGGACCGATCGACCCTCTACAAACTTACGACCTTCGTCCTCCTAACAACCACCCTAATCAGCACCTACATCTCGCACGGACTCCTCCTCCCTCTCTCCGCACAAACATACCCCGGCGGCGCAGCCCTCACCTCACTGCACGCGCTGAGCCTGAACTACCGCCCGCAACCCCAGATCCGAGTCCACATCACAAACCTCGCGCTGCAGACTGGGGTGACGCACTTCCTGGACGTACCATCATCAACCCTCCACGACCGCCCGCTGTTTGTGCTCCCTGGGTCGGCGGACGGGCGCAAGCCAACGATTGCGCCGAAGACGCGAAGCAAGTGGATCTACGACAAGACGGACAACGAGACCGAGTTCCTCACGCCCGCGTTCTGGGCTCGCTTCGACTATGTTATCGTCGAGGATCCCGCGCGCGCCATCGGCGCCTGGGACGTCGTCGACAGAGTCTTTGGACTGGGCAAGCCGAGCGTGCTCTCGCCGGATACCGGAAGGGGATTGCTGGTCCTCGGCCCCAAGGAGAAGAGGAGGCAGGACGACGGGCTCAGTCGCTTGCTGGGTAGTATGTATGGCCACGCGGGGAAGTGGGCGTATGGCGTCTTGCATGATGTTTTGAGGGAGGGATATGGAATGGATCGCGTCTTGGGTTCGATCTTGAAGGGCAGAGATTGGAGCTTGACTAGAGGCTGGTGGCTGCATTGGTCTTTGGAGCCGAAGCTCTTTATTCTGAAAAGGCCCGAGGGTGGGATCCGGCCCTCGTAGATAGCTATGTGGTTGCGAATAATTTGCCTTTTTTGGCCGTTTGACTCGGCCACTTTCGGTTATGTAGGAGAACCCAAGGGATCGGATCAACGTCGAAGCCCACACTCAGGAGAGTAGCCTGCATCATCACCCCAGTACGGAGTCCCTAGGTATCTATCTCCTCGAGCCGCCCAAAGTTCCAATCCTGCCCTCCAGACTCCCGACCATATCACCAACAACTTTCGCATTGCCCTTCATTGACTCCTCGAGCTCCAACATTCCCTTCTCGACGACCTCAACCGCCTCGCGCCACTGCTTAATCTCAGCCTGCATCTCGGCCTGTTTCCTCTCAACATCGTCGAGCCCGTTCTTTGCCTCTGCGGCGCCGGCGTGGATCACGCTCAGCGCCCGCAGCCGCTCAAGCACCACCGGCAGCAGCGGCTGCAGGCTCTGTATCGACGGGAGCAGCTGGTACAGCGCCGTCACCTTCGCCGCCTGCTCTTCTAGGAAGACTCGGGAGGTGATCTGTAGGGTCTCGTCGTCCGGGCGGTGCAGCTCTGCGATCTGTTGGTTCGCTTTGCTTGTGGCTGGGTCGTTGTTGGTGTTGCTGGTGTTGAGAATCTGGGGCGCGTAGCTACTGAGGCTCTGGGAGGTTCCTTGGGGCCCGGAGGAATTAGAGAGACCCCGCCGAGGACGCGTGTTGATATGTAAGTTTGCCGAGACAAGCTGGTTCATGCGCGTGTTATGGAGTTTCTCGAGGGCTTCGAGCGCGGCTTTGCGACTTTGCTCTAGGGCTTTAGACTCGTTGTTGAGGGTCTTCAGTTTGATGGAGACAGAATCCAGGAGAGGGGTCGTTTGGGGAGCCGAAGCGGTGGTGTTTGATGTCGCGGGATTGAGCGCGCCGTAGAGGGTGGTTATCTGGGATGAAAGGCTGTCTAGTGTGGGGAGAATCGATGTCGTTCGAGGACTTTCTGCGCTGCTGCTAGATGCCATGCCCAGGGCAGCTTCTAGCGCGGTGAGGCGGTCTGAGAATGCTGCCACCGCAGCCAACGCAGATGGTGTATCGTGGGACGAGGAGGGTGGCTGAGCTGCTGGCCTTTGTGAGGCTCCGTCTTTGGCTTGCTGTCGCTGCCGCTGTCGAGTATTTGACTCCAGTTTCGAAAGAAAATGCTCCTCTGTAGTACCTAGTCCTTTCAGGCCAGCCTTGACACTCAGACCGTCCAGAACCCTACTCAATTCCTCGACCCCATCACGATCAACGATTTCTTCCTGATCACCCTGTCTCTCTCTCTCTTTTTCTGGTTGCTGCTGCTGCTCCACGCTATCCTTGAATTCGCCCTCTGAATCCTTCTCTTGCTCCATCTTTAGTAACTGCAGTCTCACCTCTTCAGCCTCCCTCTTTAAGCGCGCGAGTTTCCTGCCCAGCGTCTCGTCCTCGCTGTCACTCATGTAGACGATCTCATCTTCACCCTTGTCGTTCTTGACCATGCGCCGCCGAGAACTTCGGGTTCGGTATGAGCGGTGGGAAACCCCGATAGTGTCTGAGAAATCTACACCTCTAGCGTCAATCCTGGAAGCCCCAAATCTGCGTCTCGCCCCTTCTCGATCGACGGGTTGCCTGTCGAGGCCTGGAGCACCGGAATCATGGTCAGAGGGGACCGGAGATATCGTTCGCACAGTGCCTGTCTGATATTGTTTTGAAATCAGAATCCTGTATTCCTCTTTCGCTTTGGGTTATTGGCTAGAGAAAGGTAAAGACTCGTGCGTACCTGCACAGTAGAAACATCGTCCGCTAGATCTGGAGTTTCGTATACTTCTGGTGCAATATCCTAGGACGAAGAATGCTTGTCAGTGAGTTGCTTAGGTGACCTGTGATGATTCGTAGGTGTGTTGATGCTCACCAAGTCAGGCAGACCAGCATATTTCTTGCTAATAGCCATCTTTAATGGCCTTTCTCACTTACAAAGGGGCTGATTTCTGTTCTCAGTTCAAATAAGCTTGATGGTCTACGAGTACCCGTATGCAAGAAGAAAACCCCAATTCTCGGGAAATGAAATCTACGGGGAGGTCGCGTAGTGCTTGGCAATTCGACGCGTATATTAAATAGACGCGTAGAGTACTCTGTATGTGGCCGGCCTCCATCTCTGTAGCATCTACTCGCAACAGTGAACTGCGACGGACCACTCACAAGGCTCGAACATGTCCAACGCTCTAATTAGCCAGGTAGAATTGCTTCCATGAAAGTCACCTGGCTGGAGAACCTGGACGCAACGTGGAACAGGCTTTATCGCTGAGGGCGAGACTTCTGATTCATTAATTACTATCGCTTTCTGTTGAGCTCAAGCTTCACCAAGTAGACTGAGGCTATGTCGCGTCCCGTAAGTCGGTACCGTTGTCTAGCCTTTTCAAGTTGACGCTCGCCCTTTATCCTTATGTAGATGCTTGTCCGCATCCATGTCAACAAGGAAGCGCTCCCATGTTGAGATGACAGACTGATAGAATTCCATATGTTGGGTTGCCAATGCCCCCAAACTGTCTCGAAACTCAACCCCCTTAATTCTCTCAAAATCGGTGACCTCACGGACAACCTGTTCATCGAACATCTCACTCGTGCCTTTGGCGCCGTCAACCTCCCGGTTCAGCTCGGCAATTTTCAGTTCAAGTTTTCGTGCTCGTTCCCGTCGTGCAGTCTCGTGATCAACTCCCCGGATATCCTCGACTTTATTGCGGATAAAGTTTGCTGGATTCAAGGCTGAACCGTGTGAGTAGGGGTTGCTCGAGGCCAGCATGTCTCGTTCAGAAGTTGCTTTGGACAGGTAATCTGTAAGGCCTTCAAAATCTAGTTGTTTTTGTTCTCTGGTTTTCAATAATGACTTGACCGAACCGATGTATGCCTCCATGTCTCGTAAACTGCCGAGATAATTTTGGTCTGTGTGATCTTTCAATGCTTTCCAACCCCGAGAAGACTCTTCCACGCAACCAGCAAAGGTTTGTAATTGCGCTTCGATCGCGGGTTCTAAAGGCGTAAGCTTCCTCATATTGTTAGCAAGATCGGCATAGTCTGCCTCCAGATCGCCTTCTCGCCGTGCGACTCGTGCAATAATCTTCTCCACATGAGAGAGATCCTCGTCAAGTTTATTGGCCCTCTCGGTCACCTCAATAAATCTCTTGTCGGGCTTGTGGACTTTCGAAAAAGCATTAAGCATGGTATCTGCGACATTATCGAAGAAACCAGAGGGTGCGGCTGGGTTATTTGTATTCTCGCCCCCAGTATTGCTCCGAGAAGGCCTAAGTTTCATCTGTGCATTCCAGTCGGCAGTCTCGAGAAATAGAATCAGGATCGGTGCTCTGCGTAAGACAGGGTGTAATGTACATCGCTTGAGGAACCGATGTAAAGACCAAGCCCGTCGCTGCGTGAATTCGGTACTAAAGCGATCCCCCCTAACATATGCCATATTGTTCTTCTCAGGTAATGGAGGAATGGCGCATGCTTGATAGTCTTTGTGTAAAGTTTGTCGGAGGAAGACGAAATCTGTAAAGCGTCTTCGAACCGAGAAATCCGACTTCTGGAAGGACTTAAAGTCTGTCTGAAAGTGATGTTAGATCCTTAACGTCAATAAACGAATGCAATCGAGCTTACGTGTGTGGTAACAAGGTAAGACACATAGGCATCCTTGGTCCCATCGTTCTCTTTCAAGGGGGTATCGACTGTGACGTCTAGAGTACCATCACGGCCTATTCCTGCCAGATCAACATTGTCTGCTTGCTGGCCAGCCTGTGGTTCACTGGAGAGACTATCGCTTCGCCGCCCACTGGCGGATCTGGTGGGTAGATTGGATTGGTGAGAGAATGGCGCAGAGGACTCAGGTTGCCGAGGGTCTTCTCTTTGCCATGACACACTGTCAAAATCACCATGGTCATCCATTGCTCAGGTCCAACGCCCGCAGGCAGCGACGGTTCGGGAGATACGGTGCGGAGAGATCGGGATAGCACAGCCAAGCAGGTCCAAGAAGGTTGAAGTAATGCGTAAAGAGGAGACCTGCCTTGTCGGCGAAATGAAAGCGCTGCTATCGTGGAATTGGTATACTAATCGTTTGGGTGGTGGTTGAGGATGCGAAGGAGATGGGAGTTGAAGCCGCGCTGCCCGCACCACAAGCTGCACCTGCCATTGCCTGTCGGGGGTGACCTGAACTGCAGCTTCGTGTTGCACCTGCCACTAGCGGTGGGAGAGTGGGAATGACGCATATCTTGGCACTAGGTTGTCAGCTTAGGTACCCCTGTCGTAGTAGCCAGGGCCCGCGAGGTTTGTACATATAAGTGCCTAATAGGTAAACAGCACCACCTAACAAGTGACGATCCCGGTACTATGGGAGTCTGAGTGTTGCGTTGTTATTACTACGAAGCACATTGCGCTTTAAACTATCTTTGAAAGCTATCACACGAACGCAGGGATGTTACTCCGTAGAACTTACGCCGCTTGTATTTCTGCAGAACTAAACAGCAATCTTTAATCATAATGTGGCAATATAACTATCACCGAATGTTCGAATGTTCGTTTTATTTTGGTCCAATTCCAGTACAAGTAGTCTACGAAGTAAATCCCTGAAGTGGTTTAGAATTCAAACTCCCCCCGAAATTGGTCCAAGTTCATCCCAGTGCCGACGCGCTCGGTCAAGTCTCGTCGTCCCATGCCAGTGAATGCTCGTCTCAAGGTATCGTACAGGTTCGAGCTCTCGTTTTGTTGAATCATCCTTTCAAGCTCAGCGTCTCCGATTCCGGCTCCGTTCTCCCACCCATCACCGACAATCTCACGAGCCTTGTCCATCCCTTGCTCCCCAACAACCCGATGTAGATTTAGAGCTCCAAGTAGATGGCCGGCGGCCTCGGGATAGCAACCGATATTGATGCATGATACACCGAGGTTATACCGTGCTCGCACAAAGTTGGGGTTCACTTCTAGTGCCTTGCAGTATGCATCAATGGCATCCTCTGATCGACCCGAATTGGCCAAGGTAGCACCCAGTCTGTTCCATAAGAGATGCAATTGGCTCTCGCGGTTCACCAGTCCTTGCTCGGTGGAGGCTAGAGCAGCCTTGAAGCAGTCCACGGCTTTCTCGAATTCTTCGTTCCCATAAAACAACACCCCTAAGCCTACTTGCACGTCGGGATCCATATGTTCACCAGAAGGTGATAATTGTGCTGCTTTGATGAAAAGATCGGCTACACGCTCATGCAAAATTGCTCGGTCCGTGAAACCAATATCAGAGGCATCCGACACGTTCTGTGGAGGATGAATGGCAGGATATTTGACACTGATCCATCTTTCAAGTGTTCTGTAGGCAGTACTATCATAACCTTCATTGGTGTACGATACCGCCAGACCCATCAAAGCATCTAAGTTGTTCGGATCAAGCTGCAATGCTTTCTCCAATGCTCGGATGGCTGGTGATTCTTTCTCGTTCTGTGCCTGGGCTGCACCTAGCAAGACCCAGGCTTCGACATGGTTCGGATCTTGTTGGACAGCAGCTTCGAAAGCCAACGCGGCAAGAGAGAGATTGCCGTGAGTCTCGAGGATCTCCTTACCCTGCTCAAAGGCAGATCTTGAGGCTGTACCGTTCTCTAGATAAGGATTCTGGGATTCAAACATATACTCTCCGAGCATCGGTTCTCTTTCAAAGGGATTGTGAGTGTTCAAGCCCATGTCCGAGTCGAACTTGTCCCAAGCCGCGAAGTCCTCATTGGAAAAGGTGTTGTCGTAATCGCTAATTTCCTCAGTCATTTGTCTGTGTAGATACGATCAGTTTCATTGTTATCCCACATATGCCCGAAATCCTTGGTGATGTCCACTTACCTGTCAATATCCTCGAGCTCCTTCTCCATCGCCTTGTTTGCTTCTTCCGAAAGGCTATCCTGTTGCATTTCTAATTCTTTGAACTGAGCCTCCCAGTTGGCGTCGTCTAGTTCGACCATGCGCCCCTTTCCTTTGTCTGTAGTTTGATCGGGTTGTTGCTGCATTTGGTTGAAAGATCCAAAATTCATTCCCATACTCATTCCGCCACCCATGTAGCCCATTCCCATCGGTCTTTGGTATCCGTTCATCATAGAGGGCGCCTGCGTAATGGGGCTCGTAGTCCGTTGTGCGGCGGAAGCCTGCTGGAAGCGGGCGAAATCTTGTGGAGAAAATCCATTTGGCTGTTGTTTGGCCATCTGAGAATTGGCGAAGGCAGCCTCCATTCTTGCTTGTTCACCAGGATCGAAATCGGTCGCCCATCCTGGGGACGGTGATCTTCGAGTAACGCCTTGAAGATTGGGTAGGTCTTGTCTTAACTGATCCATGGCAAAGGGCTGTGGTAATTGGCTGGGTTGTTGCATAAAATCATTCATCATCTGAATTGGATGAGTCCTCGGCAGATCGAAGCGAGTGATGAGGCCTACATACCTGATCAGAACCTGGAGATCCCATACGAGATCTCATGCTCTCCTCAAGTCCACCTGGTCCCCTGCCGACCAGGCGATCTCTCTGGAGAGTATTGTCATTTTGGACATGTTTGGTGAACTGAGTGAGGGGATTGCCGGCGGTGGAACATTCCGCGCCGCCCAGGAAAGACATGACAAAGACTGTTTAAGAGATGTGTGAGAGATGAAAATGGACAGATGATAGAAGTAAGTGTTGAGGAAGACTGACTGCGGAGGCTCAGGACATCGAAGGGTGGGTGGCCATTAGTTGGTGACAATACCCCAAGTCCTGGTATAATAGTGAGAACAGTACTCCGGATAAGTCAGCAGAATTGGCGGCACTTGGTGGCTGCTTGGGCCGAGGTTCGTCCATCCGTAGCCGTCTCAAGCCTGTAAATATTATCACTCGAATCACAACCTGGCACGGAATGTGTAATTACATATCCCTGGAACCCTCACTCCACCCGTCAAATTTTCTGGGGTTGCCGGAAACTTTGCATCTAGCTCATTGGACAATTCGGACGGCCGTAACTCTGTAATATCGGTATACATAGGGATGGAATTGGAAGCAAGACCCTTCGTGCAACTATTACCCTGGTTAGAGGCTGCCTCATTCGGAGGATAGCGAGATGTTCCTCACGACAAATCAAGGTACGGAGTACAACTTTTAGAATGGAGATTATACAAACACCCGATCTAGCGATCAACTCTAGGTCCAGTCGCTTGCTGTTCCTCATGACCAACCCAGGGGTGGATATGGACGAAAGAAAAATACTCGTGCTATGCCCTCCAGACCAGCCCTTAGAAAGGCAACCCAACATGCTTCCCGCGCCCATGATAATATCCCTTCCTGCTAGATAGAGTCAATACAGCCATTGCCCAATTTGCTCACCATTATACACTCTAACAGCCAGATGGTGGTGAAAACACCGGTTCCAGAGAGCGGCTGATCAAACAATGATGTACATGAAGATGTAAAAGTCTATTTGTAACAGTTGGGAAATTCCTTGTGGTGCTTTCCCCAATGCACCCTTCCTTTGGCCGTTTTCCGGCTCCATTCCACCCCGAGCAACCGTTTCATGGGTCACCCGAGCTGCAAACAACACAGCTTTTCGCTAGGAGCATTCGTTATGATTCTTGCGTAGAAGGCGCTGGGGGTGTTTCAGTTGGCTGTGCGCGTGGCCCTCCTTCTTGGTTTCTTGTTGTGCTTGTATTGTAAGAATAGTCAACCCTCAACTTCCGGCCATATGTCTCCTTCTCCTGAAGGACCTTCATGGCTTCCATGGCACTTTTAACATCAATGAAATCAGCATGAGCGAAGCCTCTTGGTTGTCCAGTTCTTCTGTCGATGGCCACCCGAACATCGATGACATTTCGAATGCCACGGAAAAGATTTCCAAGGTCCCGATCGGTCATCTCGAAGGACATATTGCCAATGAATAGGGTCTTGGACGGTGGATTCATAGGACCTGTCCTGCGCTCCCGGTTAAAGCTGTTGGACGGGCGAGCGGCAAACTGAACGGTCATGCGGCGGCCTTCGTACAACTGCATGTTCATGGTTCTGATCGCAGATTCAGCTGATGCAGTCTCCGCGAACTCGAGGTATGCAAATCTGGTAGTGTGTCAGCGGGTGGTGTAGTTTCTCTTGACAGGTCTCACCCCTTGCTCAAGCCCCGGTCATCACGGATGACCTTGCATCGGTTGATCGCACCAAATTGGGTGAACTCTTTTACGAGTTCCGACTCGGAAATATCGAAGAAGAGGTTACCAACATATACAGTTGTCGACTTCTCCGGAAGGTGCTCGTGAGAGGATGGAGAATCCTGGGGTCCCTGCCGCTCGGTGAAGGTCTGGTAAGTCCCTGGGGTGTGTCCCGCTGCCTCAGTCACTGTGGCAGACTCTTGCGCCACATCCTTTTCGTTCGTTTCTGAGGCGGGGAGGGCTTCTTCAGTCGCTTCTGTCACGTTGGCACTTTCGGTATTAGCAGGAGCGCTGCTGGTTTCCTGCTCCGCTGTGCTCGTCCATCTCCTGTTAGAAAGGAAAGCAGAACTGCGAGGTGCGGACCGCGGCGTAGAGGCAGTGACGAAAGCGGAATAGGCTCGAGAAGGTGAGATACAAGCCGACGGCCGTGAGGTGAGGAGGCGCGAAGCGGAATGTCGGAGGGCATACCTGGGCGATACTCAATAACTGTTTTTCAGAACTGGATCGAGACTTACATTTTGAACACCAGTGCGTGGATATAATTAGAAATGCGACAATAGAAACGAAAGCAAGTGATGAGTAGAATAAAATATCGATGAGAGAATTGTCAAGGAAAGAAAGATAATCCTAGTATCGATGATCAGGGAGGACTAGGGAAAAAAAGTTTCGAGACGCAGCTTTTCAAGTTAGTCCTTGGATTCATATTATTATGCGGGACTTCATTGATTCTGGCTAGCAGACCGTGGAGACACTCTACGCGATTGAGCAAACGCTTCACAGTACTCCGTATAGTACGGAGTACTATTCAAGTCCTGAATTACGGTGGACCAGAAGATCCTTAGATGCTAGGCCACTGCGGAAAAACCCTCAAAGCTCGCATGTGTACCTAGATATATCCCTTCCGCGGATAGTGGGTACTCTTTGGGTTTAGCGCCGTGACACTTCAAAAACGGAATTGTCAACAAAGGTCCTTCGAGGAACAATTATGGCTCAACCGACGCGTTCTGGGCGCATTC